>TARA_R110000851_G_scaffold46021_1_pt1 | contig 11245 bp, 13 predicted proteins | sample TARA_R110000851 | Tara Oceans TARA_R110000851 (sample SAMEA4397627) | marine metagenome | biome: Polar Biome; feature: [DCM] deep chlorophyll maximum layer (ENVO:01000326); material: water (ENVO:00002006), including particulate matter (ENVO:01000060) such as... | depth 17 m | reverse complement strand
GCCCGCCGTTAGTCTCGTACTTGTTGTAGAGGTATTGGCCAAGACCCCCATTATCCGTCCAACTGTCCAAGGCCAAATCGAAATCTATCTGTATCGACTGCCTGATGCTGTTAGCCACGCTGCTAGGGGTGGACACATACGATCCAGCCACCCCGTCTAGCTCAATGAACTGCGTAGTCGCTGACGTTAACGCACTACCCGTGGCCTCTGTGACAACTCCAGCAGTGACTGAGTTAGCGTTGAGCGTGTTGAAGTACTGGACACCGTCTATGTTTGCGCCGTGTGAGGCTTGTTTAATGGAGTCTATAACAACAGTGCATACCGAGGAGCTACCAGAACGGAAATAGATCAGGGCGTTGATAGACACAACTCCTGATTCTGTATAGGTTCCGTTTGCCGACCTGCCTATATTTAACGCGCCGCTGGCAAAGGACAATCCAACTTGCCCAGCGACATAACCAGAAACGGTGTAGGTGACAACATACGTTAGCCCGATAGTATAAATATCGTTTCCAGTAAAATCGGTTCCACCTGATGTATTGTTGACAGCAATCGTTGATGGGTCTGTCAACGTGTGTGATGCGGAGTCGTTGACCGACCAAGTAGAAATTAGTCCTTTTAACTCAGCCCCAGTAGCAACCCCTGTTGACACGTACTCGCTGGGGTTCTGATTGGTCTGGCCTGTGACTTCTTCTAGTTGCCATTTGGTTGCGGTGAGCGTGATCGCATCGTCGCATTCTATTAGCGCCCTAACACCTGTGCCTGAGGCATCAGTAGATGCTGTGACATAGAATCTCTGAGGTGTAGAGGTGATGCTGCTACCAATACCCAGACCGACAGCGGTTATAGCGCCCCCTCTGATATTTATCTTTAAGGCATCGTTAGAGGAGAGGGTGCTAGATGTTGATAACCAAACGCTAAAACCAAACGTCCGTCCACCTGCGCCAGAGTTATCGTCAACGATTAAGTGTTCCTGATAGATGAAATCGTCGGCTGTGCCAGTAAACGTAACGGTGGTGGCTGTCCTTGTTACAGAAGTATCAATCAGATAAGCCGCATTAGTCATATCCTGACTAGCTACAAGCAGATTCTCTACCCGCCTAGCACCAACAAACCTCGGCTCACTGCTCTCAGCCGTCCTGATAACGCCTTCATAGTCCTCGAAGGTGGCAGAAGTGGCTCGGGTGAACGTGGGTGTGGTGCCAGTGGTGGCTGCTAGGGTGTACTGACCTGGCCAGTAGAATATAGGCGATAATGTTATCTCGGCAACGTAGCCTTGATCAGTTAAGCCAACCCCTTGATAGATGAGGTCTTCCCTGCCAAAGACGATAAGTTCCTGTGTAGGGCCGGATGCTCTCATGCCTCCAGGGAGGGGATACTGGGCGGCAACTTCGATGACACCGACACCAGACCCGTTATCCACAAGCGGAATAACGATAGGCGGTACGCCTGCGGGGTAGTTAGTGGTTTCTTCTAGGGTCACCCACTTGAATAGGAAGTCATCTGATATGTTTAGCGCGTCTGCCGTAAAGCCGATAGTGATGTCGGTATTTGCAGTCGTGCCGGTAAACTCGCCTGTTGAAACTGTCTCTTCCACATCGAACGGTGCATCTACGTTATTCTGTAATGCGGTTGCTCCACCGCCACTCCATCGCGTTATCCAGAGAGGGATCGTCGAGTTTGCAGGGTCGAGGTTTTTTACCCGATAAGTGCCGTAAAAGGTTTTTCCGTCAATCAAACCAAGAACTACTTGGCCCACAGAAGCGGCAATCAGTGTCCCTGCTGAGAGATTACTGACTCGCAGCCAACCATCGTCAGCAGCGGTAACGGTAACACCAGCATCAGTTATCCAATTAGCGGGATCAGTTGGATCGTTGGCGACTAACAGGTTCGTTCTCGTCAACGCGCTGGGCAGTGTGCTGGTGACTCTTAATCGGGAGTTGGCGTCCCATGAGAGGCCACCTCCGCCATAGCTGGCAGGAAGTTGTCCTGTACTGGCGTAGATCGGAAAAGCACCTTCAGCATCAGCGACAGCGTTTATATGTAGCCCACGCATTTCTGCGGCGGTTGCTGGTATAGCACCAGTTTCTACACTGAAATTAACTAGTCCTGTCGAAGACTGAACGAGTCCTTGAAAAATTGAACTCATCTAATTTCCTTTGCTAGTAAATAAGGGGCCGAAGCCCCCGTTTGTTACAACGTGCGCCCAACAACAGGGTAATTAAAGAACCCATCTGTATTGGTTGCTGCACCACCACCAGTTGCTGTCCCGAGAGACAACCCATCGATTACTTCCAACCCTGCGGTTGTAGCATCATCGACAGCACCAGGAGTAGCCGAACTAGTCAGAGCAGTACCTTTAGCAGCACTTGCCAGAGTACGGATTGGGCCTTTTCCATAAATCTGGAGCCATCCGTATCCGCCACTTGCAATAGCAGCCTGTGCAGCCCCAACAGGGCGACCAACACCAGCACCAGGAGCAGTGGAAGTTGTGTCAGCCATTTCAGCAACGAATGCCGAGTCAACCACACATAAATAACCTTCCGCTGTTACCGCTTCACCAGTTTCTACGTACATGTATTCCTGTTGGCCTGTCGCAGTTGTCGGAGAGTCGAATACAAATCGAGTCCCGATACTTACTTCTGGGCCTTCAGCCGAAGTTCTCACTCCGGTTCTATCAAATCCAATCGTCATTGTTAAATCCTCTAAATATTGATCAAGAGGGGGCGAACCCCCTCCGTCCTATTCCGTTAAGGAGTAAGGTCGATCAAGCGGCCTTGGAACTGCATTCCAGAACCTGTGAGATTGCCTGCCCACGCCAGGATCTGTACTTCAGCATCCTGATTAGTGGCATATCGACGGTTTGGCGACAGCGGAACCATGTTGCGTTTGCTGTGTGGTCGATAGTGCAGATAGTTACAGTTCAGGAAGTAAGTCGTTCCTGATGTAGCGTTACCACCAATACCACCGTCAAGACAGACATCGGCACCCTGATACTTCAGAGTTGGGAAACCGAGGTCACCAACTTCAGCCTGATGGAAACGCTGTTGTGACTGCAAAGAAGCCACATAGATTTCCCATGCTGAGTTGTCCATAACGATAAGATCTGGCATGTCCTTACCCCGTACTAACTGCGACCAAACGCCATTCATTGCTTGCTGGACATTTGCAGCAGTCAGGTCGGTTCCAGAGGAAACAACTGATCGCCAGAAAGTCCACGTAGCACGATCAATGCCGCCGTAGGTGCCGGTAGTAGGGTCAACAGGAACTGCTGCATCAAGTCCGGTAATCTCTTTACCACCGTTACCGGTGCCATCAGAGTACAGACCTTGACAGATCAGGTTGGTGAGTGTTGATTCAGCAACGTCAAGACGCGCATCCAACAGATCAATCATCTGCTCACGGCCACTGTTTTGCAGTAGTTCGAGTCCAGAGATGACCACAGGCACAGCGGCCTGCTTAATGTCGAATTCTGCCGCCGAAATAACGTCAGAAGCACCAACTGGAAGCAGATCGTAACCTGAGTACCAGCCAGCGTTAGAGTTTTCTGCAAAGGAAAGTTCTTGCAGGATCTTGTTACCGCCAGAGAAGGGCTTAATTTTGCCTTTCATTGACAGTTTCTTGAGCAAAACATTGTTGTCAGTTACGTTATCCGCAATCTGACGAGTCCTGCTCTCAATAGTCGTAGCGAGAATATCGCTAATATTTGGGTATGCCATGAAGCAAACCTCCTATAAGTGAATTAGAGAGTAAAACCATGAGGTTCGTTAATTAAACCTTGTTTACATGAGGTCTAACTTCGCTCTAATCGCAGGGGGTCACCTCGAAACATTTGTTTTACTGACCCTGAAAGGGATAAAACAAGCAACGTGGGGATCGCCGGAGCAATCGGTCAATTAAAATCTTAGGCGGCATCAGCCTTTAAATCAAGCATCCCTCGCAATTCATTTAGATCAGAGGTGCTAATAGATGCCGCCCATGCCTTTTCGCCAGGGCTAACATCGTCAAGAATACGCTCAATTACCGTTCTTAATGCCGCTAAACGCCCGTCCGACTGCCGCATTGCCTTTTCTGCAGCAATCCTTGCTTCAATTGCTGTGTTTTTTTGCCGGATTACAATATTTAATTTGGAAACCGCCTCATCTTTAAGGGTATAGACCACAACCCCGCCTTCATCAGAAATAACATCCAATTCTTCTCTCATACTGTCTCCTGTTAATATGTCCAAATCCAGGGGCGCGACCTATTCGGCCCTTCTTCGCACTGATCAAGATGAATGAATCTATCGTCAATATTACCTTTCTGGTTTATACCAAACCCTGTCCATATCGCCTCTTCTATTGCGGTTGCTACGACAAGCAATGCATGCTGCCCAGATACCGCAATATCAAGCGCCAAACCTGTGTTATGGGGGCCAGGAGTATTCTTTGACTTCTCTATCGGGTGATCCTTGCATCGATAACCTGAGGTAATAATAAACGGAAAGCCACAACGAGTACGGAGCGTCTGGGCATCATCGATAGCCATTGTCTTCATTTCATTCTCGCCACAATGCTTACAAGCAAATTCCTCGTAAGTGAAATTATCCCAACTCATTCATTAAATGCCTGTTCTAATGCTTCTCTTCGACTATTCGGAGAAGGGGTGCCAGTAACCATCGATCCGCCTGATGCCATTGAAGACGCTGCCTGACGCTTGCCCTGCATCTGCGAATTCTGCGCATTGGCATTAGTTGCCGCTTTACGCTGATCAACAATCTGTTGAATATCAGGTCTGAGCGCAATCGCTCTCTGGTAAGCATCATTGAGACTCATCTCATGGCCTCGCCGTGCCGCCACTTCAATCAGGTCTGCCATCTCGTTTGAAACATCCGGCGCAAAGTCATGGGAATCCCTGAAGGTTGACCATTGGGTGGTCGCTTCAGTCTGCTGGGTACGCTGATAGTTTTGCTGCTGTTGCTGTTGCTGAGACAGAAACTGATTAATCGGAGCCATTCGCTGATCAAGCATCTGCTCAAACTGATGGGATGACTGATCACCCTGCGGAGCTTGCCCAGCCAACATAGAGTCCAATGTCTGGATATCCACACCATAATGTTGGATCAGTTCAGCAATGCGCCCTGCTTTAGCCTGCTGAGTGCCTGTCTGAAGCGTTGCAGCCGTTCCAAGCAGCGTTTCTACCGCTTGCATCGGCGTGCCGCCTTCGGCTCTGATAAGCCCTTCAAATGGCCCTACGGTGTTTTTAAACTCGTCATAATGCTTTCTGGCTTCCCCTGTCGTAGTCAGGACTCTATTAACTTCCTTCTCACGCTTCATAATCTCAGACTGTGCGGCAGCAGGAAGTTGCCCCCATGTCTCTCGGGCAGCGGGAGTCCAGGATGCAGGCGCTTTAGCTACTGCGGGTTCTTCAAGCGCAGGCTCTTCAAGTGCAGGCTCTTCAGCGAGATCAACGTCCTCAGTGATTGGCTCGGTGCCAATAGCGACAGGCTCGGCTTCTTCTTGCCCGATAACGCCTGACACCACCTCTTCAACCGGCTCAACATCCTCTTGCTCAATCTCGTCAAAGGCCGCTTCTAGCGCCTCTCGGTTATTTGCCATAATTTTCTACCCTTCTGTGGTAAGAACTTGATGAAAGTCTTTCGATCGAGTCGCGTATTGCTGCTACCCGTTCTTTTTTCGTGCTCGTTTTTGCTATGCGGGATCGGTGATTATCCGCCTGCCCTCGCAATGAATCCAAATCGTTAGTCATGCCGGTTCTGGTAGTAAACTCCTGCATCTGGGCAGATGATGCTATGCGAGTTCCATCAGGGGCAATCACCTCCTGAAATACCCGTCCTGCAGGGGCTGTAGAGGATAACCTTTTTGGCTTTTCCACCCAGCCGTTCTTCGGCGTACCGTCTTCGTTAACGCCTACTTCTCTCCAAACATAGCTAGTCATTAGTCTAGCCTCTTCCAAAATCTAGGCTCACCTTCTGTATACTCCCCTTCATCACTCTGACCTACCCTGTCCCATCGACGTAAAGTGTTTATAAGCTCTTTCTGGGCAACATTTATGTCTGGCTCTCTTATATATTGTTGATACATATCAAGGGCTTCAGCATATTGGTCTTTTGTTACCGCAAACATAGCATCGAGGATTCGAGTATCTTTTTCAGAATTCAGCGGCCTTTCCCTGTGGTTAAATTCATGCGCCCACGTTTGAGGCCTTGCTGCGTGTGGAAACACATTGACAGAATCTGGCTCCATAGGAAATTTCTCCCCCCTAAACTGATACCTTTCTCGTCGCATTTTTTTGAGTTTTTCACTGCTCTTTTCAGGCACGTAATAACCCTGAAGGTTCAACATTCTATTTGACTGAATCATGTTGGCTTTTGACGGATCAGCAGACATCCCTGGCCCCATCAAGGGGTTAACATCTGCTTGAAATTCAATGTCTCCCATTTGCTCATTTATTTTCCGATAGGCAGCAGCGGCTTCCGGCTTTTCCCGAAGAATCTTTACCATCATCGCCATATCATCTTGAGATGCCATGACTACATTCCTTGTGGCGGCATTCCTTGTGGTGGCATTTCTTGTTGTGGGCCTTGCTGCATCATTTGAATCAACTGACCCAACTGCTCCCGCTTCGGATCTTGTGGGTTCATTTGCTGATACATCGCAATCAGTTCTTCAACAGGAGGAACTGGTGGCTGACCACCTTGCATTCCTTGTGGTGGCATTCCTTGGGGTGGAGCGCCTTGCGGGCCGTCCTGTCGCATGGCTTGAGCCATCATCATCATATCTTGTGGGTTTTGCATTATTTTTCCTTGGTTATTCTCTTACGGGCTTTAGTGAGGCACGAAACGCCTCGCGTATTTGGAATTCATCAGTCTCATGCGACTCTTCTTCCATGTTAAAGGTAGCTTGAGCCTCTTCCTTGATAAACTCTTGCTTAGTCTCAGCCATGATTTCACGGATACGCTCATCAACCTCATGCGTTATTTCTCCGCGATCTGCCATTGCCTTGACCTGAGTTAATTTCACTTCATTCTGAGTTCTGAGGTCTTCCATCTGCAGATCATGCTGACGCTGCCTCTCATTATCCTGGGCCTTCATTTGTTCGGGATCTTGGTCTTTTTCAGGGTTCTGTATGGCTCTCTGCGCTTCTTCAACCGCATTGTCCACCAATCCTTCAATCTCGCTCGATCCCTTGAATCCTGCCAGACCCCATTGTAGTAACTGCAGCATTAGAGGTTCCATCTCTGGTCGCTTCTCCAGCATCGGCCCCATTGATTGGAAATAAGTCGCTAGAGCAGTGATGTATTCAGTCCGTTCCTGCTTTAACTGAGCATAGTCAACCATCGATACAGATTCAGGCTTAACACAGACGCGCCAGATCAGGTCTGGTCGTTCTTTGATCAGTTGTATCGCCGCCATGACAAGTTCTTGATTTTGTCCATCCACGGTGTACTGGATGTTGGACTGCTTGTAGATAGTCTCAGGCGAGAAGTGCTTGGATATAACTTCTGCTCTTAGCCGTATAAGGTCAGAGGCATAATTTGCAAACTCATCTTGCAGGGCTTGCACTCGCACTGATGAGAATCGCGCCTCAAGAGAGCGTTCAGTTGCGGTAACTGCGCCACCGGCTGACTGTGCACCGCGCATAATGTCTGACATGCCGGTAATTTCAAAGAGTTGCGATTTAACGTCATTCCTTCTTCCGACAAGTTCCTTCAAGACGCCTGCAATCGACTCGTAGGGCATCCACTCAATGATCCCCTGGATACCACCTTTCTCAGCCCACATGGCCCAGTTATCCACGGCAATCAGGTCATTCTCAACACCTTCAATGAAGATGCGTTCGACATCCTCTTGGGACTTGTCATAGACACCGACCACTTTTACTGCTTCGGTAATCAGGGAGATGCGAGTTTCGAGTTTATCAATCTCGTTATACAGATCCTGAGCTTGAGCATAGTCCGGTAGCGGCATAAACGCTGACGTAGTCAGGTTTGCTGTCATTGGCTTCGGAATAGGGATAAATCCGGCTAATTTCAGCGGATCGTCTTTAATATCGAGGATTTCTGGGTAGCCTTTACACCACCAATAGACCTTCTTGTCTTCTTTGTTCCAGATTTCCCACACTTCAGCCCGTGACCACGCATCCTTGTGCGGATCATTGTCTGTTTCATCCTCTTTGGTGCGCTGGGTCTGGGTTAATGGGATTTTCTTGCCCGTATCCTCGCCAAATCGCTTAACCAACTCATCTCTGGTCGGATAGGTCTTAAAAGCGAACCATCTTAGTTCTGCCCATGTCCGGCAGGGTGACCATGTGCAGTCTTTCCAGTAAACGTACTCCATCGGGGCTTTTTCCCAATCAAGTATCTCATTTTCATAGCCTTCGACCAGAATATTGCCATCGAAGTCGAATTGCGCCTCCACTGTTTCAGTATGAGACTCGTAGTCATACCTGACACGGGATAATCCAAGGCCAGGGAGTAATCGGTCATCAAGATTCATCCGCAGTGAGTCAGAATACTCATCATTGGGTGTGCCAATATCAGCTTGCAGCATTCTGGTGAGGATCATCGAGGCAACACGGGCGACATCATCGTTATAGTCGAAGTTCGTCCGGTCAAAGGTAATTTCTGGTAGTTTCCCGAAGAGCATTGACCGTAGGGTGGTGATATTGGAGTAGAACAGGTTTAGTCGGAACCATTCCTGTTCAATGCCGGTACGTTTATCAAGGAACCGGTTAACCGTTTTCTCGCCCTGCTTGTGCCACGGGCCTAATGCCTTGAAAGATGCTTCTAGTTCTGTTGACCAGCGGTCAAACATCCCTCTTGGGTCTTTAGCGAAGTCTTCAAGTTGCTGAATACTCCCCTGTGCGGTATTTGCCATTTACATTCTCCTCCGAGCGATGGAAAGTTTACCCCGATTTTGATCTTTATACAGAGAATCAAGGCCAATTGTTGTCATTTGTATACCGTCACGCTCTTTAACGAAGAATTCAAGGCCTGCATCGGGTGCTCTACTCCTTGTCGGGGTGGGGATCGACGGGTGCTGCCTGCCAATTAAAGACAGCGCGTCCACCTGATCATCATGGGCGACTGCAGGGAAATCCATTAACTCAGCGATCAGGGTATTAGTCCATGTCGCGTTATTCAGGATTTTCACCCGTTTCTGCATAAAAAGACCCCGTAATGGGGCCGCTCGGACTTCTTTGTTCTGTCCTCGTAATGGCATAACCAAAAGAGGGATGACGATATTTCGGGCCTTACACTTCTCAATCATCAGCCGCTGCATCATTCTTGAGGCATTATCATCATCAATATAGAAATAGGTGATGTCGTGCATTGCCATGAGGTTAAAAAATGTATCACAGGTCTTATCAATGTCCACCTGCTGTCTGACAACGTCCATAACGAAAACATTGCGCTCGTCATCGATGCCGCACACTGAAAATACCGTATAGTCGCCCCCGCCCACCGTTAAGGCAATATCCACGCCACAGACGATGGTTAACTTGGGGGGAAGACTATCCACTACCTCAATATTCTCAGCACCGACCCAGACACCCGTTTCATCCATCGGGATCTGCTGGTACATGCCCATCCATATCTGGGTATCGCGCTTATTACGGTCAACCATATCCTGGGTGAACCATTCGGGCCAGAGTCGGTCACCCAACTGCCGTCCGACAGGGTCGTCTTCGGAATCGCATTCCATCGGGATACGAATAATCTCCCAGCCAGCTTCTTCGCCTTTTTTGATGAGATCAAGAATACGCCCACAAATATCAGACTTTGACCAACGAGTGGTGACGATGATCTCTTTACCTTCTGGGATGAGTCGGGATCTAAAGTCGGCCTGATACCAATCCCACTGCTTCTGCATCTGGTTCTCGGATCGGGCCTGTTCAAAATTAAGTACAGGGTCATCGAGGAGGTTTAAGTGGGATCTTGTACCGACAATACCGGAGCCTACCCCTGCTGCCTGACAGAACCCGCCCACTTCGGTGGAGAATTTACCCACTCCCTGCTGGTCTTTATCTAATCGTGTACCGGAGATGGCTTTCCATTCCTCGGTGTAGCAGGCGTTTCTTCGTCTTCGGTTAAAGTTCTCTGCCAAGCCTTCCGTATTGGATGCGGCGAGAATACCGTGATCAGGATGTCGTGCCTGATACCAGTTAATAAAGCGAACAGAGGCGTAAGTACTTTTCGCTCCTCCAGGGGGCATCATCACCATCAGTTTATTGGTATCACCCCTTTCAAGTCGTTCAAGGGCGTCAATCAGGACTAAGTGATGTGCTGCGGGGGGGAATTTATAGTCGAGTTCGCCGGTGGGTTGCATGAAGTCGCCAAACCCTTTAAGTGAGCTATAAGCGTTTTCTCGGGCCAATAGCTCCCGTGCAGCGGCCTGTCTATCCACGCAGGATCTGCGCCGCTTTCTCGATCTGGATAACCAGTGCCCGTTCTCTGGGAGTTTTGGGCTTGAATGTTGCTACTAACACTCTATCGGCTTCCTTGATTTTTTTCTCATAAATAATGGGATGGATATGATTCATACCCCTCTCCTATTAAGCAGTAACTGCAGTTAAACAGTTATTGATTGTTATTTCCTCTTCTTTGCTCTCCATCGGGCCTGGGTAGCGGTCTTTTTCCTTCGTCGTTCATCACAGGTCAGGCATTCACCATGACGCATCTTCACATAATCCAAGACCTTAACCAGCATATAACCTTCAGGGATAACGCCATCAGGAATCGGCAGGTTATGTTTAGCCAGATAAGCAGCATACGAGGAGTTCTTAATGGTGTTACCGCTCATGTCTTATTCCTATACTTACGTTTACGCTCACGCTCCTTCTTCCGCCTCAACTTACACGCACCACAGTCAGGGTGAGGTTTATCAGAAAGGTCAACCGGCAGTTTGCCCAGCCTGATCTGCATCTCTCGAATGTGATCAACCTGCTTCGATCCAACAGGACACTTACCCACCAAATGTCCTTGCTTACCACAGTTAGAACAATACATTACAGCGCCTCAACAGCGCGATTAAATGCACCCCGTATTGTCGCATCCAACCAAGCGGGGTTTGGCGCATCAACCAAATCCAACGATGTCCAAGTGCGTGTCACCACTCCGTTCACCACCAACTCAAGGCAATCCCGATCTATGCTTCTGCGTAATTCAACCATAAGAGAAGTCTATTCTGTCACAGGGACAAAGGCAAGCGTCACAGGGACAAAAGAAAAAAAATAATATTTC
>TARA_R110000851_G_scaffold3396_4_pt1 | contig 11249 bp, 13 predicted proteins | sample TARA_R110000851 | Tara Oceans TARA_R110000851 (sample SAMEA4397627) | marine metagenome | biome: Polar Biome; feature: [DCM] deep chlorophyll maximum layer (ENVO:01000326); material: water (ENVO:00002006), including particulate matter (ENVO:01000060) such as... | depth 17 m | reverse complement strand
TGATTGGCAACCAGATACTCTACCAACTGAGTTACACCCGCAAAGATGGTGGACCCGGCGGGAGTCGAACCCGCGTCCACACCAGTGTCTAAATAAAGTCATTCACAAGTTTGTCTGGTTATTTCTCTCCCAGCGAGATATCCAATGTGTTTTAGCCTCCATAGTCCATGGCGGAGGGAGGTTTTGATCTTGTTTATTTCGGTGGGATCAATCACTTAGCCCAAATTGGTTAGATGGTATTGGGCAACCACCCGATTACGCAGCTAGTGCGTCTTCGAAATACAAATTATTGTTTGCGTTTAGGTTTTTTTAGATTTTAAGGCTCTCGCCTATCTTGCACTCTACTCACACTCCTGATCTGTCGAAATCCCTTGCGGGCCCAATAAGTTATTAAATTCTTCCCACTCATCCCCTGCAGAGCCTGGTCTAGGTATTTCAAAAAGCTGTGTTGATGCTTCTTGCTCTGCTACTGAGTTTGAATTAGATAGTGTCTGGAATGTATATACAATCCCTACTGTCACTATTATTCCTAAAATGATATTGATGTTCTTTAACATATTTCCTCCAATGTTTCTTTCATCGTATAAATTTCGTCTTGATTACTATGATCACCAACAACTGGGTTGGCTTGTTGCATATTTCGTAAAATTCTACCTCCATCATCTAGTAAGTTTCGCAAGACTTCATCTGACGTCATCTTTTTGCTTTTAAAATAAGCTGATGTGACACCATGTTTTTCTAAAATTTGATTGTATCTCTCATCTGTCAGTTCAGAATCTTCTAAATCAGCATCCAAAATTGTAATCCTATCTAGTAAAACTTTATTAGCCACTGTCCATGATAATGGCAGTTTTCTTACTTTTATCTTTTCTTCGGTGCCTGTAAAATAATTCTTCTGAGTTTGTTCTATTTCTATTGTATCAAACAGCATGCCTTCGTTCGCTTCTTCTGGTGAAGTATAACTGAAGAAGGCTTGTTGTCCAAAAACATATCTCCAAAGAGATGTCAAGGGCATTTCTGTATAAAATCTTTCCGCGTCTGCTATTGATTTATCAAGACCCGGGGACGAAGCACTTAGTTCTTCTATATCTTCTTCGGATACAAAAGCATAATAGCCGGAGTCTCTATTTTGTTTAACCGGTGCTAGACGCCATGGTCTTGCAGACGGCAGTTCTGCTGGGGCTATCATCAATTTTCCAACGGCTTGAAATTGCTTTACTTTTAATTCTTCATCACTCATTCCTGCCAATTCGGGTCTTTGAACCTTAGGGTGTAAAAAGTCTCCTTTTTCGTCATAGTAATCTGCTACTGCTTTCAAATATTCAGGATCTTTGATGTCGAGGTCTGCCCATTCTGTTGGAGAAGAGTCTATTAGATCTTCCTGAGCGCTATCAGGCAAATTATTAAAATAATCACTACCCATTATTGCAGCCAAAACAAGACCGGCAGTACCACCTGACAACAATTGTCTTCTGGATAGTGCTTCCTGTAGTCGTTGCTTGAGTAATGCAGAATTATCAGGGTCATTAAATTCACGCCAATTTTCCATTATTAATTTCATGTCTTATCCTCATATATAATGTAACCGATTAAAATCACTTTGTCAAGTATTTCCATCACCTTTTTCTAAATAGTCTTTAGCTATAGGTTTGAATGCTTGATTTAACAATATAGTTTTGGAGGGTCTTTTTATGTCATTCTCAATATTTTTGGACATAAAGAACTTATATTCTCGCCATGAGCCTACATTGTAGAAATTCTCAACTGGTATTTCTTGTGCTCGCTCAGAAACAAACGGAGCGAAGACTTGTTCAAGTTCAAAAAACCTGGCGGACCACCTTTCTTCAATTGGTAATGCATCATATTTTTTGTAATCAACTCCAGGTTTCCATCTTCCTGTCCCTGTGCGTATGATCTTTCTAAACTCTATAAACTCATCCTTACCAAACGTGAAAGAACAATAGTGATTATCTTTCATTGATTTTCCCTTTGATGTTATGTAAACATTCTTCGAGGATGAAATAGTTTTTCTATGCTCTCGGAGTTGCCATGCAGGAAAGTATCCATACGGGAAACTAACATAATATTTGTTAGGGACGAGCCATCTGGATAATTCGTCTGATATTTTGAAGGCCGTTAGAGCGCCATGTAAGACGCTCCAAGCAAGACAATCACGTTTGTCGCGATCCTTTGGGTGAATGGGAACATAATATACAGGAATTTGTCTTTTACTATCGTCCGGGTAAGGATCAAATTTACGATAAGACCATACGGGATCACCGACCCAATCGCCAATTTTCTTTTTTATCAAGGGCCCTATATCGTCATTACAAATTATCCATATAGTATCACATCCAGCCCAAGCACACTCGGCGATGGCGGCTTCTAACAAGCTGAAATCGGGTGCTATTGGCATCAGACAGTCTGGCCAGGGTTGCTTGAAATCTAGTGGCTGTCCTGCAACGGGAACAATTCCTGCTAGGTGGAAGTACTTTGTATTATTTTCTCTAGTAACTTCCATGTATATCCTTGTTCTGTTGGCATATTATAAACATCATGTAAAGAGATAGTTGGTTTGAAATCTGGTTTCACAACTCTTTTATTAAACTCAATAACAGGAGAGGTATATGTTCCAACACCTTTTTTGTTGTACCCTGTAATTCTTCCTTTTATTCCGGATTCTTTCATCATTCTTAACATCTTAAGTCTAGAGTATACCGGAGAAGATTCTAAATTCTCCATTTCATCATCTCTCAAGTATGACACCCCAACTAGATCCTTTACATTGTTGTTGACCCTTTCTCTTTCTGACGAATAAAAAATTATTTTTTTGATAAAATTGTCATCACAATCATTGATGAACTCTTGATTGTGTAAAGAACCAGATCTCCAATCAAAATAATCATAAACATAATACCAGCCGGTCTCATCATTATCAAATACATTAATATTCTCACATTCAATCTTTATTTTTTGATTGTTGTTGGTTATGATCTCTACAATATTTTCATTCATACGTGCGTTAGAGATGTTGTTTGGGAACAATAGAAGTCCGGACATGCTTAAAAGAAAACACAGGCGATCCCAAGCCTGTTGAGGGTTTGAATCCTCGATGCCTAGGAAAGTAAAGTCATATTGCGATACCTGCTCGTCAAATTTGAATGGAGGGCTGGGGTCCGTCAATATACATGCTGTCTCTGTCTTGAATGAATGTAAGAGGCATGTCAGTGTCCTTCCAATGTTTAAATTATCATAATATAAGCTTATTTCTTCCACTACCCCTCCATTGATCTTTTTAAGATAGTATAGAACATATCGATACCATCATCTGCGATCCACCAATCCATCAATTGATGTCGTCCTAAATATGCTACTGGTCTCTTGTGTTTCACTTCTGGTCTTTTCATTTTTTGTGAACTCAATTCTCCAAAAATCGTCCCGAAAAATTTTTGGAGATACTGCATATCCTCATCGGATATATCAGCTAGATATCGGTCAACCTTTTCTTTTATTATAAACTCAGCACCGGCGAGGTCAAATTTCATCAACCAAGTGTGAGACATGCCTGCTTGAAGTTGGCCGATGATCTTGTCGGTCATACCGGTCATATTAAATCTGTCTTCCTCTGCGATCTTCTTAAGGAAGGCTCTGTCTTGGGTAGATCTGCTAAAAGAATCAATGAATCTTTTTTCAAAACCCTCGTTACCATATTTTAATTCAGGCGCTTGTTCAGCCTCTGAAACAAATTTTTTCCACTCATTTAATATTTTTTTCATTGCAAATAATCCTGACTATAAATTCTTCTGGTATATCCGTAAATAGTTGGCCTGATATTAATATGTCGTATACATAGTATTTAACCTTTTCCTCAAAATCATATTCATAAATAAGTTTTTTTGTAGATGCAACAACTCCAACTGAACCTGTGATGTAGTGAAATAATTTTATACCTTTTTCATTTAAAGTAAATAAATCACCCTGGTTAAACACTCACCTGATTCCTAAACCCATCCACCGCACAGGGCCAGAGTTCTGCTGCAATTTCCAAGCAAGCAAGAGCCACTTTTTGGATCTCCCACTGTGCGCCTTCGTGCGTTCTAAGAGAGATAAATTTAAGTAAGTTTGATAGATTGACTGTTCCATAATATTCTGTGTACATTCCTTGTGGTAATACCATCCTTGCTTGCTCTCGGCAAACCCCGGAGGCGAGGATTTGATTAAAAAAATCAAGACATCTTCTATTATGTGTCTCGAGTGCTTGATTTACTTTTATTCCAAAATCAAGGTCAGATAAGTCAGGATACAAAATAGGATTTATTTCGTCTTGGTTAGAAGACTGTCTGTTGGACTTATGCTGTGTACGGAATGCATTTGGGCTATAAAAAGCAAGATCTTTATCTGTGTATCGCCTGCTAATCTCGTTGTAACTCCAAGTCCTATGTCGCATATGTTGAGAGCGCACAAAAAGAGGAACGACAAACTTAAAGGTAACCACGTTGTGCTCGAACGTGCTCGTGTGTTTGTGTTTAACAAGATAGTTAATGAGTTTCTTATCTCTATCATTGAGTTCCTCCTTTTCTACTCCAAATGAAACACGCGCACTATTCACGATTGTGAGATCGGTACCCATGTGATCTATGTATTGTACTTTGCCTATGTCGTCTCCGTATAGGTCTATTGTTTTTTGATATGACATTGTCACCTCTATACTTGATAAGATTTATCGGCTGGGAATGGGGCAGGTTCGTCTCCCATTTCATGTCCCTCATCATCACTGAAGAATGGAATGACAAATTTCTTTCCACCTATAGCACTGAAATAATCAGTCTTTGCATCAGCTTCGGGGCCAGCCACAACAACTTCTCTGTCGTCAATTGCATAATATTCCTGAGGGTCATAGGCAGGATCTTCTGATCCGTCTGGTTCTGTTTGGTAATAAGTTAATCTAAAATAAACGGACGGCTGATCTTCACGATAATTACGGATTAGCTTTTGGCCGCCTATTACTGCAGCCTGACCGAATTGCTTACCAAGATCTATCAGCGCTTGCTTGGATAGATTTAAAACAAAATAACTTGTCTCTTCTCCACCATATTTACCATCTAACTTAACGTAATCAAGCCCCAACTTGTCCAAAGCTGATCTTAAAACACTCATACGCTGAGCATTTGAGGATTCATCACTCGCTTCCCCACGAGGGTTTTCTGCAGTGAGAATCCCAAACCGTTGTAATGCCGCCCTTGGATTTGGGTCACGCAACATACCTAAAACATCACTAAGTGATAGACTCACTTCGGTTTCTCGTAGGTATGGACTCTCTAAAAGTACAGATTTTTTTCTGTTTTCAAGGATAGTTTCCTTGATTAATCTTTTTAAAAATTGTTTATTCATCCTGTATTCTCCCGTAAACATAGTTCTCTAATACTAAATAATTAGTTTCTCCGGCGGCTTTTACTTCCTGGACCATTCTTCTCTCCACAATAATTCTATTTCCTACATCAACTTTTATATTACAGTCGTCAGATATACCGAGAACATCACAAGATACATAAGCAGATTTTGGTTGCTTATAATCATCCGGTAATATTATAATATTCTTTATTTCTTCTTCATCGTTCAATGGCAGAACTAAAAGATGTCTATTTTTTGGCTCTAAATACATTTTCCCTCCATTATTAATATAGTAAAAACGCCCTTTAACATGTTATAATATAACACATTGCAAGGCACTTGTCAAGTATTAATCGTGAGATTTTTTCTTGTTTTGAATTTCTGTTCTTAATTCTTTCAATTCTTTAATTGCAGTCAGAGCAGATTTTCTTGCTCGGGGGGCGGCTGCTTTATAACCATAGGCACCAGCCTCTACTTTATCAATATCAACCATGGCGTCTTTAAGTTCTTGAATAATCATCTCGAGTCGTTCTTTCATTTTTATCTCCTAAAATATTTCACAAGATCCACCGGCACATGCTAATTCACCGGACAAATTTGTTTCATCTTGATCTTCTATAATTAGATCCAAGTCAATAGTTTTTACACTTTCTAGTAAAGTTTCGTATTGTTCCTTCGAGCAATCTTCAAAAGGTGACTGGACATAGGAATGGTCTGAATAAGGTAAAACAGATAAACCGTTATAACATTTTCTATTCGACCACATCCATTCACCAACGGAGTTCCATTCATCTGGTTTTATTGTAACAGTTGCAGATACATTGTGAGTGTTGTTTCCGCTTTGATGTCCTCCTTTGATCCAAGTATCGCTAATAATCTTTACCCTTTTGAGTAAATCCAAAGCACTCTCGTGACGTGTTATGGAGCCGTATGGGGCTTTCTGTGGTACACTTATTATAGCTGTGTCGTGAGGACGGAATTTATCATCCTCAATTAGATTCGGAATATTATTTACAAGGTATTCATAAATTTCTTCATTTTTTCCAACACGCAGACGACGAATATAATAATCATTATGCCACGCATGAATACCCGAAGAGGTTCCTAATGTTAATGATGTTGTCCCTGCTGGTTTTACACAAGTCGATCTCGCGGCTGGTTTTATTCCAATTTGAAATGCAACTCGTCTATTTTCTCTCTTCACAACAAGAGAAGCTGCCGTAAGGTTCAAATTAAGAACTCCACCGGAGGCAATACCTGTCATAGAAACTCCTATAAGGGCATCCTTTTCCGTGTTCCGCTTCCAGATAGGTCGTAAGTAATGAAAGTCTGTGTAAGATGCTTGAAGGGTACCTATGAACGTTGCAGCGGCCACTCTCTCTTCTAAATCTTCTTGGGTTGTGACGTCGCTAACATTTACTTCTGTTAAATTACAAAACTGATACGGTCTCAAACCTATCTCACAACAAGGATTAGTCCCCCAATCTTTGTCGTTTGAGAAATAAAATCCAGGCTCTCCGGATCCTGACTCTCTGACACGATCCCAGATATTCATGAATGTATCACGGTCTATTCTGTGTCTCATTATAACTACGGAGTTGTTTGCTCGTCCTCGTTGAGGATTGAGTTCCCACCAGTTTCCCGCTTTCGCTGCAAGCATCTCTTCATCATCCGCGGAGAACAACGAGATAAGAGCAGCCCTTCTAATACCTCCCGCCAAAACTGCATCCGCAATGTAGCAGATGATATCATGAACTTCAATGGAAGTGAGTTGGTCACCAGTTTCTTTCGCATCTAACATTCCTTCTATTTTTACTAAACATTCTTTAAGTGGTTGTGGGCCAGGTGCTTTCCCCCCAGAGGTAACCAGCCTTGCTCCTTTTGGTCGGATGTCCGAGAAATCAAAACGAAGTCTCGAGGTGCCTTTGAAATAAGAAGCAACCAATGCTTTGACTGCATCTGCCCAACCCTCTATAGAATCTCCTATTAAAAATCTTCGACTTCGTGTAGATGGTTTTCTAATCTCAGGTAGCTTTTCAACATGGTGTTTCTGTACAGAAAAGCCAACACCAGTCCCACCCAAAAGCAAGAACATGATTTCTGAAAAAGTATGATAATTATCAATTGGACAATACGCACAGTTAAAAATACGATTCGGAGAAACCTCAATTGGTTTGCCTCCAAATTGCATGCTTCTCATTGAAGGGAGAACCTTCTTTTGAAAAACATATTTATATGCATTTTTAATTTCCGATTCTAGTGATGGGAATTTTTTAATATGCATTTTCATATTTCTATCAACCAGTTCCTCCCAATTTTCTCTTCGGCTCTTATCTTTTAAATATCTGGCATATTTCATATGCACAGTAATATCAGATAATATTTTTTTTTCTATGTCCATGTAATCTTTCTCCTATTTTGATGATATTTCATTGTATTTTTTTCTTAAAATGGACAGTGCATCTGCTGTAGATTGCATCTGATCAACATTTTCATCTCTGTTTAAAATTTTAATTGTAACGTCAGACCAGTCCACAAAAGTTTCAAACACTAATCCGTCTGGTCCGTTCCTGTTTTTTGCAATAAATATTCTACCTTTGTTTGCCTGTTTATCTTGTACTGTTCGCGACAAGGAAAAGATAAAATCTGCTACAAAGCATTTGTTAAAAGCCTCAGAAATTGCTTCCATGGTAATAACCTCGGCATTCAAACCACTACGGTTTGTTTGTGAAGCAGTCCACACAGGGATCTCATAAATCTGTGCTAGTGCTCTTAAGCCTTCGTAGGTCTCTTCAAGTTCATGCCGCTTCTCGTTAGAATGCCGGACGGGGCGAAGAAGGTCGGCATAATCACACATAATAATGTCGGGATTTATTCCTCTCTTCTTAAGTTTTTCTATATGATTCTTGATATTCTGAACTGAGGCAGACTTAGTTGGGTATTCTTTAATAATTAAAGTACCATCCACTCCTTCAATGTGAGAAAGAACTTCTTCCTTACGATCTGTTAATTCATTTAATGGAATCCCACTTAAACAAGAATCAAAGCGGCTGCCGACGACAGTGTCTTTAAGTTCCAAGGTATAGTACACAACTGTCTTACCTTGTTTCAAAGCTTCCGCTGCCAAGTGGACCAAAACCATTGACTTACCAGCCCCAGTAGGAGCAATAACAACACCCAATTCACTTTTACCTAACCCTCCTTTTATAATTTCGTCCATTCTATCCCAGCCAGTTGAGACCGGCGAACGATTAATTATCTCAAACCTTGCGAGAGCATCTTTGTGATACTCATGACCGAAATTATTATCGGTTCCTAGCTTCAAAGCATCTTGAATTACCTTTTCAATCTCATCAAAGGAAGATGACTTAAGTAATTTTACAGATTTCATCATTGCCCCCTTTAACACTTGCTTACGACAGAAATCCAATGACCTGTCTTTAACAAAGGCGGCTTCTTCAATTCCATCCGAAGAATGAATTCTTGCAAAAAATTCCCGTACTAACTTTGCTGTTGCTTTATCGTGATGATTGAGCTCTGTTCTCAATAATGTCATCATTACCTCGTGATTTGGATGAGTAGAGTATTTCTCTCTATATTTCATCAACGTTTCTATAAATATTTGCAGATATTTTTTTTCAAAAAAGTTTATGTCTATCACTTCTGATATTTGGTCATAGAACGGCCTGTCCTCGAGCATGAGTTGGCACATATTTTCTTGGAATTTTTTTCCAAATCGTGAGAATGTATCGTGGTCTTTATTAATAGTCATTTGTCCTCCAGGTGTGTTAATAAATATATCATGATTATTTGATTATTCAAAAAATAACATTATCTTTTGATATTTTTCATGGTTAATTCCAATTCATCAAATCTGATGCTGCCAACGCCGTCTTGAAACAGCATCTTTGTAAAGTTTAATCTTGAAAACTCAGGCTCAAAGTTTAACATTGTATTGTCAATAAATATTCTGTTAATCGGTCTGATGTTTGGACTGTAAAGTTGCATAATTTTGTAATTGTTTTTGATCAAATCAGCAGATTGTAATATGTTTTGATGCAATTTAAGCTTTTTTGCTTGCATTGCACAATTTGTAACAATTTTATCACAATCAGATTCCTCTTTGTTAGCCATGAAAGTAAACCTTTTTGCAATTGTTTTAAGCCCAACGCCAGGCACACCTGGTAAGTTATCACTCGGGTCTCCAGCAATTGCACGAGCAAGGGCAAAATTATTGGGATGAATTTTAAACTCGTTAAGAATACTTTGTTCTGTAACAACTTTATCTTGGATGGGTCGATAGATAGATGTTCGCCCATCACAGAGTTGAAAAAAGTCTTTATCGGATGAAACAATGATCTTATCCCACCCTCCGTAATAAGGGTGCCGTGCTCCATAAGCGATAACATCATCGGCTTCAACAAAGTCGATTGTGATTTGTATAACTGGTAGTTCATTTAGATACTCCATAAGCCTGATTAACTGATAGGCTTTGTTCTTCGCTTGTTCTTTAGGTTCTAGTTGGATTAGTCTCCGATTAAACCTTATAGGGCCTCTACCCTCTTTGTATTCTTTGTTGAGGGCTCTCTTGCGTTGAGATCCTTCGTGCCCATCCCACACCACGATGACTTCATCCGGTTGAAATTTACGACATACCTTCTGGAGTGATTTTATAAACCCTATACATCCTCCAAAAGGGTTTCCGTGTTTATCCATTTGAGGGTTTACGATGTAACTGCGGATAAACATATTCAATCCATCGATAAACATTACTTTACTCATTCTTCCTCCACAATTTCGTAAGCGTATGAGAAATGAGGGTAGTGGTATTCTATTAGATGATCCCCCACCTTTACAACGAACTTTGTTTCTTTGTCCTCAACAAGCCAACCTTGGTGAATTCTTTTTTTGCCAGTGTTCTTCTGCCAGAATTTAATCTTCTTCATAGTGTCCTCCTATTATATATATAATGTAACCTACCGTATGATGTTTGTCAAGTTTTTAAATAAAAAAACCCCCACACTAAAGAGCATGGGGGTTAATCGTTTTGGGGTAAAAAAGGGTACTATTCCTTTTCACCAGGAAGGGAGAAATTTTTACCTTCAGAGTCGAACTTCTTAATAATCTCTTCGTCCATAATTTCAAAAACTATTGATTTAAATTTTTGGTCTTTTAGTTTATTAATCCATCCGGCCGATCGGAACTTGTGTTCCTTACCTTTTGAGTCGGTAAGGTAGTACCATCCTCCGCCTACCCTAAACCGGGGGGATCCAGATAGGCGGAGGGCTTCAAGCCAAGACTCTTCATCTTGAATTCCAACTCTGTCTCCCCAGAGTATCTTGAAGCCACAAGTACGGCCTTCGGTTCCGAATCTAGATTTCTCAATCTTGACCTTCACCTCAGAACCTACTCTCAATCCCGAGTCATCAGTAACGTATGCTGCTTTCGCCTTGCGCTTTGTTAGCCAAATACGCATAGAACTAAAGTACCCAATGGCTTTGCCACCAGGTGCAATAAACGGTGTCGTCATTGCTTCAGCAACATTACTAGTGATGTTGGTTTTCAACTGGTTAATCAAGATCAGTGTACACTGTTGATTAGCCAGAGGTATTGTGAGTTTTGGAAAAGCCTTAGCAAAAATGCGAGGCTTAACCGCCATTGTTGATTGGGGATTGAAATCTGATTCGATCTCTTTCTCCGATGAGGTGGCTGCAATACTATCCCAAATAAATAGGAATTGATTATCAGGCCACTCACCCATCATGTCTTCAATGGTCTCCAAAGTTTTCTCAACTGACACTGCTTGAACATACAAAAAGTTTTTAGATGTGTCCACTCCAGCATCTGTGAGGAATTTT
>TARA_R110000851_G_scaffold167448_2_pt1 | contig 11250 bp, 17 predicted proteins | sample TARA_R110000851 | Tara Oceans TARA_R110000851 (sample SAMEA4397627) | marine metagenome | biome: Polar Biome; feature: [DCM] deep chlorophyll maximum layer (ENVO:01000326); material: water (ENVO:00002006), including particulate matter (ENVO:01000060) such as... | depth 17 m | reverse complement strand
AGCGGCGTTATGCCCCGTGTGCCTGAAGAAACGCCGAGACAGTGCAAGGGCGAGATACAGGGCGAAGCGGGATGCAGCTTGAACACACGGGAGGCGGGGAGTATCTAGCCCGATCAGAGTCAGACGGGTTGCCTTATATGGTGGATGTGCTTGACAACAGTGGAAAAGGAAGCTGCCAGTGTAAGGACTTTTCTTGTAGAAGAAAAAAACACCAAGACGATGAGTTCGACCCGAACGCCGTGAGGCAATCAGGATCTTGTAAACATCTGCACGCAGCGAAACAGCACTTTTTAACGCTTATCTTGCCGAAACTGGCGAACAATCAGAAAGACAAATAATGAAAAAACTAACAGAACTACAGAACGAGCTAAAGGCTCCCAAGAACCAGAGGAACAACTTTGGTAAATACAACTACCGAAGCTGCGAAGACATCCTTGAGGCCGTCAAGCCGTTGCTCTTGAAGCACGGGCTTACGCTCACCGTATCAGACAGCGTTGAAGAATGCGCCATTGGATCTTATGTGAACGCCACCGCTTCCGTTACAGACGGGAAGGAGTCCGCGACCGTCCAAGCACAGGCAGGGATCGAGAAGGCTGGAGGCATGGCATTGCCGCAGGCGTTTGGTTCAGCCTCAAGCTACGCTCGGAAGTATGCGCTCAATGGGTTGTTTCTAATCGACGACACCAAGGACGCTGACTCCACAAACACGCACGGCAAATCTACGGAGGCCAAGCCCCTGAAGCAAGCAAAGCCCGTAGCCGCTGTAGTTCCTGAGATGACGCCAGAACAGGCTATTGCGGCTATCGACTCAGCTAAGACAATGAAGGAGCTTCAGAAGGCATTTACGGGCCTTCCTGCGGGTGTCAGATCACACCCCAAGGTGATCGCCGCGAAGGACACAGCTAAACACGATTTCGAGAACGCAGAATAACCACAGAATTACCAATAATACTATGTATAAGCTAAAAGGAACAATCAAAACTATCACTCCAGTTCAGGAGTTCGCGACAGGATCTAAGAAGGCAACTATTGTTGTCTCTAATAACGACGGATACGAGGGGGCTGAGAAGCTGTATGCCTTCGCGTATTTCTGCGGAGCCAAGAAGCCAGAACGCATGGACCAAATGCTGAAGTATAACTCAGTGGGCGACACCGTGGAGGTGAGCTTTGAAGTGGAGTCCCGCGAATACAACGGGAAATACTACTCCGACCTCAGTGCGTTCCGTCTGGACAAGGTTGGCGGAAGCTCAGGTGAAGGAAGTTCAGAGACACCATTCTAAACACAAAGGACAAAATGAAAAACAAATACGAAGTAGGCGGTGAAGTGATGATCAGCGGGAAGTGGTATGAGATTGATGAGGTGTCTAGTGACAATCACTGCGGTCTCGCTCCTGTTCGGATCAGAATGAACAAGCTTCTACACTGGGCGCGGAAGGAGTTCATTCAGGGCTACAGCCCTCCCGCTCCGAGTGAGTGGATCACCGATGAAATGATGTCGCTCGCGTTAAATACGGGCATACCCATCGCGCACTCACTCAATATCATGCTAGACGGAAAATACGGAGAAGCACCACATGCGGAAAACTAAAATAGTCAACGACTTAGGGCTCTCGGACTTCCACATGGAGTTCATCGAGATCCTGCAAGCGCAGTATGACAGCGGGGAATCCGACTTCACCGCCACGTCACTACTGAAACCCGTGCGCGAAATCGTGCTCTGGGAATCATTCGTGAAGAACTCGGAGTGCGAGACGCCGTTTGAGATTAAGGCGTCCTCTCTGATGGCCGCGTCTAACGGCACAGCCCTGCACCTGGCGGTAGAGAAACTTATCAAGTCCGACGAGACAGAGGTGAGGTTGTATTCTACTATCAGATACGGGGACACGCCGTTCGTCATCAGCGCACAGCTTGACCGTATTGTGTATGGGGAAATTAGGGACATGAAGTTCATCTCGGACTTCAGCATGAACAAGGGGATGAAGGAGGAATGGGTGCAGCAGTTGAATATCCAGAGATACCTCGCTACCCGCAACGGGCGGCAGGTTCGGAGATTATGGATTGACGCAATCAACCTTGGTGCATCCATTCCTAAGATCGTTCGCGGCCAAAGCGTCCCGAGCTTCAGCTACGACATCCCGATGTGGGAGCCCGAAGACACCGAAGCGTTCATTGAGGAGAAGATTCACCAAATTGTTCTAGGCCGCTCAACTCGCCCAGAATGCACAGCAGAAGAACGCTGGGCACGGGGCGCATACAGATGCGTGAAGGAGGTTGGAGGACGCGCATCACGGACGTTTGATACTGAGATGGAGGCAATGGCATACTGCGACGGGAAGGATCTGTTTGTAGAGGAGAACACTAAGCCCGAAGACCAGACGAAGTGCAGTCACTACTGCCCCGTTTCGAGCGTGTGCAGCCAGTTTAAGCGGTATAAGGTAGATAACGAATAATATAGGAAACCCATGAAAACAAACACTGAAATGAAAAAACAAAAAGCAACCCGCGACATCCACGCGGTGATGGACGCAGTAAGCCGCGCCACAGATGTTAGCGTAGAGAAAATGCTAAAGCCTGGTAGGTGCGTGCTTAGGGTGGTAGACGCGAGAGCAATCGCCATCTATCTGTGCTCGCGGAGACGGGTCAAGGGCGTTGACATCGCGGAGGCTTTCGGTAGATCGTCTCCTTGTGTCACGCACTCCTGTGCCAAGGTTGAAGACCGCCTGCTTATTCGCGACAAGGCGACTGCATCTGTAGTCCAGAAGTCCGAAGCACTCCTGAACTAGATGAACAAAGACACAACAGAGCTAATCCGCAACAAGCTCAATGCGGACGCAGAGGGAATATGCCGCAAGCTCCTTGGGAACGGGAAGAAGGTGGGCAATAAATGGATTGTTGGCGATGTTCATAACGCCGCTGGCGATTCAATGAAGGTCGATCTATCCAAATGTTTGTGGTATGACCACGCTGAAGGGATCGGCGGGGACATGCTCTCACTGATCTGGAAGGCTAAGGGGCTGAAGTCATTCTCCGAGGCCAAGGGTGAAGCTGGCCGGATGGTGGGTATAACAAACATCCAGCAGTTCACGAACAAGAAGCCCAAGGGGTTCTGCAAGGAAGCACTATGCCTAGTTGAAGGCGAGGTGCTAAAAAACATGAAGGAGCGCGGCCTCACGCAAGAAACGCTGACGGAATACAAGGTTTTCAACCACAACAGGAAGTCCCCGTTCAATGAGCACTTCGTAGGCTACGGATACAAGACGCCAGACGGCGACAACGCATTTCTTAAATCAACTGGAATCAACAGGACTCAAAATGGGAAGAAAGACATTTGGATCAGCCCCGACTCATGGCTTACGCTATGGGGATGGTGGACTGTTAAACCGCATCATACGGAGATTTGCATTACGGAGGGCGAGGAAGATGCCATGTCCCTTCGCCAAATGCTGGGACTGAACGACATCCCTGTTCTCTCCCTCCCAAATGGCACGGGGAACCTAACCTTCCTTGAGCACGATTTCACGGCCCTTGAGCAATTCAAGCGCATCAATATGTTCCTAGACTGCGACGGCGCAGGTGAGAACGGCGCAAAGAAATTAGCCGAACGTTTAGGAAGCTCACGGTGCTACCGAGTTCTGCTACCAGATGACTACAAGGACTGCAACGAGGTGCTAGTAAAGGCACCTGAGAGCACCCATACGCCCTTACAGTGGATCAAGAAGGCTAAGACGTATGATCCGCCGACAATCAGCACGGGCGAGAATCTGCTGAACGACACCCTTGAGATGCGCCGAGAACGCAGAAACTTTGAGGCGGCAGGGAACTGGGTTTTCGATGTCCCGTTTGAACCGCTGCCTGGTGAGTGCTCTCTGCTTCACGGATACGTTGGACACGGGAAGTCAGATGCCTCCTACCAGATGGCCCTGAACGACCTGAACGCGGGGAAGAAGGTGCTCTATGTCTCCTTTGAGATCCCTTCCACTGAAGTGATGGAGAATATGTGCCAACAGTGGTGCGGACGCTTCCCGAAGGACGACGACATCCGCAGCTTCCACGCTTGGCATGAGGGTAGACTGATGTGCATTGATAACGAGGGAGACAACGTGACATGGAAGAACCTCCAAGGTGACATCATCTACGCGGTCAGACGCTTCAACGTCACGATGTGCTACATCGACAGTATGTCCTTCCTCACGATGAAGAACGACCTAGCCGCGCAAGACGAGACGGCTAAACAGGTGAAGAAACTAGCCGCTATGCTTCGCCCCCTTCACATTTTTATGCTCGCTCACAGCACATACAAGGAGGGTGGAGAATACGTGATGGCTAAGATGGATGGGGTAGAGGGTAGCAATGGTCAGGTTAAGCCCTTCCAGAATGTCTTCACTTGGCACCGCAACGCCAAGAAGGAAGAAGTGCTAGAGGCAGGGGTGACACATGAGGACTACAACAAGATGGTGCATGAGCCAGACGCTAGGCTGAAGTGCTGGAAGCAGCGCAACGGACACCGCAAACGCTTCTGCAAAGACTTCTGGTTCGACTTCGATTCTAGGGGTTTCAGAGAAGAGGAATACGGGAAGGTGAATGCCATCCGCATCGCAGACCCGATCAGAGAAGAACAGAAAAAGATTTCCCTCGATGAAGCGATTGAAACGATGGTTGATGGGGTGATGTTCTAATTCATAATACCGCATAACTTAGATTGATTAAACGTCACGAAAAGACTAATATGAAAACAATATTCGGAACAGACGCACAGGAACGCAAGGGATGTCCTGTATTTACGGGGTGCTTGATGTATTTCCCGAAGGCACTAGCAGCCGTAGCGCGGCTCTCGTATCGAGGGAACCAGCAGCACCACCCAGACAAGCCCCTTCATTGGGACAGAAACAAGTCCACGGACGAGCTGGACGCGCTCTCACGGCACCTCATTGAAGGGGAGTGGGACGCAGTGGCATGGCGAGCACTAGCTAACCTAGAGAAGCAAATCGAGAACGGATGGGAGGCTGAATGAGATACCTGCCAACAGGCAGTAAATGGATCTACGTCGGCGAGAATGACAAAGTCTTTCAAGGCCAAGGCTTCACCCTTATTTCACGCTTGCATTTATCGGGAACTTCCATTCTCATTAGCGACCATAACGACAATAGCACCAGTGGCGGCATCATCTGGACAGGCGTTGACGAGCTATTTGAGAGAGACTTTGTCCCAATGAAGGAGGAGATTCAGGTATGATTGAACTATTCACAGACGCAGCGACGGGGCTAATCTTTGCCGCTATCTTAATCGCAGTAGTGCAAACCACGGTCAACTAATATGAAAAGAAAAATAAAACGCTTTGTCATCCTGACTGACACACACGGGGACTTACGAGACCTCCCGACGATCAAGGCCGCTTGCAACTTCGCTACCGACTTCAAGCCAGACCTCCTCATTCATATGGGTGACAACTGGGACTTGAGAGCCTACCGCAGAGGCGCTGACGAAGCCGACCAATGTTGCGATCCAACTGAGGACTTCAAGGCTGCTGAAGACACACTGAGCCGCTTCTTTGGGGCATACAATCCAGCCAAGAAGGTGTATCTGAGCGGAAATCACGACCACCCTAGACTTGAACGCTTCCTAGAGTCCCCGAAAGCAATGATCAGGCAACACGCATCTGCTCTGCTGGACGATATGCAAGCCACCATCACGCGCTTCTCGGACTACAACATGCCATACGACAAACGAGGTGGCGTCTTTGAATACGAGGGAATGCGCTTCCTGCACGGCTACAACCACGGTCTGAACTCAGCGTCAGCACTAGGACGGGCGTATGGCACCGCCATTATGGGGCACGTTCACGCCTTTGGACGCTTTGATGTCCCGAACTTCGACCAGAGCGTATCCTATACAGTTGGCTGTGCTTGCGCTATAGATCAGGGTTACAACAGGGGGCATGTCGGCACCCTTCGTCAGAAAAATGGATTCGCCTACGGATTCCTTGATGAGAGTAAGGGGTTTCACGACGTTCACTTTGCACAGAAGATGCCAAACGGGAAGTTCTTTTTACCTACGGAATGGAATTAACATGAAAACAAACAAAAAAAAGAAAGCGGTTGACTACATAGAGGGTGAAAAATGGAAGCCCATCGGTAAGTATGATGGGCGCTTTGAAATCTCGAACTTCGGCAGGCTGAAAAACAGCAAATCTTCTTACCACGGAGAACGACTTCTTAGGCTTCAATCACAGAAACAGCATTCTAGTAGAAAGCACACGAAGGCACAAGCTGTGTGTATGTTCCTGACATACGCTACGGGAACTAGAACACGAAAAAACATAAACATCGGAAGGGAGGTTGCTAGGGCATTTGATCCAAGCTTTGATGAGCGGCTTACGGTTGATCATATTAATGGGAATAAAATGGACAACCACATAGACAACTTACGCACCGTAACCATCAAAGAAAATAATCTAGGGTTCAAAACAAAAATGCAGGGAGCCACATCAAAATATAGGGGTGTTTCAAAACATAGAAACAAGTGGGTTGCCTATATTGTTGACGACGAAAAAAGGAAGTATTTAGGAACCTATGACTGCGAGAAGGAGGCCGCGATAAAGAGAGATGAGGCGGCCACCGCAGCAGGATACCCAAATCAATCACTGAACTTTAGCAACGACTAAACGACAAATGAAAACTAAAACAGACGCACTACTCAAAGCACTTCTTGACGAGATGCCATTGGCTAACTCCCCGCCTGATGGGTGGATTTCCAAGCGGGACATACAGAAGGCCGCAGAAGATCGCGGGGATAACATCGCCTTTAGCACGGCGAAGAAGAAATACCTTGACTTAATTAAAGAGGGATGGATTGAACGCGAGTTCAAGGTTGACGGGCACAAAACTAAGTATATATCTCCTCCTAAGTAACTTTATCAGGCTTTATGCCCACCAAACGCAGAACGTCGCTCGCAAGGCGCATCGCTAATAAAAGAAAAACCACCACAGGATTCGTCAGAGTCCTGTTCTAAACTAGAAACCCCTAGCCCTCGTTCGTTGATTCGGACGAGGGTTTTTTTATTGCCACCTCCCAAATCTGGGCATTGAATGCTTGTATGACAGATTTATCCATAGAACATCTCAAAGAGCAGCTCAGGGCATACTACCCTGATGGGTTTTTTCTAGTAGGCGTCAGAGATGGAGAGTTGGAAGACCCTATCATGGACTATGACAACCCAATGCAAGGAAACTTCTTAGAGCACGGGGTCATGGACTCCTATGTAAGAACATGGGGCATCCCTGATAATCTCGCTGTTAATTACGAAGAGATCGCCTTTGAACCAGACGGCGACTGGGTTGAAGAAGAAGACTAATGAGACGCACCCCTAAAGCATCGTGGTTTGAGCACGACGTATTCAGCCCGTGGCGCAAGGTTCTGTGCTATGTCTCCCGTCCAGGTGTCTGCAAGAAAGCCAAGCGACTATGCGCTCGCAGGGAACGCCGCTACTCCAAGATGACAGTGATGCCGGACTTGGAAGCGTGATCCATTGCCAGTCGCACGAACTTGTCGGGGACTAGGATGCCTCCTACCCACACGATGTTTGCTCCGTCGTGATTCTCCACCATATACTTCGTAACAATCACCCAGTTAATCGGGCCATCTGGGTTCATGGGGTCAACGGGAACGCGCTCTAGGGTGGTTACGGGTCTCCTGCCGTCGATCACCTTCCAGTCTAGCTCCACAAAGGAGTCCCCAATAGCGTTCCCCCACACCTCCCTGTCTGTTCTGCCCTGATAGGCGAAGGTGTCTATTCCGTATTCTAGGTAGTATGCCCTATTCACCCACAGCATTACGGGATCTGCGCGGGTTATAAGATTCGCTTCCCTTAACCACATCGGCCAAGGCGAACGGTCTGCGAACGCCATAAGAGCTGCAACGCGATCATCCTTTAGGGCAGACAGCGCGATGTTCTCTTGAATGAGCAACCTCTGATCAATCATGCACTGCTGGAGCTGTTCAGCAAAGCTTGCCTCTGAGTCAGATTGAGAGACAAACCACGCGAACAGCCCAGCTATTGATGCTAGAAGGACATGAAGCCCTGAGTTTCGCCAGAAATTGCGATTGGGTATAAGGACTTCTTCGGACATGCGGAGGATTATACTCTAAGTAACTAATCATTTGCACGAACTTTATTCGCCTAATTTTGGGGGCTTACTCGAAGAAGCTCTCAAACGGGCGATTGACTCTAGCGCGAACGCGGTCGATGTCTTCTTGCGTAAGCTCCTCGTCACCAAGGGTTTCCATTAGCTCCTCCACCGCTAGGGTGATGGCCGGAATGTGCTTCAGTAGTTCTATTGCTAATTGTAATCCTGTCATTCTGAAAACCTTTCTAATAGAGTGAGCAATTCTGAGGCAAACAACAGCACGACTGGAGTGGGAGGCGCGGAGTAGTCCTGCTCAACCGCCACAAGGGCAGCGTTCATAACGAACTGGTAGTCCTCGTATGCTGTTTTAACGTCCTCGTATGAGGAGGAGCTAGATTCGTGTGTCTGTCCGTATGCGGTGAGACCCGCTTCAACGGCGATAGATACCGCATCAAGGCTCTTGAATCCCGAATGCTTGGTTAGTGTCGAACAACCCGTAAAGACGAGGCAGAAGACGATATAGGGTAATACGTGCCTCATTCTTTTGTCCTCCCAATGTTCAGGGCAATGAAGTCAAACCACTTGTAAATCTTGGCAAGAACTTCGTTGTCCTTTGGTGTCGGTGTTAGCATCGTAACTCCTTTAGCTACGACGTGGAGGCCGCCGATAATACGGACGAGCAACTCCCAGTTATTGATGATGTATTCCATGTTAGTCCTCTGTGTATACGATTAGTAAAGGTGGTTGTGCTTCTATCATAGGTTAATCACCTCGTAATCGATGATTATAGTTACAGGACTGTTACCTGTTGTGAGCGAACCCGTTGTTCGTATGATAATAGCCTCGTTCGCTGTTAGACCCAAGCTGTTGTCTGTGGGCCTACAATCAAAGCTAGTGTCTGCCGTCCGGTCGAAAAATCCTGAGAATGGTGCCTCATCCGCAACCACCGTCCCGCTGGCATCTTTGTATCTGAACTGGGCATCGTATCCCCCAGCGTAAGCCGCTGAATTATAGTCCAAGAATGCATTAATAGTTTTTACACGAACAGCCTTAGCCGCACCGAATGCTGGCAGGATTTCCAGCGGGGTGCTGTTGAGCGCAAGAACCTGTGCAGCGGTCAGCGTGATTGTGCGCTTGAGATTGTGCCCGATCAGAATGTCGGGAGCAACTGAGTCGTAATCACCATCAAATAGTTGATTAGCAATTGTCTCAGTAAGTGCCGCCTTCTTGTAAGCAACAGCGCCAACGTAACCATCCAGAAGGTTAGACGACGTTGTCCGACCCACCGCAAAGTTTGTTCCAGCAACAGCAACGGCGCAGCGCGGCCCCCCAGCAGTCCATCGGTGTTCAACGTAGGTGAGCTTTACTCCATTTAGCCAAAGCTCGTATTCATTTCCACTTGTTCTGTGGAAAATCACTTCGTTCCAAACATCGTGCCTCCATTGGCCAGCAGTAGATGCCTCAAGCGAGCGCATTCGTAACCCGTTCCATTGCCCCGCTGCATTAGTTAGCCGAGCATACAGAATGTCATCACTATCAATCTCTAGGGCAAAGTTAACCGTTGAGCCCGATACCGCTGGCGGGTCTTGGTCTCCAATGTAAACTATCCCGTGGTTTCGAGAACTCAGAGTTTTCACCTTCGCATATACCCAGAATGCCTCATCTGCTGCAATGGCCGATGGCAAGGTGTCCTTCACATATGCGCCTGTTGCCCCAGTATAATCTAGCCCCGTGTCTATAACCTTCTCGCCAATTTTGTTCGTGAGGTCGAATCCAGCAGCAGAAATGCCACCTACATCAATGATCGTGTTGTCTTTGATCGTGTTGTTTTGGGGCGTCCCAGTTGTGTAGAACGTGTCATACATACGAAAGAACGTATTCCCCACAATGGTATTTCGGCTTCCGTCTAGGTGTATCCCGATCTGCTTGTAGTTTGTTGCTAGGAAATCGCGGGTGTAAGTGAGGCCCGTGGGCTGTGTTGATGTGTTCCCCGTTCCGCTAGTAATAGCAATTGTGACTGTGTTATCGTCTGGAGCCGAATTGATTCGATTCGCCCCGTTGTATATAGAAGGGGATGCCCCACTGAGGTAGATAATACGCTCTCCTACTAGCCCGTGATCATCATCGAAGGTTATCGTAGCTACCCCTGACGCCTCTGTAATGCTAGTAATGGTAGGCGTTGCAGTAGTCATGACTGACCCCATGAAAGTGTTACCAGAGACAGTGTTGCGGTCGCCTTCAATCCAGATCGCCTTGTCGAATGTGTTGCGGAACGGGATACCTGTAATTGTGTTCGCAGAGCACTTGTCTCGTAGACGGATGTATGTGTTCTCAAACGCGCTTTGTCCACCAGCAGCTCGGAACGTCGCATTTATTTTGCAATTGAACGAGTCGTCTAAATCCAAGCTGTAATTCTTGCCAGTGTAGTAAAGTCCACCAATGCCAGAAAAGCTGCACCCAGAGGGTATCCCTGATGTCTGTGTTGTCGCGAACACCTGCCTAGACCCTTGGTCAAATACGTTGTCATCACCGATCTTGCCGTCGAGGAATTGATCTACTCGGATAGAAGTCATCTCGTCATTGCCTTCACCTGTGTTAACGAATCGGCAGCGGTCTACCCTGAACTCGTTGGCATCATAGATGAATAAATGGCCGCAACCGCCATTTGTAACGTCTTCATCTGGAACGGTTACGGTATCATCGGTGAGAAATCCCACACCGTAGAGCCCAAACACATTAGGTCTAGTATCTCCGGATGGGGGCGCAAATCCACCTGCAATTATTGTGAATGGGTGGATAGTGCATTTGGCTGCGGAAATCGTTGCAGGAGAAAACGCCCCTGAGTCTACTCGGAATGTAACCGTTGTCGTGTTAGTTACAGTGACTTTATGGACACCGTTGTAACTAGAGGCATTCAAGGCCCAGTTGCCCGATGTCTCTGCGGAAACGTATGTGTCTACTATATTAAAGGTGTTTGTTGTCACACTGGAAATAGTAAATGTTCCGTTATAGTCCGTTGTGCCTGAAATAACGACCTCATCACCATCGCTCAGCTCGTGAGTGGAACTTGTTACCGTTACAGACCCTCCGCCTGCGTTTGCAAATGCGGTTATTGCTTTTGATGGCG
>TARA_R110000851_G_scaffold70389_3_pt1 | contig 11253 bp, 21 predicted proteins | sample TARA_R110000851 | Tara Oceans TARA_R110000851 (sample SAMEA4397627) | marine metagenome | biome: Polar Biome; feature: [DCM] deep chlorophyll maximum layer (ENVO:01000326); material: water (ENVO:00002006), including particulate matter (ENVO:01000060) such as... | depth 17 m | reverse complement strand
TATAATCTCAGGATATAAAATCCTAAAATCTGATACAACATCTCTAAAGCGACTGCTGTATCCGTTTGCTACATCAATGCAAACATACTTTAGTTGATTACCAACTTGCTCATATACATTACGAAACTTTTGATGATCGTCTTGTGTAATACCAATACTCATTGCTACATATTCTGTCCTAGCATGAATTCCACCAACGTCAAAAAACTGTACAAGATCGTTAACACTATAAGTTTTAACTAGACACGTAAAGATTTTTTGTAGTGCTAGTTTATGTGCCATTTCAAATGTACCAACACCGTCCATGTTACTTGCCATAATAGGCACACCACGATAGTGCCTATTTGATACTTTATCAAATGTGTAATCAGGACCTCTATCTTCTACTGTGGATTTAGAGTTACGAAAAGTAAATCCTCTTTCTAAGTCTACTTCTTTACGTGAGCCTAGTGTGCTTCGCTTAGGTCGAATAAGGACGTCTTTGTAATCTAGTTTCATATCTTCTTCAATACGCATTATCTAACTCCATAATTAAACGACATACTTACACGTTCGCCGTTGCTTCTACTTCCCTGTACACTATGTTTTAGCCAGCCAGGAAAGATTAACAATTTTCCTACTTCTGGTTGGTACGTTGCTTTCTGCGATGTAAAATTATTATACGTTTCCATTGGAGGCATATAATATTCACTATCGTCGTCTCTATAAAATTCAATGTCTCCACACTGATCGTCTGGTACATTCAAATACAATACTCCACTAAGAATTGAGTCCTGATGGTTATGTACTGTATTATAGTCGCCGTAGTTATTAACACAAAACCATGTGTTGTACAATTTTAAAGGTGGTAATCCTGCTTGCTGACAACATGCTTTAATTGTTTGGTCTAACTCAATTAACACTTCAACATGTTCAGGCGGTAGAACAGTGCCTTCGCTCTGCCATCCGCCGTAGTTAGTTAACTTTGTACCTTTAGTATTATCTTTTAAAGTTAGTGCATATGTCCTAAGTGTATCTAAGTTAGCACTTAACGTCTTATGCCATACTAAGGTAGGAAACCAAATGTCAGCTTTAAGGTCCAATTAATACTTGCCTCCGCCAAAGAGTTCATTTTGTTTTTCTTGTTTCTTAAGCCAACGTGCTCTTCCTGCGGCTTTTGCCTTTGCACGTTTTTCACTTGGCTTTTGATAATGCGAACGTTCACGTAACTCTTGCATCAATCCTGATTCTTGTATCTTCTTTTTGAATTTACGTAGTGCAAAATTAATATCATTATTACGTACTTCTACATATAAGCCTGCTCCTGGTTCTTTTGGACCTGAGCGTTTATTATCATTTCTTCTCAAAATTGCCTCCTTTGGCATTGGATAAATTATCTAAGTTGTATATCCTGTTTAAGCTAAGTTTATTATAATACGAATCCTCCCCTTTTGTCAACCAGAAAGTGTTCGTATTACTAATTAAATATGATGTAAGTTCGTGTATCTTAGCAGGACAGTTGTCTACACATAAAATTACAGTGTCGGCTATCTTGTGTATACTTAATAGCCAATCAACATCTTGATCATATTCTTTAGGTTCGTATACATAAACGTTAATAGCTGTTTCCCAATCTGCTATAACATTTTGTAATTCATCTTTAATAAAGTCATCAGGGTATATTAGTAGGAAGTTATATGCTTTATTAAATAATTTGTCAGGCGGAGTTATTAATGTAATTTTATCCAAAGGGCACACTATTTTTTAAGTTTGTTAAAAATTGTTTCATCATTCTGCTCTGCATTCTGTTGATAACCTTTGACTTGTTCTCCGTCGGAGTTTTGTTTGATATATGTTTTAGGAGCATACTTTTCATCATCTTCCCAAGGTAGTGTATCGATTACTCCTTGTATATACCATTTTTTATATTGTTTAAGTGTCTCGTTTGGATTTAGATCTTTCCACACATTCTTAGCTGATAGGAATTCTTCTGTTTTATCTTTCTCTTCATATGCATCTTTTCGTGCTTGCTGTTCAGCGGTTAATTCTTCCGAGTTTGACTCTTCCGATGATTCTGCTTTTTTTTTGGGCTCTTCAACTTCGTATTCTTGTTCAGTTGGTGCTACTCTTATAGTATCATCAAACGGTGCTTTAAACAGATTAGGCGATTGATCATCTGTTTGTTCGTGTATAAGGTCCTGTAGTTTTTCTTCGTCAAACTCATGATCTAATGTTTCTTGGTCAACATCTTCAAATACAGGTTCAATTCGGTCTTCGGCCGGTCCTTCATTCTTTGCAATCATATTGCCGCGAGCAGTTTCGTAGTCTTGTTGTTCTTTTTCTCTCCTGCTGTCTCTAGCAAAGTCGAAGGTATACTGACTTGCAATTAGTAGTAAGACCGCTAGTGGATCAAACACAAAGATAATAATTAGTATTACCCAACGTACTGCTTCTTCGAGCATCGTCTTGTCTGCACTTTCTCCATATACAAATTCAGCAATATATTTAATAGGTCCTACTTCGGCTTCTAGCATACGATACTCTGCTTCAAGTTTATACTTTTCTTCGGTAAGTATATCTATCTCACCTTCAGCAGTTTTAATACGTGTTAGTTGCTCGTCAACAGCCGTATCAATTTCGTCTGCTTTATCTGTTTGTGCAAGTTGCTTTTGTAGTCTTTCAATAAGTGATTGGCTTTGTAAAACTTGTGTATCGGCACTTGCTCTAATACGTGCAATTTCTGTTAGAGCAGTAGCAATTACAGGACTTTCTTTTTGGCGGACTTCGTCTATAGTTTTTAATATTTCAAGCTCTCTAGTTTTTACACTAGGAATCTGTACAGTTCTAATATTGTTAACAATGTCAGATAGTCGTGTGCGTTCTGCATCTACTGTAGCTTTACTTTCGTTACGAATAGTTGCTACTTGATTGTTTAAGCCGTTAACTATTTCTTTTTGAGTTTCAATCCAAGCATTAGCTGAACGTCTTGTATTTGGGCCTGCACTTCCGTCAGCGTTTGCACCAATAGTTGATTGTGCTTGTTTAATTTGCTCACGTTCGTTACTTGCAATCTGTCCTTCAACTTTAGTAATTGTTGTGTTAATTGCATTAATCTGTGCAATAATTGGATCTACTGCACTTGAGTCAGCTTTAAGGGTTGCAATAGTAGCTTCATACTCGCCAGCTTGTTTACTAAGCCTAATTAATTCGTTAGCAATATTTTCTAATTGAGTATTGTAAGGTCCAATTCGATCTTCGTCACCTAACCGTGCATCAGATATAATTTGATTCTGTTGTGCAATAGCAGGTTTAATTCGATCATATGCTTTGTCAATGCGGTCCTGTTCTTTATCTATTTGTGATTGTATATTAGCATCACTACCTGTGCCGCTTGATTCTAGTTGTCCAATCTTTTGTTCAGATCGATCTACAACTGCGTTAAGCCTAGCTAGTTCTGTAGTTATTTGTTCTACTTGAGCAATACTTTCTTCACTAGCACTTGTTTGTTCAATGTGTGCTTTAGACAAGTACCCAAAGATTCCCATGCTTGTAATAAACATAAGGACAACTACGGCTGTTGCTAGATAGTACCTAAGCCACCACGTTGCTTGTGACCAATATCTGTGTAACCAAACTGCGGTTACAAGTTTTGCGATTTCAAGTGTACCGCCCATTATCATAATTGGAATAGCGGCCGCGGCAAAAATAGCCACTAGACCTGCTACGGAATAATATATTGCTACGGCACTGATAGAAAGTGCCGTTATCATTGTGAGTATTGCTAATAACATGTTATAGTATTTACCGGGTTTTTGTGTCATATATAAAGTACCTGTTTATGAATATATAAATCTCCAACCATCGTGGCCTGCTTCTTTACAGGCAGTTTCTTCAAACGATCGTTGCTTTCCATTTTTTACAATAGTACTATATAGTACTCTACAAAATCCACTACCTTGTGGGTATCCGTGTACGGCTTTTACTCCGCCTTTTGCATTAGATTCGTACCAATGAAATACTTGGCCGTAATCAGATTCTAGTGCAGAGTAAACTGCCATGGTCTGTTTATGTTTTTGTATATCAGTTAGACTGTAATACTTGTCGTTTAATAAATTGAACCCAAGTGTTACTGCTGATGATGTTGATGTATATGGTCCACTAACTGAATTTTGTATTGATGATGTTTGATATGCAGTATTGCATCCAGCAACACTACTTAAAATTACCATCAATGTTAAGAATTTCCCAACTACCGTCAAGTTTTTCACATCGAACTCCTCTTTGATTGTAACGTTGGCCGCCTCGATATTCAGTAAAGAAAAACTCTTCACATGACTTATCAATGCCTCCGCGTTGTATTGACATTTGTTGCCCAGGACGATCAGTACACTGTAAAGTAGTATCGCTAGACACTACTTCATTTTGTTTTTTAATAGTCTGATCAGTATAACAGTATGGTGCTTGGTAAGTAACTTGTTTACCTGAACATCCTGACAAGGCAACTGCACACATTATTGCAATTAGCCTAAGCATTTACTGTGTCCTTGTTAATAGTGAATCGAACACTTCTTTAGGCATACGCAATTTTACAAAAGTATAATGGTCGCCTGCATAAATGTATGTACCACGTTCTTCTTCTAAGTGTTGAGTAACTGCTGTGTCTGTTACTTTATAAGAAATCTCAGTAGAGGTGTTTCGTACATCGTTCTTAAAACTAATCTTAGTTTCACTATTAACTTTACCATTAATACGTTTAGCAAAGTTATTCATAGCGATTGCATACATTTGCTCTTCAGCCGCTTGTTGGTATTTACTTTGTCCTGCACCACATGCATATACAAAGTTTTTCTTCCACCAAAAGAAACCTTCAGTTCCTGCTTGGGCACAACTTGCATACCATTTAGGTTGTGCATAGCTGTCACGTTCTGCAATAGTTACTGTAGAGCTACATGCTCCAAGAGTTACCAATGCCGCGGCTAATGCCGTTACTTTAATCATATTCTTCATTTGAGCCTCCGAGTGCCTTTTACGTTTGTTTAACTTATACTGCTAGTATAACATAGATTGTGGTATTGTCAACCACTTTTGGATAAGAAAGTTTTGTCAGCAAAGAACGCATAGTTTATAATAACTCTGCGGGTATTTGTTATAGGACTACTACTAGTGTGAAACCTATTACTATTAAAGATAACTGCTTGACCTTTTTTAGGAGTTACTCGAGCAACTTCTTCTAAGTTTATATGTCCTTTTGTAACTGTTTTATCAAAGATAATAGTATCTCCGTCACAGTCATGCACATAGTATACCATACTAAATGCATCTTCATTAGCTAGATCAATATGGGGAGCATGATACTTTCCTACTGCTAATGGATCTTGTAAGAGTAAGTTCGACTTCACACGTTGTGGCATTTTAATTGGTTTGTTTAGATGATGCTCTAAAAACATCAACGGTATCTTAGCTAACTCCCATAATTGACTTTGCACACCTTCCTTATCGTGGAATATATTGTGTACAAATTGTGACGACTCTCTTATATTTTTATCGTTAGGGTCAGAATGATCTCCTTCGCCACTTGAAGAGTCTCTGTACTGCCAAGGTACATCACTCATTAATGCTCCTTCAAGTTGATTCTGTAAACTTAAAGGTAGAAAGTTATTAAGTACTTGGTGTGTCATTAAGGCCACCTATAAAAAACATGTACACCAATACGTCCAACTAAATCTAACTCAGGTGCCCATTTAGGTGATACATAGTCTGCATGGTAATGAGTTGCACCTTCAGTGATGCCTCGATACTTTCGATTTATCATAATCATATATGCAACTGTTTGAGCCCGTCTCCAAGAATCATTATCATGTACCTTGTCAGCTTTTCCGTCACAGTACCAGCTGAACTGGCACTTGTTTCGAATTGGAATATAGACACGTTCGCTGTCATGTAGATTTGGAAACTGTTTTGTTTTCCAGCTTTCTTTCATTTTTGCATCCATAACAACTGCACAGACACTATCTGGGTAACGTTTATCGTTAACTCGGTTAAGTGTTACATCTGCTACTGCAAATTGACCTGCTAATGATTCTGCTCTTGCTTCAAAATAGATATTAGTAGCCATACAGTATAATTCTGGTTCAGTTTTTGCTGTGTACAACTCGTCTGGTTGTGCTTGCTGTAACGTAGTTGCGATGCTTGCATGTGAAAAACTACATACAAGTAATAGTGTCATTGTAACAAGTAATGTCTTCATTGTTTTCTGCTCCAATTGTTTATAGCCCGTCATATATTTAGATTTAAACTTATTAGTGTAAAGTACCTACTTTAGTTACCGACGCATACGTGCAATTTCAATTGCTTCATGTTTGTTATCTTCAAAGATAGGAACCATGTTGCTCTTATGCATTGTAGCAATGCCAAGTAATCTGCGTTCTCCTGTGTACTGCATTGCCTCTTTCTTAGCGGCAATTCCAACACCGTTGCCTGCACTTGGATACTGAGTACGTTGCTCTGTAAACGTAGCTGTAGGTTTGTATTCTTTAAATTTTGTTGCTTTAGGTTTCCACAGCCCACGTGCATATAAATCGTATTCTTCTAAAGACATCATTTGATCATGTGCATGTATTCGCTTCATATTTTTATTGTATTCGCGATGCTGTTGTTCAAATTTTAGTTGTTGGTTCTTAGTGCGGGCTTTTTGCTTACGCTTCTTATAAGATGTTGTTGTTAGACCCGGGCCTACCATTGACATTGTCATAAAATTGTCCTGCTAGTTGTTACTGTCTTTACAGTATAGCAGGATTTATATATATGTCAACCGGTTTTGGTTAGGCAGAAGTTGGTTGGTACATTGGGTGGGTTTGTAGTATCTTAGGTTGCCCGTTGATTTGATAATTAGTAAAATCAACTAATGCACATCCTGATTCTTTAATCTCAACTTGAGAGTCGTGTGCTGTGCGAGCATAGGTCATTAATCCATTTAATAATTCAGCTTGATTAGTTTCAAAGTAGGCTATGCATTCTTCCCTAGTACTAAAACTAAGTTGTTGACTAAAGAATTCTTTAGGTTCACCTGTTGACATCAATGTCGCTAGGGCATATATCGTTATTATAATAGGACTCATTGTTATAGTGTTACTATGCCTTCAGCAAGTAATCTCTCTCTGTTTGCTAAATGTCCTGCATCTATATCATCCTTTGATCCACCAAAGTAAGGTACTGCATGACCGTCCTCGACCATTATGTCGGTTGCTTTTTTATCTTCAATAATAAAGTCTCCAAGAATTCTTCCAAATTTTCCTTTTTTATCTTCACCGCTTCTATCAATTTCTGTTTTAAGATGCTGTGTTGATCCAACTGGTAACATACCTTTAAGATGTTCTTTAGCCGCCAGCCCAAATTTCTTTTCTACTTTATCTCTTGTTCTTGATTCAGGAGTGTCAATGCCCATCATTCGAACACGTTCTTTGTGCATCCACATACCAAATCCTAAGTCGATATCAATGTCAACTGTGTCGCCGTCTACTACTCTTAAAATTTTACACTTGTACTCGTACATGTTTCTTCTCCTGTTTCTCTTTATTAACTACTGCTATTATTTACCAAATTTTAGTCATAAAAAAAGAGCCCCTAAGGACTCTTCTTTTATATTTTTTACTAAAATTAAAACTTAATAGTAAATCCTACTTCTGCTTGTCTATCACTTGCGTTATTAAAGTCTACATCACGTGCTTCTGTAACACTTAGTTTGATATCTAATGTGTCTGTCATTCCGTATATTGCACCTACTTCTAGATAGGAAGAGTTTCTATTAATGTCTGTCCATTCATCCGAAGTTGCTAAGAATGTGTACCCTAGTTCTGCATATGGTGCTACGCCCATTACATTAGTTTTAGCACCAATGTGCGGTGTTAGTGCTAGTCTACGTGTGTCGCTAGTATAGCTGTCGCCAAATGTTAATTTTGCATCTGCGCCTGCATATACTGGCATCATTGGTACGTCCATTGACTTGCCTGCATTTAAAGACCAGTTATCAATGTTACCATCACGCATCCACGTTGCTTCCAACTCTAATGGTGCAATAGTTGAAGAACCGATAGCAAAAGATGTTGCTCCGGTTTCTGGTGCTTTTACACTTAGGTGATAAGCTTCTGTTTGTGCTGTAAATTTTACAGCCGTGTTGTCGTAATCTGCCGCCAAAGCAGATGTACTAATCATTGCCGTTGCGGCAAGAATTGCTATATGTTTCATTTATTTTCCTTAGTTTAGTATATAGTATAGTTGCCAAATGTTAATCTTTAGCCCCTATATTTATCTTATGGTTCTGTTTTTCTTTTAGTTTTGGCACTTCTGTTGCCAGGTAGTACCCACCCCTACGTGCTTATTTTACTAAGCCGCTAATGCCATCTCTGGCGCATAATTGTCATTTGCAATTATAAGTTTTCTTCGCGATAACCGTGCTTAGATCCGGGCAACTCCACTTTCCTATTAACTAACAGTCGATCCTATTTCGGCCCCATCAAAAATACATTCCCAGTTTATCAGATCTGTTGCTTAGTGTTATACACATAGCAGAATGTACTTTTGGTGGAGCCGCCGGGTACCGCCCCCGGGTCCTGTCTAGCGTTTGAATTGCTTCAACGTTACAAGTATATTTATACACTACCTTGAAGTGTTTGTCAACCTTTTATTTTAGAATGTTTTGTTTGGTAGTCAAGTACTGCGGCTTTAATAGCATCTTCGGCTAATACACTACAATGTATTTTAACTGGAGGAAGTGCAAGCTCTTCAGCAAGTTGGGTATTTGTAATCTTACCAGCATTTTCTAACGTCATGCCTTTTACCCATTCAGTAACTAAGCTACTACTTGCAATAGCACTGCCGCAACCATATGTTTTAAACTTAGCATCAGTAATAATGCCTTCGTTAACTCTAATTTGTAAACGCATAACATCTCCACATGCCGGTGCACCTACCATTCCAGTGCCGATATCATCAGCCGGATCCCACTTGCCAACATTGCGAGGGTTCTCGTAATGGTCCAACACCTTCTCTGAGTATGCCATAAGTTTATTCTCTATTTAAATTTTTTGTCAACCATTTTTTTGCCTAAATACAATGTTGCTACTACAAATATAATAGCCGCAAGTATAATAGCTTCGGTTACAATATCTCCTTGACTTGAATCAATTTCGATACCGTCTGTAGTTACTGCTATACGGCAGTTTTCGCATGTTGTTTCTGCCACGCCTTTACCCCAATACATTATCCACCACCTTGAAATTTATCTTTTGATGTATACCAAACTTTTTGATGATGAATACGTCCTAATAGTTCTTGTATTTCTTTCATCTCTTCTACAAGTTTGGTAGAAGTCTCGCCTTGAGCAATAGCTAAACCTCGTCGACCTGCTTTTGCTCTAAGGGCGTGTTCAATAACTTCTATATCACGCACTGTTAATTCAAAGTTGTTATTAGGTTTTACCAAAATCCTAACATCCTTCCATTGCCTGCTATAATCATTAGGCAAGTCACTATATGTAATACAAACCACGGTGTTCTAATAATCAAATGTATGTGGTCATCTTTTTTACCATCATTGTATGCACTACTACCCATAGCCTTGCACCAATATTTCCATATACTTTTAGCCATCATCACACCGTGATCTATTAATTACATGTCGTTCTTTTTATCTTGGATTTCAGCTCTACGTGTCTTAGTTAGTTTACCAAGATCACCTAATGCTTTTCTAGCTCTAGCCGCGGCCGCTTTAACGTTTTTTGATTCAAATGTTTCTGCTTCTGCTAGGTAATTATTGTACGCTTGTACAATTTCGTCGTGTAATGTCATATTATTCTCCATTAGTTTATTATGATATTTTAATTATATACTATTTGTACTTACTTGTCAACCTTTTATGGTCCAGCAAACACATCCGAACTACCAGCCGCAACTGATGTACATCCGCTAATGCCGTCACCAACTCGGCCTGCACCTTTGTCATTGACAAATACTGTAGTAGAACCTACTGCAATTGGTGCTGAGTGTGATGGGCAAGGAACGCCAGGAAGTAAATGTCCGGTGTTATTATCACCTTGCCTACTTAGAGCTATTCCGTTAACAAACACATTTGGTGATCCCTCTGCTCTAGTCATTCCAGAGCAGTGGGCTACATCTGCATCGCCTATTCTAGTTACTGCTGGCACGTTCTATCTCCATTAATTTTTCTAATCTGCCGTTCCATAGTTCCATTTCTTCATGTTGTTCATCAGTATGAGGAGGTTCTGGCACTGTTGGGCTAAATTCAATAACGTGATCAAAGTTAGAAGGTATACTATCGTATTCTGTATACGTTAATAACTCTCCGTTCTTTTTCACAACAAACTTAGACATTAGACTAGTGCAATTCCTGAAGTAGTACTTATATATTGCTTACTAATTTCTTTTTCAGTTTTAGCAATACAACTAACTGCTGATGATTGTAACATAAACTTACCGTCTGGTGACACACTAAACATAAAAGGTGCTAGTCCTAATCCTTCTTGTTGTGCAATAAGTGTCATTGGCTTTCTAAGTGTGTACTCGCCAGATCCTTCTGAATCAAGTTTAGCAACAATCTCTTCGCCTGAATGAAGTTTAAAACTTACAGTATCTCCTACTTTATATGGTGCTTCTATTAACATTTATAATGTCCATCCTGTTCCGTTATAGTTAGTGTCTTCAATGTATTTAAGAAGCCCTTCGTATCCGCCAACTAAATTTGATCCTACTCTAATCTGTGGGAAAGTTTTAGCATCTGGAAAGTGTTCGAAAAGTTCTTCTCGGGTGAAGTCTGAACCGAGTGTGTAGTATTTAAATTTAAAATCTTTGCTTTCACAAAAGGCCTTTGCTTTAGTACAACTTGGACAAGCTGGCTTGCCGTAGATTTCGATCATAAACTAAATCCTTTAAGTGTATTAGTATCAACGTCTTGTTTGATGCCACCGATGATATAACTTTCAACTTCTGTTTCTTGCGGAGCAACTTGCAAGCCTGAGCTACTTAACCAATGTTGTGTCCAAGGAAGCGGATTAGTGTTAACCGGTGCATCAAAGATTGTGTCAAAGCCTAATGCTTTAAGTCTACGATTTGCAATATACTCTACATATTGATTAAGTAGGGTAGTATTCAAACCAATCATTGAGCCATCTTTAAACAAATAGTCAGCCCAATCTTTTTCTTCAGCAACACATTCACGCCATAAGTCGTAAACATCTTCCTGACACTCTTTAGCAATCTT
>TARA_R110000851_G_scaffold15638_7_pt1 | contig 11254 bp, 8 predicted proteins | sample TARA_R110000851 | Tara Oceans TARA_R110000851 (sample SAMEA4397627) | marine metagenome | biome: Polar Biome; feature: [DCM] deep chlorophyll maximum layer (ENVO:01000326); material: water (ENVO:00002006), including particulate matter (ENVO:01000060) such as... | depth 17 m | reverse complement strand
TAATATGGCAAAAAGTTTAGGAGACGTATTTGAAAAAGTTTATGTAGCTCAAAGCGTAGAAGAGTGTGTAAAAGATAGCAGAATAATTACTACACTTACACCATCCAGAACCGGGTATTTAACTCACAAGATGTTAACTAAGCCCGTTCACATAAATGCAGTAGGAGCAGATGCAGTTGGAAAAAGAGAATTATGTGATGACATATTTTTTAATTGTTCTACTTTAGTTTATGATGATAAAGAGCAAGCATGTCATTCAGGGGACACTCAATATAAAAAGGGTCCTTCTCATATGCATACAAATCCTCATTTGAAAGAATATGAATTGAAAAATGTACTAAGATGGTCTAAAAAAACATTAAAGGAAAAAATTGAAAAATCCTTAACGGTGTATGATTCTACAGGACTAGCTATAGAGGATATTGCAATAGCTGAAGCTATATATGAAAAAATTAAATAATTACAATGTTTGATAATTTATTTGTTGAGAAGTATAGGCCGTCAACTTTAGATGATATAATTTTAACTGATGAAAATTATGCTGTTTTTAATCAATTTAAAAATCAGGAAGAAATACCTAACTTATTATTTGCAGGAGCTCCGGGGATTGGAAAAACATCCTTAGCAAAAATTATAGTTAATGATTTGATAGTTTGTGACTACCTTTACATAAATGCTTCGGATGAAAATGATATTCAGACAATTAGAACTAAATGTATTGAATATGCTAAACGTCGCCCCACTAAGGGTAAGATAAACGTTATTATTCTTGATGAGTGTGATGGGTTGATGCAAGAGTCTCAAAGAGCACTAAGAAATATTATTGAAGAATATAGCAGAACTACTCGTTGGATATTAACTTGTAATTATATTCATAGAATTATACCAGCACTACAGAGTAGGTGTCAAAGTTATGATTTAACACCCCCTGTACTTGATGTGGTAAAGAGGTGCGCTGATATTTTAAATTACGAAAAGATTACATTAACTGAAGACAACAGAGATTATTTTATAAAGCTAATAAAAAAAGATTACCCAGATATTCGAAAGTGCATTAATAACATTCAAAAATATTCTGTAAATGGTAGGTTAATGATTGAAAAGGAAGAAACTGATAAAGCTTTCATTGACGAGTTGTATGAAAAAATCGAAGCAAAGCAAGTGGTGCAAGTGAGAAAATTTTTAGTAGAAAATGATGATAAATTTAATGGGGAGTATCACTCTTTACTAAAGTTGCTTTTTAACTATACTTTTGAGAAAGAAGATCTAAAAGAAATTTTTAAGAGAGAATTGCTGATTATTATCTCTGAATACCTTTATCGGAATACTTTTGTTTTAGATAAAGAAATAAACGCATTCACATGTTGTTTGGAATTAGTTAAGAAATATCAGAATAAGACTTAATAACACTATAAAATTCGCCTTGTCTATCTACAATCATCCCCTTCTTCCATAAGGCTCTTGTAAGAGTTTCTATGAACGCTTCATCCGACAAATCATTAGGACACAAATGTCGTGGTGCTTCCTCCATTTTTTGTCGCCATTTTAAAGCTGTTTTCTTTATGTTCTTCATCTTACATAAGAGTAAAGGATTTTTCGTACATATCAATACATATTTAATTTGATTTCAGTAGGGAATCATCTATAATAAAGGTATAATATGTTCGATAATTTATGGGTTGAAAAATATAGACCAAAGAAACTAGATGATTTCTGTATTAGTGATTCTAGTACTTTAAAAGAGTTTCTCGGTAAGTGTAACGTAGACAACGAGATACCAAATATACTTTTAGTAGGTCACCCGGGAATTGGAAAAACTACAATATCAAAAATAATTGTAAACGAACTTTTGGAGTGTGATTATCTATATATAAATGCGTCAGATGAAAACGGAATTGATACAATTCGAAGCAAAGTCACCAACTATGCAAGGACAAAAAGTTTATTTGATATCAAGATAGTAATATTGGATGAGTGTGATGGGTTGACCCAAGATGGACAAAGAGCTCTTCGAAATGTGATGGAAGAGTATAGTGCAATTACGAGGTTTATTTTAACAGCAAATTATAAGCATAGGATTATTCCTGCACTACAAAGCAGGTGTCAAACATTTGATATAAATCATGACCGTCAACCAATCATAGAAAGAATTACGTATATTGCTAATGAAGAAGGTATTGTTGTATTAGCACAAGACATACAAAAAATAGTTGATGAAAACTTTCCTGATATAAGAAAATCTATAAATGTATTACAAAAAAGCATTTCAAAAGGCAAATTAGTCATACAAGATACTGAAAGCGTTGAAAAAATAGCAAATGATTTATATAAACTAATAAAAGCTGGTCATGTATTGAAATGTAGAAAATATATGATTACTAATGAGCGTGTATTCAATAATGATTATCCTATTTTATTGAAGATATTATTTAATATTGTGGATCAATCAGAAAGTGATAGCGCGATAAAGAAAGCTGCTTTATCGACAATTTATGAATTTATTTACAAATCAGCATTTGTAATGGATCAGGAAATAAATGCTTACGCTTGTCTAATTGATGTTGATAATATGATAAATTAAAAGGACCCTGAACCCAATCCTTCTTTACCCATATAAATGGATTCAGTATCAGATGGTAAATTACCCCCACCAGGCGCTAAATCGTCCCAATTATTATCAGCACCGAATTGATCAATTGGGATGTTTACGTTATCTAACTCTTTATCCTCCCCTTGCTCAGGAGCTTTTAACTCTGTCCCTGTACCAATTTGTGATTTAAGAGGGTCAGTACCAATATACTCATTATCATATTCAAGAGGATCGGAGTCAAAATTCATTTCTGTACCGTTCGGTCTAACCATACTGTTTGGTACTGGCATCCTATTAGGGTATACATCAACAGTATCAAAAATATCAGGAGCTGCTGTTACAAACCCGTCGTATCTTCCAGGAGCCGTTTCTTGAGAAATGGTAACTGACACATCACCATTAGAGTTGTCTGTGTTTCCGGGTTGGTGTGAAGGGTATTTATTTACAATGCCTGACACCCTCAGATTGATGTCGCTTGCTGCAAAATCTTTAAGTTTTTGCTGTACATTCACATCGAGTTCCTTGAAAGATTTTGTATTTTCGAAGCCTTTTTTAAACCTCACAAGATCGCCTGTAAGAAAACCACCTCTAGTATATCTACTTACATACGTCTCATAAAGCATATTAAATTTTTTCTTCACATCAATATTTATGCTTTTTTACAGAAATTACATAGAGCTTTGTAATATAAATACTAATATGGCTAATATTGTATTAGATAGCTTTGAAAAACAAGCCGGTCCAAAGTACAAAGACTACTTTACGTATGGAGACTTACGTTTAGATCTAAAATTAGATCAACTCCAGAACGAAGTAGCTTTTTCTAATCTTTTTACCATGGATGTTAGAGGTAGTTATGATTTAGATGCTATAAAAAATTCTATTAGAAACCTTTTTACTTCGTTTCCTGGAGATAAGCTTTTGAATCCTGAATTTGGTATAAATTTAAATCAATTTTTGTTTAAACCTTGCTCTAAAACTACAGCAGCTTCTATTGGTGAATTAATAAACAGAGAAATAAGAAAACAAGAACCAAGAGTTAAAGCGGATAAAATAAGCGTAGAAGCAGTTACGCAGTTGAATCAATACAATATAACTCTATTACTATCTGTTCCGTTTATAAATAATAACAACGCCATTGAGTTTAAAGCGTTATTAAATTCAACTGGGGTACAATTTTATAGTTAAGATGGCTACCGAAGAATCAGAGTTTAATTTAAGACAAGATGGATATGTTGCATTTGATGCTATAAGTTTAAAAGATCTAATTATAGAGCGGCTAAATGAAAATAAAATATTTACAGATCAAAATTTTGAAGGAAGCAATCTTTCATCTTTAATAGATATTATATCATATTCCTACCACACATTAATTTACTATCTAAATAAAAATTCAGCTGAAAGCTCCTTTACGCAAGCAGAAATTTACGAAAATATTAATCAAATTGTAAAAACTATTGATTATAATCCTACGGGCCCACAAACTGCTAATTTGAATTTTCAAGCTGCTGCGACAGAAAATCTTAACATCGGGTTATACACTATTCCTCGTTATAGTTATTTTACATTCAGTGGTACATCTTATTCTTTCAACGAAGACGTTTCTTTTAACAAAAACTTATCTACAGTTGAAACATTAACCGAGCTAGCTGAAAATAATCTTCTATATAATGGGTTGTTTGTTGAATATCCTACAGCAGCAGCAATAGGAGAAAATTTTGAAACAATTGTATTAGCCCCTACGATTGATGATGCAAATTTTATAGTAGACAATCACAACATTTACGTATATATTAAGCCTAATATTCCTGATTCTAAATGGCAAGAATGGACCAAAACAACATCGTTGTATTTAGAAAGCGCTTCCTCTAAAAAATATTCTGTAAGATATAATCAAAATGAGAGATATGAAATTAAATTTGGTAATAACATCACCGGTAAACGCCTAAACACGGGCGATTTAATTGCAATATATTTTCTTAAATCAGACGGCGTAAATGGTCAAGTAAGTAAAAGTACGATTAATAACCAACCAATTTATTTTTATACTACCACACAATTTCAAGAAATAAAAACAGATTTAATTCCAGATTCTTCAAACGTACTCACTTCTTCAGAAGCAGCTAATCTGAAAGTTACAAATAAAAATACATCTACAAATTTTCAACAAAAAGAATCTGTAGATGAAATAAAAGAAAATGCTCCAAATCTCTTTAATTCGCAATACAGATTGGTAACAATAGGTGACTATAATAACTACATCACAAAAAATTATGGTAGTTGGGTTCAATCAGTACAATGCGTAAACAATTTTGATTATACTAGCATTTATTTGAAATACTTTTTTGATTTAGGATTAGATAGACCAAATGATAATTCAAGAGTATTGTTTAATCAAGTTAATTTTTCTGACTCATGTGATTTTAATAACATATATTGTTTTGCAGTTCCTAATAAAACGTTAAGTAACAGTTTAGAAATCAGGACAAATTATTTGTCAATCTCGCAAAAGAATGCAATTACTAATTTATTATCAGAAGTAAAATCTGCTACTACTGAAATTGTGATAACAGATCCAGTTTATATTGAGATGAATTTTGGTTCATCTTCGTCTAATAGTGATTTTTCTTTGATTTCGGATGCCGGTGATGATTCTTATCTATACGTAGAAGTTGATCAAAATTCTAGAAGAGATTTAAATGCCGTTCAAAACGGGGTCGCTGATGTTTTCACAACTTATTTTAATACCTCTAATTTAAAATTAGGACAGTTAGTTAGCTTAAAAGACATACAGCAGTCTATTCTAGCGGTGGATGGGGTAAATGCTTTTTCAACGAGAAGAGAATACAAAGGTATAACAATTATAGACGATAATTTATCTTTTGCCGTTTATAATCCGATATATGAAACAACAGATTATGATTTTACTCAACAGGATATTAATTTAGACTTTTTTAAGTTTCCTTATTTCAAAGATTTAACTACCGTACAAAATAGAATAACGGTTGTGAGACAAGGATAATGCCTAATTTGCCATACAATAACGGTTATTGGAAATTTAATGTTAAAAATGTTTTTAACACCGTTTGTTTATCATCATATGCTTTAAAGCAAACACCTCTTAAATTTATTCCTTCTTCTACCGAATATGATACCTTATATAGTAATCATTATATTATGTGGGATTTCGGTGATGGCAGTACAATGCAAAAAGCATATTCTGCAGAACATTATTTCTTCTACCCCGGGCAATATAGGGTAACGATGAACATCGTTCTTTCCACGGGCGAAGCTGTACTCGATTCTTACAACCAAATAGTTACTATTAGAGATTTTATTCCTAATACATATTCATTTGCACCGTCAGCTAACAATACAGTGTTGATTGCAGGTCAGTATTCTGATGAAATTAAATTAGAAAGATTTAACAGCCCCCAATCATATTCTGCAGCCGGTTATAATTTTTTTATTAACTTGAGCGGGAGCAATAGTGTATATTATGATAAAACAAAATTAGCTAGCGAACCATATGCTTTTTTGTTACCAACTCATCGCTTTATAAAAAGAGAATTAGTGGGCGGCATGTACAGCGATACGGTACTTGAAAAATTATCAACAAACAGCGAACTTTTATATGGAAAATTATTAGATACTAATGTTCACGGTAAGAGCAGCTTAGTCGTCCCGGCATCGTCAACTGACCCTAATGCGTTTTTTGTAGGGACCAGCGGTATATGTGGTTTTTATCTTGTTGATGATACTGAAAATACAAATATTACATATGCTTTTGCTACTTTAGATACTACTAATTTCCCAGACAACTATACAGAGTATTATAATTACCCATTAGATTCTACCTTACCTATAAAAAATGTTAATTCTACTTACATACAAATTTCTACCGTACAGTACAAAAGACCTGAAAAAATTTCTATTACTAGTAATGGCTTAGACGGTGAAGGTTTTGTATTACCCACATTTAACATAGCTCTTACGAAGTATAAAGAATCACCTATAAATTTTGTAGCTAAATTAAAGTACAACAGCAATTATTCCCCGAAACCATCTGTTAATAAATTAAAGTTGTTAGAAAGGGGGCAAGATTATAGAACCAATCACATAAAGTTAAGTTTAATTTCAGCTAATACAAACGGTATACCACTCACGGCTTTGAGACCTGGTGAAGAAGATTGGGATGGTAACTTATCCGAATACACTACTATTGACGCTACGCTATTTAAAGAAAAGGGATATGCATTTCTTAAGGGTAGTTTTATAATACCTGAGTCCCTTCCTATAACCAAAATGTGCGCAATTAGTGCTACTGGTAGTATTCTTGATGGTGATTGTAACGCTCAATTTGAAGTAAGTGGTAAGAGTACCAATTTTAATATTTTCACCAACAAAGGGGTTAATAGGGTAGCTGTAATAAACGAAAATGCAGATATGACTGATATATTAGAGTCATATGCATTTCAGCCAGTTATTAGTCAAAGTCCTGATTTGTGGAACCCATTTATTTCGACAATAATGGGAACGCTGAGTTCTGAAACAAATGCAATAGGAAAAAGATTATATGAAAGAACTTCAAATTTTATACAAAACAATGTAAACATTGATACTTGTGATTTATCTAATTTGTTTTCTTATGCTGCAGAATATAATGTAAAGCTAAATGATTACGCGACAAAAAATCTTTTGATCAACTACCCGGCTGATCTAAGTAGATTAGTTAATATTTTTTCTATTAAGAAATCTCTATTATGGGGACGGAGATTACAATACAGAACTAATTTTAGAAATAGATACAATTTAAATTCAGACACAAAAAATAGAACTGACGCAATACAAGACTACATGGATGGTAAAACGGGGGCAAACAATTTAGGTGAAGAATTGAGTAACGAGTCTACATTGTACAAAAAAGACAATTATGTAGTAGCAAAAGAATTATATTCTAATACATATAAATTAGTACCTATAAATATTACTTCTGTTACAACTAATTCATTTCCATTATCTACATTTAACAGCACACTAACAGGTTGGGGGTGGGGATTAACATTTCCACCTGATACTGTATTTGGTGAAAATGAAAATTATTCAACGTTTTATAAACTAAGCGAATTTTATGAAATATATAAATTTAATGACGTTGTCCCCGGGAAATACATAGGTAACTTAATAAATTGGGATGATGATTATCAAACCACCATTGACATTAAAGAGGGTACGTCCTTGTCATCAACATACACACCCTATTTCTTAAGCAGTTTTAATAATACACCTTTAAAGGATTGGGGTACGTCTGGTGGTATAGTAGAACAAAATTTATCTTATCAAATATCTAAAGGGTTGGAATTGCTGTCAGCTACTTCTTAATTACATAATAAATATTATTAATGCCTAGCATCGCGCGTTATGTAGAATACAAAATAGATCAGTCTATTCTTACAATAGGCGATATTACTGCAGCAGTTGACTACAATGACCCATTAACGTTTAAAGGGTGGTTAAGTTATTTTAATAATATTAGTGTTTCTTCTCAAACTTATGAAACAATATATACTTCTTATCTAAATGATTGGAACAAAACAAAGAATAAAAGTCTAGCAGTACAAAATAAGTTAGTAAAACAAGATTATGTTAGAATGTGTAAGGATTTGCAGTTAGATGCAATAACTGAGCAAGAAAGGACATTTTTACGAGCATTAGATTATAGTGACGACAGTCAGTTAGAAGTAATTATTCCTTTGTTATCCCAAAAAATTCAAAGCCTTTGTACTTATTACGAAAATTTTAGGGAGGTTGTAAAAACAAAACCAAAAAGAGATAATCTATTTTCATCAAATTTAGGCATAAGGACCTTTTTACTTCAGACAATCAGCGATCTTTTAAATTATGATTCTGATACTATTGATCTTACAAACAAATACAACATTAACAAAACCACTGTGGTTAATAATGTTAGCATATTAATTGAAGATCTTTATGATGAATATACTGACTACTTTGATTTAACGACTCAACTTCCTTCATCTGCTTATGAGTATGGGGGTGAACTGAGAAAGGATCAATGGACCAGCAATACAAATCCTTGGGACTTCGATTTATTTTTTAACTACGACAAGTCAGTAGTTAGGCTTCTTTCTTCGTACAACTACCTACTGTCGGGGTTTTCTGATAACTTATCTGTTCCTATAGGTCTAAGTGCTGAAGATATTGTTAGTTATTCTTCTACTAGAGACTACATTGACAATATAAAAACAGATAGCGTAAATGATCTTAATTTAAAAAATAAGATAAAACTATTTCAAAAGTTTTTAGGTTCTGATTGGTACATGTTGAGTACTGGGAGCACAGTAACAAATTATGTGTCTTCTTTAATGGTTAAAGCAGATAATATATCGTCTAATTACTTGAACAGAAATAATGTGTCTACTGCTACTGTACCTAATACAGCTTTTGTTGTTTCCCAAAAAGATATAGGAGGCTTTTACACACCGAATTATCTGGGGATACTTAACTACAATGTATTTGATTTTACATATACTGTAGATACTCAAAAGCTTTCAGCTAACAACATATACTTTTTTCCAGACCCAAACAAATATATTTTAACTGAAGGTAATTCAAAGTATAAAAAGACCGGCGACATATTTAGCATAAATGAAAATGCATATTATGTTTGCTATGATAATGCAAATGGAAACGCATTCGGCTACATTTATGATAACGGGTATTATTTAAATTATAACGGGTATCAAAATTTAGAAGAAACCACAAGAACATATAATTCAGGAATTTCAAAAAATTACGATAGAGTAGACTTCTTTAAAGGCAAAAAATCAAATGTGTGGTCTAATTCTGATGTATACCAAGTAGCAAATAAAGCACTGTTTCCTATAGATGAAAGACAAGATAATTTAATAGTAGGGCAAAGTGATATTGTTGATTATTCTAGCGATATTTATGGTAATCAATACGGTGGGTTAAAGAGAGTTACAGATCCTATAAAGGTGGATCTAAGCTTTATTACTAAAAAGTTTTTGTTTTTGTCTAACTACTTGTATCTTAATCCTACAGCACTTTCAGCCTTTGATTATGATCTAACCACCGGTACTGTATACGACAAGTACACCTATTTAACTTTTACTAGATCTGGTTCTACTTTTTATAACCCTACACCTTTTGTGGATTTTAATCCAAGCTGTACATTATCTTACGGTAAATTTATTATGCCTTGGAACACAAGTGATGTTATAGATTACATTAAAAATGGGTTGTTCGATGGTATTAGTTATACAGGGTATAATAATACTATATTGATTGATACGCCTCAGGCATCTGACCCGCTTTGGTCTACTACAGATCAAAATTTATATTACAATTTACTACTTGATGCCGGGCCCGGATTAAATGGTGAAAGAGGGTCTTATACAAACCAATCATCATTTTTAGCTTCTATTTCTAGTGTGAGAGATTGTGGTTTATTTATATACCCACAACAAGAGGACCCGTGGTTGGAAATAGATGGGGTTCAACCAAGACATGAATTAATACCTTTTTCTCCTTACGTGTTATCTGCTCAAGAAACATCATATGTAGCAGAAGAAACAACCACCAATCAGTCTATCTATTCGAAAAAGTATGTATTGTCTGCTTACCCATATTTTAGAAATATTAGTAATAATGTAATGCCTCTTTCTGCTGGTCTTAGCGCTATATTTACCAAATACAGCACACTACCTAACATAGAAGATGAATTAAACAATAATATTACAAAATTTGATATAGTTTACGATGTAGGAATATTTGAAACTCCAAATTATTTGGTCATAGAAAAAATAAACTTCGATTATAAGACGAATAAAGTCGCACCTTATACAAGCCATCTATCCTACATACAAAGAACTGATAAAGATAGTTCTCTTGAACAATTTGGTGATTTCTATTTTCATGAAAGAACTAATAGCTTTTTATTATACAAAACTACTTTGCTTCCTTCATTGTCGGCTTCTGTATATAAAACTTTTTATCCTACAATCTACAAATACGAAATAGATAGTTTAAATTTCCGGCAAATCTTTCCTGCTACTAATACAAATTTATTTGGTAAGTTAATCGAATTTAGTTTCAGATCACAAGCTCCAGAAAGGTTAGATTATTATATTCAATCTTTAAGTGCTGTTGATGATTATGATATTGTGTATGAAGTTATAGATATAGACAGACCTAGTTTGTCTTATGATCCTAATACCAACAACTATGCATTTATCATTAAAGCAAAAGATAATAGTGATGCACTTGCTATCTACTACCAAACATACAAATATATTGATGGTAAATTAACTGATTCGATAAATGAAGTATACTTTCAAAAAGGCGTGATAAGAGACGAGTCATACTACACACCGTTGACCGCTGGTTTCTTACACTACAGTAAACTTCCTGAAACACAAAATGGGTTCTCTTGGGTTAAGGAGGAGGGGGTTTTGAAACTTGGAGAATAAAAGTAAATATAATATATGCCAACCACGTTAAATAGTACAGAGTTAAAAACAAACAATATTGTTTTACAAGATGTGTTAGATATTACAAAAGATATTGTTATATCTGCTGATTTTTCTTGTTTTGGTAGTTCTGTGGATGGTGGAGAAGGAT
>TARA_R110000851_G_scaffold4806_1_pt1 | contig 11257 bp, 27 predicted proteins | sample TARA_R110000851 | Tara Oceans TARA_R110000851 (sample SAMEA4397627) | marine metagenome | biome: Polar Biome; feature: [DCM] deep chlorophyll maximum layer (ENVO:01000326); material: water (ENVO:00002006), including particulate matter (ENVO:01000060) such as... | depth 17 m | reverse complement strand
GAATTGGGCGACATTGTCGAAGCGTCCAGGATGCCCGTAAGGCAGGGCGCATACGGCGATCCTGCGGTAGTTCCCGCGGACGTCTGGACGCAATTAGATCGCAATCGCGGCACATCGTATTCGCATCAGTGGCGCACCGCGCAAGTGCAAGCGTTTTCCATGGCGAGCGTAACGACGCTAGACGAAGCCGCGGAAGCGCAATCCATGGGATACCGTACGTATCGCGTTGATGTTGATCAGGTCGGACCACAGGAAAACGAGATCACATGCCCCGCGGAATCCCGCGGCGTGACCTGCGCGGATTGTGGGCTGTGCAACGGTAACCGCGGCGCAGGTGCGAAAAACATCGTCATACACCCAATGGGAAAGTTTCAATAGGGGTAATCCATGCAACACGCCCGCCGCGGGGCTGTCCGCGGCACTGAGACACTAGGAAACGGGGTTCACAGGTGCGTACCTGTGCCGATGATCGGGAAACCGTGAAACCCCATCGGAAACATACCGCCCGGTAGGAGTACCGGGACAGCCAGGAGATACGACTATGACCTTGACACCACAAGAACGCGCAGCGATGGACACTTGGGACGATAACGAGAACATTAAAGACGTTGTAGACGCGATGTTTGACGCGGCGACTAAGGTTTGCCAGGAGCGCGGGATCAAATTCGCGGGCGACGACCGCATGGCGAAAGTTGAAGCCAACATAATTATCTGGCTCCAGAACAGCTAACCCCACCGGGAGCCGCGGCCCGTAGCCCGCGGCAACACGTAACCCCGAGCCGGTAGGAGTACCGGGAGCCAGGAGATACGATGCAATACATCAAACCGCCGAAGCGCATAAGCTACACCGATATCGACAGAATCCACATCGTCGGAGACAACCGCGGCAAAACGTGGTGCGGTCGATACCTTGCCCACTACAAACGCTTTGACGCGTCCCCAGCGATACCGGGTTGGGACGTTGGCCTCTGCCGAACCTGTCACCGCGTATCTATCACGACACGAGCCACCAACCAACGCTTGACGGCTACTACTACTATCGTTTAGACTCGTATCCGACAGGCGGCAACCGCCGCACAGAATCCCGGCTGACACCGGGCGAAAGGATCAGACGACAATGCCGTTTGCAGGACACTTTGAAACAGCCGCGAAACTACAACGCATCGCGGCAGAATTAGAACAACTGACCGTCAACGCACCAGTTACGAGGCTGGGGATGCAACGGCTGGACGACGCGATTCACCTGTTGCGCCGGGTTGAATTGGCTAAGACTGACGCGGAGATTGCGCCCTAACGCCCGTTAACCATCCCACCGCCAGCCGTTACCGGGGCAACCCGGGCGGCTAGCGTAGGGAAGTTAGCCCTAATCACTAGCACCGGCCCTGAATCGCCGGGAAAGGACTTAGACACATGAAAGTCACATTGGGCGAACGGTCGATAACCGTAGAGCGCGGAGATTCCCCAAAGGTCTATTCGGAATCCCTGCTACTACACAAGATCAAAACCGAATTGATCGCACAGGGTCACGACGTTATCAAGAAGCGCATGTGGCGGGACGGTCACATGATGGGCGGTAACGAGACCCAATACATACGCGAGCGCAAATGGAATTGGTGTGCATTTGACGACGCGTACGCAATCCGACTGCTACACACCGACTACAACACCCGCGAGAGCGTTTCCCTACTCGTAGAACGCTGGGACGCTAACACATAAACCAGGACCCGCCCTGAACGGCGGCAGAGAGGGAACGGACATGCAAATAGAAATTAAATGGGGCGGTGAGTTCCTTGAGGACTCATACCAAGATGAGACCCATACCCAAACATATGATTGCTGGTATGGCACCGTTCGAGAGTGCGGTTGCGGATGGGCGTTCAGTGAGGAAATTCTAAAGGAACGGCTAGCCCTATTAGTGGAAGCTATCTCTAATCAAATCGACAATGACTTTGACGAGCGATTCTTCGTACAGGTCGGTCTATTGCAAGGGAACGGATAACCGATGACTAACCCAGGCCGACTCGCAGAGATCGTGAGATCACGGTATGGCGGTAGCAATTTAAGAGCCATGTCGGAAGTCATCGACCAGCTTGAGCGGACCGGCGAGATAACCCTGTACCCGACCGAAGATGAGCCGGGTTACAGCGACCGAGGCCACGACGACTACTGGACTGACTTCTGGACGGATGGAAGGATCAACCAATGACCGTACACGACAAGCTATACCGCATGGCAGGGCTGGCAAATGAGTTGGCCCACGATTGGGAAGCCGAGGGCAATCGAGACGCGGCAGAGTTCAAGCAACTCTGGCCGTTCTCAGTAGACAACGCCGCCGCGGGTGGTGGCCTCTCGATTGACGAGTGGGCGGCAGAAGTTCAGGCGTTAGCCGACGAGTACGTCACGAGTGCCGAGGTAGACACGACCGCCCCCGGCTGGATCAACCCTGACCCCGATGAGGCAGGGCCAAGCAGATGACCGAACGTCACCACTTCGAGCCTGAAATTAACAACCAATGCCACGAGTGCAAGGCCGAGGAATACGTCAATCAGCCGTGGAAATCTCAACACTTCCCAGGACTCGTGCGCGGCGACTACTCGACCGATTGCCCGACGTGCAGCGGCAGCGCAGAGGGAACAGCCACGTACGCGACCGGCGACGTGGAAATGGGCGGTGGCTACATGCCATATGACGGTGAGTTAATGAAGATCGTGTACGTGCGCTGTGAGGCGTGTGGATGGGATCAAGCATCGTGACCCAGGAGCGGCTATTTACCGATAGCAAACTGATCCTTGACCTGTGCGGAGGGAGACAGGGAAGCTGGTCTAAGCCGTACGCGCTAGCCGGTGATCCTGCGAACCCGCCGTACACCCGCATCGTGGTCGATCCGCTCGCGTTTCTTGGGAGCGACGCTAGGTTATTCCCAAGCCTGACGAGTGCCACGCCACGAAAACCAAGCGAGTTCCAGGATGTGCGCGACCTGCCCCAAATCCACGGGATACTGGCTGCGCCGGTATGCACTGTGTTCAGTGGTTCAGGCGCACGCTGGCCCCGCTCAGACGATGAGATACGTGAGGCTCTGGCACTGGTGGATGCGTGTGTGCGTTTGGCCTACGTTTTGAAGCCTGTCTGGTGGGCGATGGAGAACCCTGTTGGGAAGCTGAACAAGTGGCTGGGTGATCCAGTCATGTCGTTTCAGCCGAACGATTACGGCGACCCGCTCGTCACGATCTACGCGCACCAGTGGTTTCAGCATGTGGGGGCGGTGACGCTTCCCGACGAAACGCACTTTACGGCGGTGCTGTATTTGGGCGACGAACTTGATCCGAGGGAGGGATGATTCACTACAAAACGCACCGTCCTGATTCGATGTGGTCAACGCTGGAGTTGGCCGAGTCTTTGGGCTGGATCGACGAGAACATCGAGCCGTGGACACCGGAGGCAGCCGACGCAACCGAAGCCTCTGCCGAGGACTGGCTAAAGGACCACGACTACCTGATCCTGCCGATGGAAGGCGATGCCCTACGCATAGCCGATCTATTCTGCGGGGCCGGTGGCGCAGGAATGGGCTTGCACAGAGCCGGGTTCGACGTAGTTGGCTACGACATTAACCGCCAGCCCGACTACCCGTTCGAGTTTCACCGTACCGATGCGCTAGGCGTAGACCTGTCAGGCTTCGATGCGGTATGGGCCAGCCCACCCTGCCAGGCGTACACTCGCAAGTCTGCAACGTGGGGCCGTCCGAGGGTCAACGATATCCAACACCCCGACCTCGTGGAGCCGACCCGCCAGCTACTGGTCGAGTCAGGGTTGCCATACGTTATCGAGAACGTCGTGGGCGCACCGCTGGACGCATCGCTAATGCTGTGCGGGACGATGTTCGGGTTGCGGCTAATCAAGCACCGAATCTTTGAGTCCAACATATCGCTGGGCATGTCACCAGCAGCTTGCGATCACAGCGATGTGTATAACCCGTGGCAAGGCAAAGGCCGCAACGCAGAGAAGTTTCGCGAGGCGCAAGGTACGCCGTGGATTCCGAGTCCCGGCGGAGCGTCCCGTAAGGCCGGGTATACCGGCGATCTAAGCAACGCTATCCCACCAGCCTACTCAAAACACTTGGGAGATATGCTAAGTGACGCTTGCTAATAGTAATCACAACCTTTAGTATCAGACACGTCGGGATGACCCCCGGCAGATTGGAGAAGAATGGAACGCGATGAACACGACCAGCTTCTGAGTTTGGACGGCATGTCCAGCGACGATCTCAGCGACGAGATCGCTAACGCTGAGACGCGCATGATTAATCTCGACACCGCGCTTGCCTTACACGAGACACGCGTCGAGGGCGGGGCGATCCCCGAGGACGAGGTTCTGTCGAGTGGATTGTGGGCTGCGGGAGCCGAGGGATCACGCCGTCATCAACAGGGGTACCTGGACTGGCTAAAACGCCGACTAGGTACGCTGAACAGGGCCAGCAAAGAGGCCCGAGCCACGTCCCATCAGGGGGTATTCGTAAGCGTGGCCCGACAGCAATTATCAACCGAGCAGTTCAACCTGCTGCAACAGGAAACTGCTAGGCAGTTGAATAACGAGAGGGACTAGAGATGACTGACCAAGAAAAACATGACTTGGCTGTTCACCGAAAGGTTATGGTCTTAACGGGTAAAGAGCAGATTAAGACCTTTGAAAAAGCAATCGCCAAATCCCAAACAGACATCTGCGAAATACAAAAACATATAGATTTTTTGCGTACCCAAATCTTGGAAGAAAAACAAAAGATTGCGGACAACGAGAGGGACTAAGATGCGAGAAGAATACGAGGGAATCGCACGCCGCGCGCTGCAAAATGCCGTGAGTGCGCTGACAATCTCACGCGGCGACGAAAGGATAGCCGAGAGGTATCGACAGCAGGCGTTGGCATACTGCGAGATTACTAAAGCGGCTTCGGCTCTGCTGGCAGCTATTAACGTAAAGGAGGTGGTCAGATGAGTTGGTTCAGTCGCTCTTGGAATGGGGTCCATCGGGAAGCGTGCGAGCAGTACGAGGTGGAGAACCCACCCGCACTCGCAGACTGCCAATGCCCCGACATCATGGTCGAGGAAGCAGTCAGCGCAGCCGACAACTATCTGGATCAATTACGAGAGGAGCAGATGCGATGAGCAGGTACACCATACCGCCCGACTATTCAGGCGGCGACAGCGAAGATCGAGCGGCACTTATTGGGTGGCAGAATGACGAGTTGAGCAGCGAGGATGCGTGGCTCCGAGCCGAGGCCCGACGGTGGGACAAGCCGACACCGGAGGACATGGAAAAGTACGGGGACTTGGGAGGCTGGTTCAAGGCCCGAGATGCACACTTCGACCAGCCACTATCCGTCCGAAAGGAGAACCGAGATGAGTAACTTAGATCACTTGCTCCAGATGTGGCGGTCGGCTGATGCCGACGTGCGCGACGCGGAAATGGAACGCCACGAAATTGAAAACGACATAACTGTTGAGTTTATGAGACTGGCTGACGAAGCAAAACGTCGGTCTGAGGAAACTGGCGAGACAATCAAACCTCAGACGTTCGCAAAGGGGCCAGGTGTCGAGGTCACGTTCAAGCCCACTATTGAGTGGCAGAAGTCGCTGGACGGGCCTCTGCGTGTTCTCGCCGAGGTCATGGCCCCAGCCGATTTTGAAAAGCTGCTCACGAAACAGGCCGAACCGAAGCCTCCGCCACCGCGCCAGTTCAATATGACCGCGGTTAAACAGTATGAGGACAAAGGCGATGAGTACGCCATTCCGATTGCAAGGGCCAGAACTGTTCATCCTGCGAAGGCGAAACCGAGGTCAGTCGAATAATTCCAAATCGTACAAAACAACACTGTCCAGAATGTACGGAATGTAAATCTGAGACCGTTTTGACTTTGGAATTAAGGCTCCTGCTCGCTGCTGAATGGGCGAGATTAAAGTTGATACGGAAACAAGTGCGCCGCATGGCGCAAGGAGATAAGAGATGACACAGAACGAACGAACAACTCACGGCCCTCAACTACTGACCGTGGCGTATTACGGCAACACGGACTACGACCCCGCATGGGCGTTTCAGGGGCAAGAAGGCTTCTGGAAAGCACCCAGGGATCAAGGGTGGACACACCAGCAACTGGTCAAGGGTCAGTCGTACATGGTGACGTGGACAGTGAAGCCAAACCCGCCGCACAATCCATACCGTGACATCGTGTCAGCCGTCCTGCCCGAGGGTCAGGTGGCACGCTACGACCCGCAAGGGAACATGGTTCCCGGCCCCGCCGGTCCTGTTGTCACACCGGAGCAGACCGCAGATTGGGCGACCAACCCGCCGGGAGGCGACTACTACAACGAGGCCGACAACCCCGAGTACGACGAGCACATCGACCCGCCCCAGCAGCCGAAGCGTGACCCTCGACACGAGAGCATCGAGAAGCAAGTCGGCGTGAAGGAAGCAGGGTCGATGCTCCAAGTCCTCGCAGCGAACGCCTCATCCGAACTGTTCACAACGGAGCAGGTGGAGTGGTTGCGACAGATGTGGTTCGACGGCCTGTACGAGTTGAAGCACGGCACACCGCCACCGGCACAGGCAGAAGAAGAAACAGCATGACGGATTTATGCCCCCACTGTGGGGAGAACGGCCTCCGCATCGGCTTCTATGGGATAGAGTGCCGATGCGGGTGGTCGCCCACCGTCAAGAACTGCGCCCGGTGCTTATGCGTCGAGTCCTGCGAAGGTCACTTCTACGGCAGATCAGAAGCCAAGAATCGCGAGATGCGGATGTGTTCCGAGTGCTCGACCCCTGTACCGGCAGGTGAGTGAATGGCTCCCCGAGTGGGATGATCCCGGCTACGTCTACGAGCCGTCGATGCCGTCGTACCGGAACGACATAGCCGGGTACTGGGCAACAGCGTTCGAGGACTTCGAGGCTGCAACCAGGCACTGGGCAGTTCTCTACACAGTTTTCGGGATGGAGTCCGACGCCGCCGTTGCTGCTGGTGTGCGCTGGGCTATCAAACACGGATACTTCCCGCCGAACTACAGCACGAAACCTGTCCGCACTTCTACGATTGAACAGATCAAAGAGCGGCTTAAGGTTGAAGACGTAGCGGCCCGACTCACAACATTACGCGGCAACGGCAAGACCCTCACAGGTCGATGCCCATTCCACGAGGATCGAAGTCCATCGTTCGTGGTTTGGCCTGAGATTCAGAAATGGAGATGTTACGGATGCTCATTACATGGCGACGTTTTAGATATGCTCGATCAGGCAGGTATGAATGAGTGACATCATTAAACAAGTCGCTGCTGAACTCGGGCTACAGCCTGATGATTCCCCTACCTCTGAGCCACAGGTAGACGTAGCAGCGAACCACGACGTAACCGTGGCCTACCCTGATCGGTTCCTCCGGTTCGTGGTCACATCAATCAGTAAGCAGAAACGCCGATACGATGCGTTCGTAACAGTCCTGTTTAAGCCTGTTCCTGACAGGCCAGCACGCCGACTGATTGCGGACACCCACGTTGACCTCTCTTCGACTAACAGTAAGGCCGGTGTAGTCCGGTCGCTCAAGAACCTGCGTCAAGAAGAATGGGCGACGATGATCGAGGAAGTCGCATCTGCGGTTCAAGACAACTGGCAACCCGGTGAAGCTGCTGTCAGGCTTGAGGATGTCCCTAACCCCGGAGCGATTCAGTACCTCGTCCAGTCACTACTACAAGTTGATGAACATACAGTTATCTTCGGGCCAGGAGGGTCAGGAAAGTCCATTACCGTCCTTGCAATCGGTCTCAGCGTAGCCACATCCCAGATGTTCGTACCGAAACTAGCCCCGCAGATTCAAGGGCCAGTGTTGTACCTCGACTGGGAACGGTCGGCCAGCCCTCATCGCCTACGCTACACGCAGCTACTCGCAGGACTCGGCATCTCGGGTACGAGAGACTTTCACTACCGAAGGATGGTCGGGTCACTTACCGATTCTGCGGAAGAGATCAAACACTACTGCGCTGAACACGGGATTGTGCTTTGCATAGCTGACTCCGTAGGCATGGCTGTGGCCGGTGAGATATCCGATGAACCCGCAGTCATGGGCTACTTCAACGCAGCCCGGTACATCGGTGGCACATGGCTGTCTATCGCTCACGTTCCGAAAGGTGAGGGCAACAAGAAACCTATCGGGTCTCAGTATTGGTACACGCAACCACAAGGAGGCACTTACGAAATCCAGGGAGAGACGCCAGAAGGCTCAAGCATCCTGTCGCTGACGATGATCCATCAGAAGACCAACGACGAGCGCAACGCAACGCTCGGCTGGACCGTGCAGTTCGGTGACGGCAGGGTGAAGTACGCCAACGCCGACCCGCTCGACACGACAACCGACATGAGTACCATCCCGCTGATACGTCGCGTTACAGCGGTGCTGCTTGAAAACCCGGCAGCGCGCAGCACTCAAGCCATTGCGGATGAAGTCGGATCGTCCAATAACGCAATCGGAAATCTATTCAGGGGTTCGTCGGATCAGTTCGTTGTTATCGGGGCCGGGAAGCCTCAACTATGGCAACTAAAGTCTGATCGGATTCCACCAGTGGAAAGTGGTGGAAACACAAGTGGAATAGGGGTCTCCACCAACGACCCCCCCTTACGGGGGGAGGGTCTAATGGAAACTAATCCCCATCCGGGAGAAGAAAAAGAAACAAAACTCCCGCCGACCAGTGACCTTTGGTATTTGGAGGACTGATGAACGCACAAACTAAACGATATGCCACCCTCACCGGAGTCCAAGAGGATATCAACTGGCTGGATGAAATCTGGACGAAGCACATCCGCGACGCACCGGAGTACATCCACCCCAAGACTGGCAGCGTCCACGCAGAGAGACTTGATAAGTTCTTAGGGCGTCTGCACACCGCCGCCGGTAGTGACGCCGCTCTCCGGGCCACGCAGGGCTACTCTGGATGCGTCTTCAAGCCCAAGTCTTGCCCCTCATCAGGCCCGGTCATTTGCGGAGGGTGCGTCCAAAGCTAACTTGACATATGTGTTATCATAGTATGCAGCGATTGAACCATGAAAAGTTCGAAAGGATGGATGACTTGGCCCATAAAACACACAGTTGGAAACAGTGGTCAGTCGAACTAGCCCCCGGTCCTCAGTCGAGAATCACAGGGGCGTGTGTTATCTGGCTTTGTAGATGTGGGGCTACTGCCAATAAGGAATACACCTTCCGTAAGCCTAGTGGAAAGGAAGGGGTAAAAAAGAAGAGTGACCTAGAGAAAGAAGCCGAACAGTTGAAGAGGTATAAAGCAGCAGCGTGGGATGAGGTGCGTCCACAGGTATAGGCCACGACTAACAACTAACGGGGAGCCGTCGCCCCGATCGGCGGCAAGGAGAGAGAGATGACTGCTCCACAATGGGCGCAAGACTTGGTGCTACGTGTGGCACTAGACGAAGGGAGCGACGATGTACCGGAGATGACGTGGCATCGCTCTAAGCGGTCTGTGTTCTCGTCTGGGCGCACGTGGTACGGAGAAAACCGTATTCACGTCACCGCAGGGACGCAGCGTAGACAGACTCAAATTCCCTACCGCAGCGGCAAGCGTACAGGCCAGGTGTCTGTCAGGGCTGAACAGAAGCTAGTCCTACTCCACGAGATAGCCCACTGGCTTACGCCGGTCGAGAAACAAACCATTACCTACGGGCGTGGGGGTGTCTGGGTGGATCAAGACGGTAACAAAGTAGAAGCCCCCACAGGCACACGCTACCTATCGCACTCACCTGCGTTCTGGGACACCGCATGGCGGCTCTACCGAACGTACAAAGTCCCGCTCACCTACGCAAAGGTGCGAGAGGGCAACTACCGCAAGGGCGCACTAATCGCAGCGCGCAAGCGTTCATAAAGGAGAGAGAACATGCTGACACCAACAGAGGCCGGGCCGTTCGTTGTCTCGTGTGCCGCCGAACTTGTAAGCGGCAAGCGCGCCCAGGAAGAGTGCGGCGCGCCTGTTCTAGCGTTCCTGTGGGAACCCATGCGTTGCGGACGGCACGCCGAGAAACCACCCAGCACCGCCAAATCTGCGGCGGCGTTAACAGCCGGTTTGTTCTTTGGTGGACACCGGAACTAGGAGAGAGAACATGACAACACCAGAACAAGCCCAAAGATTAGAGGCAATCGAAAAAGAGATGCGCCAACTCGATAAAGAGGTGGGTGAATTGCAGGAACAGATCAGCCCACTCCAAGAAAAGGTGGCTACTAAGCGCGCCCAGATTGACAACCTGTCGAGGAACATCATTAAGCTGGCAAGTCCTCTCAGCAACTAGGAGAAAAAACATGACAACCCTGACCGAAGTTACATGCAAGCGTTGTGACTACGCATGGATGCCCCGAGTACCAAACCCGAAGGCTTGCCCTGAGTGCAAGTCCAGGAACTGGAACAAATGAGCGACGAGTGCAGCCACGACTTCCGAGGCGACCTGTTCGGAGTACGCCGGTGTCGCCTGTGCCGAGTCCCTGAAGGTGATGTGCATGAAACGATAGACACTAATCTCGGGGACATCGACAACACGATTAGCCTGACGAACGTGCCTGAAGACTACGCAGCAGGACTAAGGGACACGTCGCAAATCGCATTTCACTCGACCGATAGGAAGTCCATGCGTGCCAACGTGTATCGCTTTTTCCTTGAGCGCGGGAATGACGGAGCAACTGCCGATGAGGTGGTCGTGAAGTTCGATCCAACAGGGACACTCACAACTTCTTACGCTCCACGAGTGACCGAGTTGATGCGAGAGGGGCTACTGAGCCGAACACTGGTACGACGTAAGACGACAAAGGGCAGGCCAGCGATTGTCTACATTGCCGCAACGAAAGCGAACCGAGAAGACGAGGGCAAGTGAAACGCACGCCGCTCAAGCGCAGCACCAAGCAACTCACCCGCAGTCCGCTGAACTTCAGCCGCAAGCCGATCTCGCGACAGTCAGCGAAACGGAAAGCCGTAGCACCGGAACGGCGCAAGTTCGTTGCCGAGTTCCTGGCTGACAACCCCGTATGCGAAATCTCGTGGGACAACTGCACAGTCCGAAGCATCGACGTGCATGAAGCCCTCCCTCGCAGCGCAGGAGGGGCTATCGTGCCGGGAGAGCAGGCAGACAGGCAGGGCCAGCGGTTCGTTGCTGTCTGTCGCATGTGCCACGAGCAACTAACGAACCCGACTGCACTGGAACGACTCGCAGCAATAGAAGCCGGGTGGCTCATATC
>TARA_R110000851_G_scaffold14161_4_pt1 | contig 11258 bp, 21 predicted proteins | sample TARA_R110000851 | Tara Oceans TARA_R110000851 (sample SAMEA4397627) | marine metagenome | biome: Polar Biome; feature: [DCM] deep chlorophyll maximum layer (ENVO:01000326); material: water (ENVO:00002006), including particulate matter (ENVO:01000060) such as... | depth 17 m | reverse complement strand
ATGCGGAGGCTTTAAGTAAGCATAAGCAACGAGTTGCTTTTTGGAACAGTTTTGATGCAGAATTATTAAATAAAATCATTAAAATTAAAAACGAAAAGTTATGAAGAACGATAACAAATTAATAATAGAATCAAAGGTAAGAAAAGCATTTTTTAATAATGTTAAAGGCGTTGAGTCTAGTTTTTACACAAATGAAGTAAGTAAAATTTATATTTCGGGCGGTGTGTTTATGCCTAAAGGATGCTTTAATTATTCTGATGCGGTATTTTATTATGATGATGATACAGATACGCAATCAAATAGAGAAATTGAAGATTACATTTATAACACTATAAAACATAAACTTAAATAAACCAACAAGGGGGTGAAATTCCCCCATATTTTATTTACTTAAATAACAACTAAAGGTTATGAAAAACGATAACAAACTAATAGCAGAATTTATGGGTGGCATAACATCAAGTGTACCAAATTTAATTAACCTACCACAGACTCGTGGAGATGCTAATATACATTCAGTAAAAGGCTCTGAAGTGCTACCTAATGGTACATATTCAGTACATAGGTTAAATGAATTAAAATACCATTCCTCGTGGAAATGGCTGAAGCCCGTCGTTGAAAAGATATGGCACAAATCGGATATGTGGGATATCAGCGACATAGATGATGATGAATGCACTAATATAGCAGATGCTTTATACAATGCAGTAGTAGAATTTATTAAAAACCAAAAAAACAACTAAATATTATGAAGAACGAATTAAAAGTAGTTAGCTGCCACAGATGCCGGGGAGGTATGAGCCCATTATTCAGAGTAACATTTAGCGATGGCTTTGAGATGCAAAGTAACTCTCAGTGCGAATGGACAGACAAAGTCTATTACAAGCTAATGAATGAGGCTATATATGCATATGAATACCAAGCACCAATCGGTGCGACTTCACACGAAGATTTATATAACTATTAAACAACTAAAGATTATGGAAAAGTTAGAAAAAAGTTTTAAGAAGACAATGCACGTTGGTTACGAAACATCAATGAGCCCTTATATCAAAAGAGAAGAGAAGGTTATGGAATACAACGTAGGTTGGGACAAGGACAAGGATCGAGGATGGTTCGAGATGTATGACGTTGAAAGCGGTGGCGATGACTATTATGGCGAGGGAGGCTTATGGTTTAATGGCGATGAACTAACTGACTACGATGGTGTCTTTTCGTTGGACGAAAATGTAATCCAATGCTTGAAGGATTGGGGCGCAAATGTAGATGATTTCGTTTAATTAGTATTTAAAAACACCTAATGCCCGATGCCGTAAATGGTGTCGGGTTTTGGTGGTATGAGCGATATTGCTCGAAATTTAAAAACAAACAAAATGAAAAATCATTTTACGAAAGAAGTATTAGCTGCAAAGGCAGTACTGAAAGAAAACGGATTCTATGTGGATAATTTGTGGCATATAGACGATGTGGATTTATTTGAGATAGACGAATGCTTTGAGGTGTTGTCCGATGCGATAGAACAAGATAGCATCTATAACCAAATTACTGCGAGTATTGAGGATTCAGTTGAAAATATTTATTCGAGAACAAAATGAAAGTATTTATAAAAGATGTATTAGTGCAAATGCACAGAGAGACTACTACAGACCAATATGGGCAAGTAGGTAGAAGTAATTTTACACCAAGTCTATTTGGTGATAAAAAGAATGAGGTTGAGCAGTATTGTAAACAAAATAAAGGTATTCTTCAATACTCTACCTACGGAGCAAGCTACGGAACTTACAAAGCATTTACTATTGTAGATGAAGAAATTAGAAAAGCGTGTAGTGAAGCATTAAATAAAAATGAAAACTACATTAGAAATGTAAACTCTTGGTAGCATTACACACAGCCAAAGAAAACATAAGAGAAGTTTTATCAAGATATAATTTTCCAAAGGATGAAAGTTACTAGGGAGGTTTAAGTTTAGATAAATAGTTGGGCGTTCGCCCAACTGCGCCCAAGTAGCCAAACTTTTATATAACTTTTAAATTATAGACAAAATGAATAAAGAATTAGATATTAGATTACTATTAGCACAAACATCTTACGAGTTTATAGAGTGGTGTGGGCTTATTCAAGGTAATCAGAAAAACCATCCAATGGTAAAAGATTTGTATTTTGATTTTATTAGCGAGTATCCATACTATGCACCAATGGCAAAGATGACCATTAGTAGAGCGAGGTTTTATAGATGGCTTGTAGCTTATAGGACATTCAGATAAATACATATCTGTATAAATAAAATATAAAAAGCATACAAGGGAAAAACAGTTATTTTGAGTGAAAAACTATTATTATTCATTAGTTTTGGTGAAAAATAGGTATAACGGATAGGTAATAACAGAACTTTAAATTAAACACATAATGGAAGCAAAAAAAATTAAAATAACTGAACAAGGGTTGTTGTATTTAGGATTTAAACTAGATGACAATGACTTATATGAACTGAACATATTAAATATTAAATTACCTGAGTTTAATAGAATAGATATTTGGACAAGGACAGAGAGAGGTTTAAGGATGTTTGTTGATGTATCACAAGGTAAACAACCCGACCAAACAAGTATGGAATTACCTCATATAAAACATATTGATGAATTGCAAAATCTCTTTTTTGCGTTAACAGGAACTTACCTTGAATATAAACCTAAAGCAAGTGTTTAATTATATGCATTGTTATTGTTAGTTTAAAAAGGGGATTAAATGCAGAAATTAGTGGGTTTACCAACAGCGTTTTAGATAGTAAAATTGAAGGTGTCCAAAGCCTGTAAAACGTTCCTTCCGTGGGGGCTTCGGCTTGACCCGAAAGGAATAACGGATAGTTGGACTGCGCCCCTTTTTATATTAATTATTTAAAAACAAATAAATTTGTGATTATAATCACTAAAAACACACTTAAAAATGGATTACGACAATTGGAAATTACAAGCACCGGATTACGATGAAGAGGTTACCGTCTGCTGCGGCACTGAGGGTGATGGCTACGAATGCACGTCTTGTGGAAACGAGGCTAGTTACATCTCAGAGTCTGATTATGATAAAGAAAAGATGTATAATTGGTACGAAATACTAAGAGATTGAGAGCTATACTAATAAGCTTTTGGGTGCTGATATTACTCCAAGAACCCATTGAGGTAGAGCGAGTCTTTGAAGACTCACCCATATGCGTGGACGTAGACTCTTGGGGTAACTTCATCCAATCAGTAATCAATGTTGAGTCCAACGACAACGACTCAGCTCTTTGCAAGAAAGAGAACGCAGTAGGCGTACTACAGATTAGACCAATAATGGTGCGTGAAGTAAACAGACAACTGCGTAAGTCGAAAATCGACTTAAAATATACAAAGAAAGATAGGTGGAGTAGAGATAAGTCAATAGAGATGTTCGAGTTAATGGCACAGTCAATAGAGTGTTCTGATACGTTATCGTTCATTGAAATGTGCGAGATTACCGCAAGGAAATGGAACGGTGGACACAGAGGTGACCATAAGAAGGCTACGGTTGGATATTGGAATAAAGTCAAAAAAGAATTAGTTAAGTTAGGCTATTAGTCTAAATCTAGTATTATATTTGTATAAATGATAGACAAAGGAGATAAAGTAAAGTACGGAGGAAAAGCGTACGAGGTTAAAAGCGTGATACCACTAGCGTTAATGACAGTTGTGGGAATAGAACTAACAAAAGGCAAGCTAACGCATATATGGGTTGGTGATGTCGTTAAAATTTAATCAGTAATATGAGAGATATAATGAACGAGCATCTTATGATACTAAAGCTCAACCCATCATCATCGAAAGAGTCTATACAGAAGATGCAACAAACTATTGATAAAAATAAATATGGTGCAGAGGAGTATAGACGCACAAGGATGAAGATAACCACAGACGAGTTTAAGAAGCAATATGGAAAGGACCTAGAGTTTGACTGCGTTGGCGTTTATATGTACCTAGGTCTTAACTACATACAAGCTTTGGAGAATGAAACTTTTTGGTGGTCAAACGAAGATGGAAGCATACATAAGCACAACAACAATCTTGCTGAGTTAGAGTTAGATATGTGCAGATATATTTTTAATATAAATTGAACAAAAATTGTACAGGTAATATAAATAGACTACTTTTGTGGTCAATCAAATCAAATCAAATGTCAAAATCATCAAGACTCTTTTTAGAAGAGCAAGAAAAACAGAGTAGCTTCGATAGCTACCTAGAGGTTGCCCGAAAGAGGGCGGTGTCTAAAGAAGAGATATCAATAAAGTTAGAGCTAACAAAATTGTTTGAATCTTGGGGCGAGGTTTACGGGGCTAAGAACGTTTTTAAAAAAAAATTATATGAAGACAGAAATATTTAACAGCTACGTCGATAAGGTATCTAGTCTATTTAACGTAGATACAGATATGATTTTTACTAAGACTAAACGTAGGGATATTGTAGATGCAAGGCATCTCCTATACTACCTATGCTATGTACGACCAATGAACCTAGTGTACATCCAAGAGTATATGTCCTCCAACGGATACCATATCGCTCATTCTAGCATCCATCACGGGATTAAGATGGTCAGGAAGAAGATAAGCTCTAAGGACAAGGACTATATCTCAAATATTAAATTAATGCTCGCAGATGTATAACCTACAAGATGTATTTGAGCAAGCTAAGGCTGAAGATTATGCCGTAACACTAAAGGGTGCAGGCTATAAGTATATCTTGCTTCACGGAATACAGATTGTTAAGGACGACGAGACTAACGAAGTTCAGATAGTTAACACGCATAAGGGGGGTGAGTACTACACTATTCTTAGTGATAGTGAATGCACCAACTTTATTAGCGGTGGGTGGCGTTACGGAGTGTACACACTAGCTATATCAAACTACCTACACAAGCTAGATATTATTGAGAATAGAGTTAAGATTGAAGTTCAAGAGAACCCAAGGTCTAAGCAGGTGTTAAGTCTAAAATCAGAAAGAAGTCGAGTTCTAGAGAGGTACTCAAATATAAATTTTAAATTAAATCAAATCAAATCAAATGGCAACATTAAAAAACAAGGAAACAACCTTTGAAAAATTATCGAAGATAAACGTGAACAAACTCACGGAAAAGAAAAATAACCTAACGTATCTAACTTGGTCGTTCGCTTGGAGTGAGACTAAAAGAGCTTGCCCCGATGCAACCTACGAGATTGGTGAAACGCAGTACGATAATGACCTAGGCATTATGTGTCACACGTCAGTAACTATTGATGGAGAGACTCTAGGTATGTGGCTACCCGTTATGGACGGAGCAAACAAGGCTATGAAGAAGGTTGAGTATAAGTACACAACTAGATATGGCGAGAAGCAAGTTGCTGCTGCAACAATGGTTGACGTTAATAAGACAATAATGAGATGTCTAGTTAAAAACTTAGCGATGTTCGGTATGGGGATATACATCTATGCCGGTGAGGATATGCCAACGGTGTATAGTGAGGTGTCTACACCAAAGAATAAGGTGGACATTAAAGACTTAGAAAAAGCAACGTTAAATATAACGCACCCAAAGTGGGAGGCAATGGCAAAATTTTGCTCAGAGAACAAGGTGCTAGGCTACAAGAAGCTGACTGATAAGATAAGCACTAAGTATACGTTAGGGTCAGACGTTTTAAATGAAATCAAAAAAATAGTCAAGTAGTATGTACGAGCCAACTAAAGAGGTCTTAGATAGACTACGAGATGACGAGCAGTACTACGGTGCGTTCGGTAAGAAGTACCTTTCCAACTCGGATATAGGTACGCTTTTAAAGAACCCTATGGATTTCAGAAAACCACAGGATGACAACCCAAACTTTCACAAGGGAAGATACTTTCATCAGCTAATTCTTGAGCCGGAGAAGGCTGCGGAAACTAAGTTTGTTGACGTTGGTTCAAGGAATACAAAGGTTTACAAGGAACAAATCGAGGCAAGCTCTCAGGACATAATAATGTTAGAGAAGGAGGGGCAAGAGATTAGAGACTGCGTGTCATCTATGATGGGTAACTTCTCTTTCTTTGAGGGTGTTAGGCAGGAAGGTAACGAGTACGAAGTTCCTGCCATAAAAGAGATACAAGGTATGTTATGGAAAGGTAAGGCTGATATCGTGTGTACAGATAAGCTTATTGACTTAAAGACAACGGGTAACATATCCGACTTTAAGTGGTCTGCTAGGAAGTATAACTACGATAGCCAATGCTACATATACCAAGAACTTTTTGGTAAGCCATTAGTATTCTACGTTGTGGACAAGTCAAGTAAGATGCTAGGTATATATCACCCATCTGAAGAGTTTGTGGAGCGAGGTAAGAATAAGGTGACAGAAGCTATAGAGGTCTACAAGAAGTTCTTTCACGAAGAGTCTGAGTTCGATATAGACGAATACTTTGTGAATGAGATGCTATAATTTTTTTAATAATATACGGGTGATGTGGTTTAAAGTTCCGATGTGCTGCAAATCTCGTGAAGATAAGGATATCCTTATCTCAAATATAACTAACAAGTTGGAGCAAACAATTATAATTAAATAGTATTATGGAGAATCAAAAACCAAAAGTCTTTGCTGATGGATTCAGTTTTAAGAAAGGCGAAAACGCACCACAATGGGTGATTGGAAGACAATCAATTAAAGTAGATGAGGCTATAGCTTTCCTACAAGCCAACGAAAAAAAGGGTTGGGTAAATATTGATATCAAGCAGTCTCAAAAGGGGACGTACTACTGCGAGTTAGATACTTGGGAAGCAAAGCCAAAGGCTGAAGCTCCTGCATCAAGACCCGTAAAGAGTGACCCCGCAGATGAGGTAGGAGAAATTAATATGCCATTCTAGTAGGTGTTTAATCAATATGAATTTAAAGGTGTCGAATTCGACACCTTTTTTTTCCTCTACTCTCTGTTGAAAAAATCAAAAACATCATCATCATTACTCTCTCTCTTTATTTATTATATATTTTTTTTATTTACCTATATATATTAAAAAAATTAACATTAACAACAGAGAGACTGATAATCAATTAGTTATAAAAATTAAATCTAAATTAAATCTACATAAAGATGACAAAAGTAACAATATTCAAGAACATTAAAGAGACTGAAACCCCGTTCTACCTTGGCATAGACGTTGTTTTGAATAGGATTAAGGATGGAGCATCTAAGCACCTAGTTAAAAGAATACGCACAGAGAAGGTTAAGTCTGAACGTAACGAGCTAAAGAAGCTACTGCCTGCTATTTGTTTCAGTGGCTTATTTAACAAGAGGCTAGATACTGCAATTAACGAGCACTCAGGGTTTATCTGTCTAGACTTCGATGGATACGAGAAAAAGAAGATACTTTTAGAGCACAAAGAGAAGCTCACTAAAGATGCGTATGTATACTCAGTATTTATCTCACCATCAGGCAATGGTCTAAAGGTATTGGTTAAGATACCTGCAAACGCAGATAATCACGTCAGCTACTTCAACTCACTCAATAAGTACTTTGACTCCACAAACTTTGATAAGACCTGTAAGAACATCTCTAGGGTGTGTTACGAGTCGTATGACCCGTTGATTCATATAAACGAAAACTCTTCGTTGTGGGATACCATATCAGAACCTGAGTACACGGAGGTAGTTAAGCATAGAGATGCACCAACTATTCCGATAAGCGATGAGAACAAGGTGGTTGACATACTCGTAAAGTGGTGGACAAAGAAGTACCCGATGGTAGAGGGTCAAAGAAACCAAAATGTGTTTGTTTTAGCTATGGCATTCAACGACTACGGAATAAACAAGTCGTTGGCAGGGTTTATACTTAACCAATACATAACCAAAGACTTTAATCAAGGTGAGATTTCACGAACCATTGACTCGGCATACTCTCATTCCGCTAACTTCGGCACAAAGTACTACGAGGATGAGGACAAGCTCACGTCAATAAAAAATAAAATTAGAACGGGAGTATCAAAAAAAGAAATCCGCCTCCAACTAAATGAATCGGGGATTGATGGCGATGTAGTGGACTCGGTTATATCTAGAATTGAGGATGAAAACTCTGCGATGACATTTTGGGAGAAGAACGAGAAAGGAACTATTAAGATAGTTCACTTCAGCTTTAAAGAGTTCTTAGAGGATAACGGGTTCTACAAATACTGCCCTGAGGGAGGTAAGCACTATGTGTTTGTGAAGGTTACTAACAATCTAATAGACCATACGTCTGAGAAAGAGATTAAGGACTTTATCTTAAACTACCTAATAAAGATAGATGACTTAACTGTATACAACTACTTCGCTGACCAAGTCAGGTTTTTTAGAGAAGAATTCTTATGCCTACTATCTACGATAGACATATTCTTCATAGAGGATACCAAAGATTCAGCTTACCTATACTATCAGAACTGTGCCGTTAAGATAACTAATGATAAGATTGAGCCTATAGACTACATTGACCTAGGTGGTTACGTTTGGAAAGACCACATCATAACAAGGAAGTTCAAGATGTGTGAGGATATAAGTTGTGACTACAAGACGTTTATTTCAAATATATGTGCAAATGATATTGAGCGCACTAAGACTATGGAGTCTACTATTGGATTTATGATGCACGGATACAAGAACTTAAGCTACTGCCCTGCGGTCATATTAAATGACGAGGTTATATCAGACAACCCAGAAGGTGGAACAGGAAAGGGTTTGTTTATGAACGCCCTTAAACAGATGAAGAAGTTAGTGGTTATTGATGGTAAGCAGTTTGCGTTTGAGAAATCATTTCCATATCAGTTGGTTGCAGCAGATACGCAGATACTTTGCTTTGATGATGTAAAGAAGCACTTTGACTTCGAGAGGTTATTCTCTGTAGTCACAGAGGGATTGACCCTTGAGAAGAAGAACAAGGATGCTATAAAGATACCATTCGAGAAGTCTCCTAAGATTTCCATAACCACAAACTACGCAATAAAAGGTACAGGTAATTCATTTGCTCGTAGAAAATGGGAGGTAGAGCTTCACCCTGCATACAGTAAAAATTTCACCCCACTAGATGAGTTTGGTAAGCACTTCTTTGCTGATTGGAATGAGGATGAGTGGTGCGTTTTTGATAACTATATGACAGCCTGTCTTCAAGACTACCTATCAACCGGATTACTCAAGAGTAAGTTTGTGAACGTAAATATTCGTCAGCTATCTGCTGAGACATCCCACGAATTTATAGAGTGGTGTGGATTAGTGGAAGGGTATCAGAAGAATGAGAACCTAGTTGTTGGTATGAAGACATCTATGCAAGACCTATACTACGACTTCACATCAGAATACCCTGACTACGCACCAAAAGCTAAGATGACTATCAGTAGAACTAAGTTCTATAAGTGGCTAATAGCTTACGCTAAATTCGTTACAGGCACATCACCTAAGGAAGGAAGAGATGTTAGTGGGCGGTGGTTTATAATTGTTAAGAAAACCAACCCTAAGTTAGAGCAAAGCAGGTTGGAAATATGATTAGGATACCGGGGTACTCAGACGATATGATGTACGAGAAGTGTAAGCTAACGTACGACATAGTCTTTAGTACTACTGATGTTAAGCAGGGGAGGGGTAAGAAATCTATAGTTATAAAAAAAAGAAAGTACTCCTTCCCGTCATATGTTGAGAAAGAAACAATAGATAATTTAAACTACTATACAGATAGGATGAAGAAAAAATCAAAGATTACGCTAAGAGACTACCAACAGAAAATAGTAATAGCGGGGGCAGAGGTTTTAATTGTTAACAATTTCCTGTACCTAACGATGGAGGTTAGGACAGGTAAAACGTTAACAAGTATGAGTATATCACAACTACTTAACTGCAAGAAGGTCTTGTTTGTTACCAAGAAAAAGGCTATAAGTAGTATAGAGAGCGACTACGATATGTTGTACCCCGACTTTAGTATCACTGTTATTAACTACGAGTCTCTACACAAGGTTGAGGACACGTCTTCATACGATATGTTAATCTTAGATGAGGCTCATAGTATGGGTGCGTTCCCTAAGCCTAGCAATAGAGCTAAGCAGGTGAAGGAAATAGCTAAGCACAACCCGTATATAATATTACTGTCGGGGACACCAACACCTGAGTCGTATAGTCAGATGTACCATCAGGTTTGGGGAATAAAAAACAACCCTTTTCGTGCGTACTCAAACTTCTATAAGTTCTCAAAGAAGTACGTCAACCTAAAGCAACGTAAGATTAATGGTCTTTTGATAAACGATTATCAAGACGGACGAATAGAGATACTTTCAGAGATGAATAAGTACACAATATCATACACTCAAAAAGAGGCAGGGTTCAAGGTAAGCACTAGGGAGCATACCATTGAGGTTCAGATGTCAGACTTAACCTATAAGTTGACATCCAAGCTGAAGAAGGACTTGGTAGTGGAGGGTAAGCAGGAGGTTATACTGGCTGACACCCCAGTAAAACTAATGATGAAGCTTCATCAAATGTATTCGGGTACGGTTAAGTTTGAGTCAGGTAATTCAACAATATTAGACCTATCAAAGGCTAATTACATACACGATAACTTTGGGCTATCTAAAATCGGTATATTCTATAAGTTCAAGGAGGAACTAAACGCATTAAAAAAGGTGTACGGAGATGATATATGTACAGAATTAAGTACATTTGATAGTACAAATAAATCTATCGCCCTACAGATTGTGTCAGGTCGTGAGGGAATATCGTTGCGAAAGGCTGAAGCCTTAGTGTACTACAACATTGACTTTAGTGCTACTAGCTATTGGCAGTCAAGGGATAGAATGACAACAAAAGAAAGGTTGGAGTCTGACGTGTATTGGATATTCTCCAAGGGAGGTATAGAGAAAGATATATACAGAGCGGTGACCAAGAAAAAAGATTATACATTATCACACTTTAAAAAACAATAACTATGAGAGAATTAATTTTAGAATACTACGGAGGCAGTGATGATATTTTATTTGCTGATGGGTTCGATGATTGTATCATAGGATTTGAACCTAACCTATGGAAGGTGGTCTACTCTAGGAACTTATGCATCAATTTGATGAAAGATATGTTAGAGGATGAGGAAGAAGCAATTGAGTATTTAGAGTATAATACATTTAGTGCTTATGTGGGTCCAAATACTCCTATTTGGGTTGAAGACTTTAATTGGAAATAAAGCGATATGGAAGATAAAATATTTGATATAATAACAGACCTAATTAGGGATGATATAAG
>TARA_R110000851_G_scaffold25240_16_pt1 | contig 11272 bp, 10 predicted proteins | sample TARA_R110000851 | Tara Oceans TARA_R110000851 (sample SAMEA4397627) | marine metagenome | biome: Polar Biome; feature: [DCM] deep chlorophyll maximum layer (ENVO:01000326); material: water (ENVO:00002006), including particulate matter (ENVO:01000060) such as... | depth 17 m | reverse complement strand
AACAGTTTGGTAAACTGGCGGACCTAGGGTTTTTAAAAGAAATTGACGTAGCTGATATCCCTTCTGGCGCCGGAAATCTAGCAGCAAATGCTGATTACGTCAATGGTACAGCGTATTATAGAACCATGAAGTCTCCAGGAGAAATGAAATACTTTTTATCTCAATTTCTGCCCACATTAAAATACGGAACAGAATATTCGATAATGACTTCTGTTGGAGTTGCTGCGCAGCCAGACGGCGCCCTATCGTTAATTCAATTGAAAAAACGACAAAAAGGTGGCACATCCGCTGCTCCCGGTAACGAGGCAGAACCATTTCCACTGCAATTATTCCCAGTACAGTTAACCGTTGAAACTATAGGTTGCCCATTTTTTAGGCATGGTCAACAGTTCTTTTTCGATTTTCAAACAAACACAGATATCGACAACATATATATACTGACGGGGATCGATCACAAAATATCTTCAGGGAAATTTTCAACTAGTTTAAGATTATCTCGGACAGATAGATATGGATTCTTCGAGACTTTAGAACAAAAGCTTACCGAAATGCAGGTCATCGCCGCCGAGGGTGCCTCCCAGAAATAGCAATATTATTTATACACTTTCTATATCTGTGGATAATAGACCTATGATAGTTTTTACAAAAGATTTATTTGGTACAGAAACCCATTTAGCATATGAAAATGGGTTTCGTTGGATTGACGAGATCCCTGGTAACTCGTGGGTATATGGGAATAATAAATATGCATATTCTGTCACTGAGTGGTTGGCGATGTATAATTTAGAAATTAACCCTATTATAGAAAAGAAATACATAAAAATGGCTCAGGCGTTAGGATTAGAAAATCCACCATGGCATCAGTTGTTGGGCTCGAAGTATTCAAGCAGAATAAAGGCCCTTTCCGAAGACATTAATGATAAAATGAGTTTAAACGTTAATAGCAAATATGAAAAAAACTGGAGGTTGATTCAGGAATTTATAAATTCTCTAAAATCGCCAAAAGCTGATATTGTACGCTATAACTCTCTTAAAGCTATGGACGCAGACTTACCAGGATTCAGCATAACGACCGGTTCTATCAATCGTGTTAGGTACGACAGAAGAACAAAGACCGGGCGACTAAGGGTTGCTAGCGGTCCATCGGTATTGACACTTAAAGCAGGATACAGATCGGTGTTAAAGGATTGCCGGCAAATCGATTTCAAAAACATGGAACCTAGACTGTTATTGGCATTCTTGGGAAAAGAGATTCATGGTGATCTGTACGAAAAGATAAAAAAAGATCTAGATATAAAAGGGGATCGATCATACGTAAAAGTGTCGATCATATCTTCTTTATACGGGTCAAAAGTAATTCCTGAAATATCAGAATATTTTGCGATTAAAGAGTGGATTAAACAGCTCGAGGCAGATATAAAGGATGATTGGATTAATAATTATTTCGGTCGGCCGATACAAGTTAAAAACGTAAAAGGTCATCATTTATTGTCTTTGTGGCTTCAATCATCTGCAGCGGATGCAGCATTAATAGCTTTTGCAAATTTCTTTAATGAAAACAAAAACCTTTCTCCTTACTGGATTATTCATGATGCATGTATATTTAGCGGCAAGGGCACAATTCCAGAATACTTATATATAAACGAAGATATAAAATTACCAATCGAATGTACGGAGATAAAGTAATGTCGACATTAATTGAAATACTAAATGAAGAAAAATCAGAGCAGCCCGCCGCTAACCCTGGATTGGCTGGCGCTGTATTTGATGGTCAAATAGTTCCTCTGCTTAGTGGTCGCCCTTCTGAAGAAATAAAGGCACTTAAGGGAAGGGCTCAAAGTGATCCAAAGGGTCTTCTAAATGCTTTAGGAATAGGTGCACTGCCGAATTCCGATAATAAAATAAATAATTTAGAAAATATATTTAAAGAATTGATATCCGGAAAAAATGTTCCAAAAGATCACGCCGCTCAAAACTTTAAGAATTTTTTTGATGAGCCACAAAAGGTAGTAGCGCCAAACAAGACTGCACCTGGACTTTTGATTAAGTTGACAAAAGAATCGACAAAAGCAGTTTCAGAAACCGGGTCTCCAAAAAAATCTCTGAGAATATTTGCTTTTTGGTTTGCATCGATAGTTACTGCAATCAATAATTCAAGTCCAAATTATTTTGATATCGAAACTAATAAGTTTAAGTTTCAATATGCATCTGGCTTAAACGCTTTACTAATCTACGTTTCTTCAAGTAAATCCTGGAAAAATTTGTAAATCTACAAATAGTGCTATATATTACTAATAACCTGTTACTCAAAAGGAAAATACATGTTAGAAGAAAACGCAGAAGAAAATATAGTAGAAACTAATTTCAATCAATTTGTTAACGTCATCGGTAAGCTGAAAAATGATAATATCGATATGCTAATAGAATCAGAAAGCGCTCGTCTAGCAACATCTCCATCGAATGCACAGAAAGATGCGTTTGGATGTTATAACGGCGGAATGATACAGGATACACTAAATATTCTAGACGCAATGCGAAAACTAGATATAGTCGCCGGTAAAACAGCCGATCAAAAATCCTTGTACAAGGTAGCACTGCTACACAACATTGGAACGATCGGATCAACAGAAGAAGACATGTTTCTTCCGCAGGATTCTGAGTGGCATATAGAGAAATTAGGGCATATCTACAAGAAAAACAAGTTTCTGAAAAACTCAAATACCGAAAGAACATTCCAGTTTCTTTTCAAGTATGGGGTTACACTTACCATGGAAGAGTTTGATGCTATTTTGTCGGTCGATAAAGAGTCGCCTCTAAATTATCTGGGCCAGTTACTGTGTGCATCTAGAATTTTGATTTGCAAATAATCGACAATATCAATTTAAAAGAATAATTAAAGCTATAACAATTCCATCGAGGAAAATCAATAATGGCTATTTCAGAATTTAAATTATTTAAATTGAGACAAATAATTCGACGTTTTATACTAGAGTCAACTGACAATGAAGAAATTAAAAAGGAAGAAGATATAGATCTGATTCTAGAACCCGACTTGTCTGCAGAAGATGATCGTTCAAACGCAGACTCCCCAGATGAGGCTTCTACAGTAGCTGGAATGGCATCTGGGATGGGGCCAAACGTCCCAATGGGAAAAACTGCTAATAATTTCAGTTTTTCATCTAAAAATTCAAACAAGAAAAATAAAAAATAATTGTTTATACATTCGCTATAGAAACCATATATTAATGGTATCGATTACATATCGATGTTTCGCGAGTTAAAAATAACATTTAAACATTTGGAGAAAAAATCATGGCTATCGATTTCGATGCAATCCGTAAAAAACTTAACGCTCTTTCAGGAGTTAATTCAAAACGTAGAGTAATGTGGCGTCCGCCTGAGGATGAAACAGTGACAGTACGTATTTTGGGTTTTACAGACAATGAAGGAAACCCGTTTAAAGAACGATGGTTTTACTATAACGTCGGTAGTAACCCAGGCCTTCTTACCCCTCACCAATTTGGGAAACCCGACCCGATTCAAGAGCTTATTCAAAAGCTTAAAGATGAAGGCACTAAAGAGTCTTACGAGATGGCAAAAAAGCTATACCCTAAGATGCGAACATATGCTGCAGTAATTGTTCGTGGTGAAGAAAGCGAGGGAGTTAAACTTTGGGCATTTGGTAAAACCGTTTACCAATCTCTTCTTAACATTATGCTAGATCCAGATTATGGAGATATTACAGATGTACATGAAGGTCACGATATAAAAGTGAAATGTTCTAAGCCTCCTGGAAAAATGTATGCAATGACTGATGTCATGCCCAGACCTAAAGCATCACCAATTGGTAGTGCTGCTCAAATCACAGAATGGTCTGATAGCGTTCCAGAACTTGATGACGTATATACTCTTAAGAGCTATGAGCAACTTGAGAATATCATCAATACCTGGCTAAGTGGCGACGAAGAGCAACAAGATGATAATTCGACAGGGTATACCCGATCGTCTAACCAAACCAGGAGTCAGCCAGCGCCAGTGGCAAAGCGGGTTCCTAAAAAGGGAGACACGTCGAAGAATTTTGGCGATGAGATTGATGATGCATTTGCTGATCTAGAGAGCGATCCTTCGTTTGATACTTTCTAAATATTAAACAGCATGTATTGTCTAAGGGGTGGATTTTTTCCACCCCTTTTTTTTTGTAAAACTGGCTTAGTTAAAGTACAGTATACCATCGCTTAAAACTTAAAGGAGAGCTTATACCATGACAAAGATTAAGAAAGAAAAAAAGGGTGCAGCAAAGTCTGAAGATGTAGATTTTACTTCTGATTTAATAAAGTCTCTTAACAAGGATCACGGTGCGCGGATTGCATACAACTTGGCAGTTGACGATTCTCCTACTCACGTCGACAGGTGGATTTCTACCGGAAGTCGGCAATTAGATTATCTTGTTGCAGCCAGACCAAATGGGGGACTGCCGGTTGGGAGAATTGTAGAAATCTTCGGTCCACCATCAATTGGAAAGTCACATATAGCAATTCAGATCGCGAAGAACACTCAGGAGCAAGGAGGCATTGTAGTATATATCGATACTGAGAACGCGACGTCTGTTGACAACCTAGGGTTACTAGGGGTTGATATCACGAAGCGCTTCGTATATGTCGATACTCATTGTACAGAAGAAGTGCTGTCGATCGCTGAAAAAACAATAATTAAAGCAAAAGCGTTACAAAAAGATATTCCAATTACAATCATATGGGATTCTGTTGCAGCTACCAGTCCAAAGGACGAATTGCTAGGAGATTATGACAAGCAAACTATCGGTTTGAACGCTCGAGTAATATCAAAAGGCATGAGAAAAATAACCGGTATTATTGCCAATGAAAAGGTTTTGTTTATCTGTCTTAACCAGATTCGAACAAAAGTTGGAGTCATGTATGGAGATCCAACAACAACTCCAGGTGGCAAAGCTATTCCTTTCCACTCCTCGGTTCGTATCAAGCTAGGAGCCGGTCAACAAATTAAGGATAAAAAAGGAAATATTGTCGGAATTAACGTTTCAGCAAAAACTATTAAAAACAAAGTGGCTCCACCATTTAGAACATGCAATTTTGAAATCCATTTTGGGAAAGGAATCACCGAGCACGAGCAATGTTTTGACGTACTTCGAAGATACTGTAAAGAAAACGGTCCTGTTCAATACGAAGATAACGCATGTTCAGTCGAAGGCGGCGGTGCCTGGAAATCACTAACTGTTTGTTCGGTAAAAACTGGAGAAACCATCATCGAAAAGAAGTTTTATAAAACAGAATTTGGAGAAGTATATGATGATCCACAGTATCGACCATATGTTGACTTGATATTTAATGCGGCACATGCTGACATTATGGGAAACACAGCCCCGTCTGTAGTTGACTCAGAATCATACGAAGAAATAAGGCAAATCTCTATGACGTTAGAGGAGGGTTTCGTAGATCCAGAAAGTTGAAATAATTTTTATATAAACTTAAATTTGAAGATATAATATATTTAACTAAAAAAAGGGGAGTCTATGGAACTCAATAAAGAAGGTCCAGTCTTATTGGTCGATGCATATAACGTATTTGCACGTGCATATTGCGTAGTGCCGTTAATGTCATCTAACGGTCATCACCTGGGCGGGTCGATCGGATTTATGAAGTCATTATCGATGTATGCTGAAAAGTTTAAGCCATCACGGATAATCGTATGTTGGGAAGGAGGAGGCTCAGCTCGTCGGCGACAAATATTGCCAGAATATAAAATGAACAGAAAGCCAATTAAGCTTAACAGGTCAGAAATATACGAGGATATCCCAGATACTAAAGAAAATTTTAATTATCAAATTCAATTATTGACAAAGCTTCTAGCATACCTGCCGGTACAACAGGCATACGTCGGAGAATGCGAAGCGGATGATATTATTGGATACGTGTGCAGGTATGAATTTCCAGATAAAGAAAAACTAATAATTTCAATGGATCAGGACATGCATCAACTTTTGTCGGATAAAACCCTGCAATACTCACCAGCTTCGAAAAAAATGTTAGGGCCAGATTATGTCCTAGAAAGATATGGAGTGAGCGTTGAAAACTTTGTTACCGCTCGATGCTTTATTGGAGATACATCTGATGGAATAGCTGGTATAAAAGGTTGCGGCTTTAAATCATTAGTGAAAAGGTTTCCGGAATTAACTTCTGACGAGTTTGTTAGTGTTTCAGACATACTTAGTTTATGTAAGCTTCGAAACGAAGAAAAGTCCTACGCTATGTTTCGAAAGATGCTCGCCGAGCCAGATGTCCCTTTAAGGAATTGGAAATTGATGTACTTAGATAACTCGAATTTATCAGCAGAACATGTCAAAAAACTTAAGTATGCTATAGCAAATTACGAAATAAAAAGAGATAAAATTGGAATGGCAATGGAGTTAATAAAAGAAGGTGTTGATATGCCTCGTGGACTAGACATTGATAAACTATATATGCGCATTAACGCGTGTATTAAAAAGCAGGGATAAACATGAACACGAAAGTTAGATTAGCGGCAGCGCCTGCCGGGAATTCCTTTAGCAAGTATGGAAAGTCTTTCCAAGAAAAAATATTCCAAGGAATGGTAACCGATAAAGATTGGGCCGCTCAGATGCACGAAGTAATGAGCCCAGAATATTTTGATTTGAAATACTTGAAATATTTAACAAAAAAGTATTTCGAATACTACGATAAATACCGTTGTTTTCCGACAATGCAACTGCTTATTCAGATAATAAGGGAAGATCTGCAAAGTGATACAGCAGACCAACTTTTGAGAGATCAGATAGTTGCATTCTTACAACGGATGAGAATGAACCAACATCCGGAAGATTTGCCGTATGTTAAAGATTCAGCATTGCAGTTTTGCAAAAGACAAGCTTTTAAAGAGGCTTTAACTCAGGCTGTTGAACTAGTCCAGGGAGAACAGTTCGAATCGGTCGTAGATCTAATGAAAACAGCTGTTTCTGTTGGCATGCCTCAATCTATCGGTCATGAATTTTTTGAAGACTTAGAGGCTAGATTTCAAGATATTACCAGGATAACAACGCCTACAGGGATTGCAGAACTAGACTGTCGTGATGTCCTAGATGGTGGTCTAGGCCGCGGTGAACTCGGGGTTGTAGTTGCTCCAACTGGAGTTGGAAAGTCCCACTGGTTAATTAACATGGGCGCTGAGGCACTGAAAAAAGGCCAGACAGTAGTACACTACACTTTTGAACTTTCTGAAACCCTTACCGGTAAAAGATACGACTCTAATCTAACAGATATAACAGTATCAGAACTAATGGAAAGAAAAGACGAAGTTATTCAAAATTATGAAGATAACGATTACGGTCATTTAATCATCAAGTATTACCCATGTAGGTCTGCTAGTGTTAACACGATTAGAAATCATTTAGAAAAATTAAAATTAAGAAATTATTCTCCGTCTGTAGTCATAATCGACTATGCAGATGTAATGAAGTCTACACGCGCATACGACGCATTGCGCCTTGAGCTACAATTGATATATGAAGAACTGCGCCAAATGGCGGCCGACTTTAATATTCCAGTTTGGACAGCGTCTCAGTCAAACCGTTCCGGTGCATCTGCAGACTATGTTGGATTAGAAAATATGGGAGAGTCATACGGTAAGGCACAAGTATCAGACGTAGTTTTGGGCTTAAGCCGAAAGCCAGAAGAAAAAGCATCCGGTTATGCTAGACTTTTTGTTGCTAAAAACCGTGCTGGAATGGACGGGATTAACTTGCGACTCAAGATTGATACCGGGAAATCTAAATTTGCAACGTTAGATATAAATGAAATGGAAAAATATGAAATGTTAACTGATCCGAAAAGAAAAATGAAAGAAATGTGGGATCAAGTTAAGGTAGCTAAAAAGGAGTTAAACAATGATTAACAGATCCCAGCACCCTCGTGAAAAAGTTTATTCGTCGACGTTAGAATACTTCGGCGGAGACGATTTGGCAACGAATGTATGGATCACAAAGTACGCGTTAAGGGATCTAAAGGACAATTATTACGAGTTAACCCCGGATGACATGCATCAACGGCTAGCAAAGGAATTTGCAAGAATAGAGCAAAAGTACGTTAACCCGATGTCGTATGCGGAGATATATAATCTTCTATCCGACTTTCAATACGTTGTCCCGCAAGGGTCCCCAATGTCCGGGATCGGGAATCCATTCCAAGTGCAATCAATATCTAACTGTTTCGTTATTGATTCTCCTCATGACAGCTACGGTGGGATTCTGTTTACAGATCAACAGCAAGTTCAAATTATGAAAAGAAGGGGTGGCGTAGGTTTCGATATTAGTAATATTCGGCCCCGTGGTATCATATGCGCCAATGCTGCGAGAACTACAGACGGAATCGAACTGTTTATGGAAAGGTTTTCAAACAGTTGCAGAGAGGTCGCACAAGGTGGCCGTCGCGGCGCACTGATGATATCAATTAGTGTACATCACCCTCAGATATTAGACTTTGTAAAAATAAAAAGAGACCTAACGAAGGTCACAGGTGCGAATATCTCTGTACGTATATCAGACGAATTTATGCATGCTGTAAAGAAAGGAGCTGATTATAATCAGCGATGGCCAGTAGATTCAGAAGACCCCGAAGTATCAATTGACGTAAGCGCAAAGAAAGTATGGGACGAAATAATTGAATCGGCTCATGCTTCTGCAGAGCCAGGTGTGCTATTCTGGGATACAGCAGTGAGAATGACTCCGGCAGATATTTACAAAGATGAAGGTTTTGGATCCACTTCGACAAATCCATGCGGCGAAATAATACTCTCCCCAGGTGACTCTTGTCGGCTAATGCTAGTTAATCTAACATCATTTGTCGAAAACCCATGGACTGAAAAGGCTACTTTTAATACAGAACATTATAATTCAGTAGTTAAAAAAGCTCAAAGGCTAATGGATGATATGATCGAACTAGAAATAGAGCAGATCGATAAAATACTAACCAAGATAGATTCAGATCCTGAACCTGAAAACGTTAAAAGAATAGAAAAAGAAATGTGGTCTTTTATAAAAGATCGGGCAGTTAACGGCCGCCGTACTGGATTAGGAATCACCGGCTTGGGTGACGCAGTTGCAATGTTAGGCGAACAATATGGTTCTGAAGATTCTATTGTCACCGTCGAAAACTTTTATAAGCAATTGGCCATAGGGTCATATACTTCGTCAATTACTCTAGCGAAAGAACGGGGTGCTTTTAAAGTTTGGGATATCCAAAAAGAAAAAGGTCATCCATTCATATCTAGAATCATCGACGAGCTACCAGCAGATATCGTCGCCGATTACGAAAAGTATGGAAGAAGAAATATAGCAAACACCACAACTGCACCAGCAGGATCTGTTTCTTGTTTAACCCAAACCACATCCGGCATCGAACCGGCGTTTATGCTTAATTACACACGCCGAAGAAAAATCAATCCTCAAGATAAGGATGCCCGAGTTGATTTTGTAGATAGTTTAGGCGACCAATGGCAAGAATACAATGTATATCACCATAAATTCTCAGAATGGCTTGATTCAACAGACCCAGACTGTGATTGGGACAAAGATGATATAAAAGTAGCAATTTCCCACAGTCCTTACGCGAACGCTACCGCAAATGAGATTAATTGGGTAAACAAGGTATGGATTCAGTCCGCAGCTCAAAAATGGGTCTGCCATGCAATAAGCAATACAACAAATTTACCGGCTGACATCGACGTAGATACAGTTAAAAAAGTCTACGAGGCAGGTTGGGAAACTGGATGTAAAGGAATTACTATCTATCGTGAAGGGTCACGATCCGGGGTTTTAATCAGTACGGAAAGCGAAAACGAAGCTCCAGGAGAGTTTGAAAACCAGCATGCTCCAAAGAGGCCAGAGTCGCTCGAATGCGAAGTATATCATGCTAGCGTCAAAGGCGAAAGGTGGGTTGTCCTGGTTGGCCTTCTAGACAACAAGCCCTATGAAGTTATAGGAGGCAAGGCCGAGCTTATTGAAATACCTAAAAAATATTCTACCGGTACATTAACTAAAAGATCCTATAAAACAACTGCCAATAAATATGATTTAAAGATCCCAGATGGCGACGAAAATTTAGTAATAAAAGACATCGTCAGTGTATTCGATAATCCAAATCATGCTGGATATACTAGAACGATATCTCTGGCATTAAGACATGGCGCACCAGTACAATATATCGTTGAACAACTACAGAAAGATAAAGAAATGGATATGTTTTCTTTTTCAAAGGTGATCGCACGTTGTCTTAAGAAGTACATTAAAGATGGATCTAAAGCTTCTGTTAATGTGTGCACGAATTGCTCGGCTGAAAATACGATCATATACCAAGAAGGATGTCAAACATGCACATCCTGCGGTTTCGGAGCATGCGGCTAACATTAAGTTGAACAAAAATATATATTTGAGTATACTTTAAATACAATTGTAACCTTAACAAGGGTACTTAGGAGAAATTATGAACTGGACTACAAATATGGATAATAAAATTCGAGAAATCGAACTAAGACATAATCCTGTTATGATAAGAGTTAATAAATTTACAGAAGAAAGTGCAAACGAATTTGCACAAAAAATGGCTAAAGCACATAATACTGGTCAGAGTGTGATACCAATAGTAATCGATTCATATGGCGGTCAAGTATACTCTTTAATGAGTATGATTTCTGCAATCAATGCATCAGAAATACCTGTGGCCACTATCGTCGAAGGTAAAGCTATGAGCTGCGGAGTAATATTGTTTTCATGCGGAACAGAAGGATTAAGATTTATAACTCCAGAAGCAACTCTCATGATTCATGATGTTTCAAGTGGTGCATTTGGAAAGAATGAAGAAATCCAAGCATCCGCAAGAGAGACCAAGCGATTAAATAATAAAATCTATGAAATACTTGCAGACAATTGCAAAAAGCCACGCGACTATTTTACAAAAGAAGTTCGACGTCGAGGACAGGCTGATTGGTTTGTTACTCCTAATAAAGCCAAGAAGATGGGATTAGCTGACGTAATTGGCATGCCCAAGCTTCTAGTGAATATAAAAGTTGACATTGATCTTGCAGTTCCGGAACAATAGCCATAGTTAAGGCTGCACCGCAAGAAACAGGAGATAAATCATGGCAGTAGATAAAGAATTTTACAATGAGGCGTCAGCTTCAAGACTTAATTGGACACCAGATTGGTTTATACCAAATCATGACTTGT
>TARA_R110000851_G_scaffold147177_2_pt1 | contig 11272 bp, 13 predicted proteins | sample TARA_R110000851 | Tara Oceans TARA_R110000851 (sample SAMEA4397627) | marine metagenome | biome: Polar Biome; feature: [DCM] deep chlorophyll maximum layer (ENVO:01000326); material: water (ENVO:00002006), including particulate matter (ENVO:01000060) such as... | depth 17 m | reverse complement strand
AAAGTTTAAATAACCCTAACATAGTTTACTATAAAGACAAAGGATGTTATGAAGATGAGAATGTACTATGGTGTGTTTATTCATTATTGACACATAACACCAAACCTAACATACCCAATGAATGTCCACAACATAAAATAGGTTTATTTCACGGACCAATAATTGGGTTATATACAGATATCGGGTTTGAATTTGAGGATGGGTATAATGTTGAGATATTTGAAGGTTGTGATGTGGTATTAGCGGGAGACATACACAAAAGACAAACTTTTAAAATACCGGGAAATAAAAAAGCTTATATGGTAGGGTCAATGATAAATCAAAATTTTGGAGAAAGTATAAAAAATCACGGGTACGGACTATACAATATAGAAACACAAAAATATAAGTTTTTTAATATTGATAATCCCCAACCTTATCTTAATTTTAAAATAAGAGATATAGAAGATATTGAAAATGAAAAAGAAATTTTAACTAATGCTTAATAAAGAACAACACAAGGAATTTGAAGGGTACTGCAAACTTAATGAAATAGATGGGGTAGAAGACTTTATCATAAAATGTGCAAAAGACGGATTAACACTGGACAAATATGGTGTCGCACCATTCCTACCCAAATCCCAAATACAAGAAGTTCCCATCGAAAAAGAAATAATAAAAGAAGTTATAAAAGAAATCCCAATAGAGAAAGAAGTTATAGTGGAGAAAATTATAACTAGAGAAGTTAAAGACACCCAACTGATTGAGGAGTTAGAAAAATTAAAAAAAGAGTTATTGGAAGCAAACAACTTAATAAAAAAACAAAAAAATAAAATAAAAGAACAAGATGATGTATTGGAACACTTTAAAAATGTTACAGTAAATAGAAGAGCAAAACATCTTAGGTCATCTAACTTAAACGACACTTATTACGATTAAAATTATGGAAATATTTATATGGATTATAGCAGCTTATGGAATGTCAAATATACTAGTATTTGGTAGTCTCTTTGAAAGTTTTAGAGAATTATTAATAAAAAAATCTACTTTTTTTGGGGAACTTATACAATGTATGATGTGTACATCTACTTGGGTGGGGTTTTTATTCTCAATAGTGTTTTTTTCACCCACAGTTGACTTAGTGGTGATACCTTACACTAATTGGTTTTTTGACGGAATGTTTGCAAGTGGTGCAGTGTGGGCCATAAATGCAATTATTGAATGGTTTGAGGAAAATAGAATAGACAAAGGTCCAGGGGTTTTATAAATTGATTTATAATTCATAATTCTTTATATTTTATGTATGAAGAAAAACTCTATACCTCTTTTTAAAGTGTTTATGTCACCTACTGCACCTGAAAAGGTTAAAAAGGTTTTAGAATCTGGTTTTATTGGTGAGGGGAAACAAGTAAAAGTATTTGAAGATAGATTAAAAAAATATATTGGTACTGAAAATATAATAACCACTAATTCTGCAACCTCAGCACTTCATTTAACATTACACCTTATTAAAAATAGTATTCAGGGTCACACAAGTTATAATTGGCCTTTAATAAATGACGGGGACGAAGTTCTTACCTGTCCCTTGACTTGTACCGCAACTAACTGGCCTATATTAGCAAATAATTTAAATTTAAAATGGGTCGACGTAGACAAATCTACTTGTAATATATGTTTAGATGATTTAAAAAAGAAATTATCAAGTAAAACTAAAATAATAATGTTGGTTCATTGGGGTGGTAATCCAGTGGACTTAAAAAAGGTGGAGGAGATAAAAAATTACACAGAGAAAAAATACGGATTTAGACCTATTATTATAGAGGACGCATCCCATGCATTTGGGAGTGAGTATATGGGGCAAAAACTAGGAACCATAAAAAATAACAATATAATAGTGTACAGTTTCCAAGCTATAAAACACATTACAAGCATAGACGGGGGATGTATTATATTACCAGATAAAAAATTAACAAAAAAAGCAAGACTTTTAAGGTGGTACGGTATAGATAGGGAAGACAACGCAAATGTTTTTAGGTGTGAGTCTAATATTTCAGAATGGGGGTTTAAATTTCATATGAATGATGTGTGTGCTACTGTAGGGATAGAAAATTTAAAATATGTAGATAAATTACTTAAAATTAACATAAGAAACGCGAATTACTACACTAAACACTTAAAAGACAATCCAAACATTACATTATTAAAGATTAATAAGAAGGTTAGTCCGTCTTATTGGGTGTATACAATTAAAGTAAAAAATCAAATAAATTTCATAGAAAAAATGACTAAAAATAATATAATGGTTAGTAGAGTTCATGAAAGAAATGACAAACATTCCTGTGTTTTTAAATATGTGAGTAAACTACCTAATGTAGATGATATGGTTGAAGAGATGATTTGTTTACCCGTAGGGTGGTGGGTCACACCACAACAAACCAAAAAGATAGTAAAAATAATAAATGATGGGTGGTAAAAAAAGTATATCGTGTATTATCGTTAATTGTTTTAATGATTTATTCATTAAAAAAAGAATTGTGCCTAGCATTAAAAGGACAACAGAACATTTAAAAGATTGGGAGGTAGAAATTATTATAGTAGATAATAGCCCAGAACAAAATTTTGAGATGGAAGGTATAAAAGTGGTCAAATCACTACCTTATCATTGCCCGAAAGCCTATAATACAGGGGTAAAAGAGGCAACCAAACATTATATCGCTATCTTCCATGACGATGTGGATATTTTAGATTATAATTGGGTTTTAAAAGCAATATCTATTCTTTCCGAAGAAATTTATGCGGTAAGTCCTGATTTACGACTTACATTACCTTATAAAAAAATAACAACAAAATCTTATTTAAAAGAAGCTCCACTTATTATGGAAAAAGAAAAGTTTTGGGAAGTAGGTGGGTATAATGAAGAAGCTTATTGGGGGTACGAGGACGTAAAATTTTCTGATAGTATCCATAAACACGGCAAGAAAATTAAAAAAGTTAGATTAAATTCTTTGCATTTTGATGGTTTTAGTACTATATTGAGTAATAAAGATGAAGAAACAAAAAAAATGTTAAAAAAAGAATTATTATCTTGTTACACTATTAAGGATTATCGTAAATTTTTATTTTCTAAGTTAAAAATGAAAAAGGTTTTAGTGTTTAAAAAATATAACTCACCATTACTATGGTTAATTATGATTATAAAAACAAAATCCCTATACATACATGAAGTAAAAAGTGCAATGAATAGTTTAGGGAACCTTAAACACCACCAGTGTGTTGGTGTAGACAAGATACCAGTAGAAATACATGATTTAATAATGCCTAGAACAGCACACGAGATGGAAATTCTTGTTAGAGATATTAATGAAAATAGAAACGGGGAATTATATTCTAAATTAAAAAAATGGGATAACGATGAAATAAAGGAATACTGTAAGAGTGGAATAAAAAACTCAAACGAAGTTACATTTACAAATATTTTTCTTAAAATTATAAAAGGAATAAAAACATTAGTATGGGAACATTAAAAAAATTGGAAAATCCATTTATTAAAGTTACTTGGGAGGATATCCCAGAAAACTTTACACAAGAAAGAATTAAAAGAGTCAGGAGTTATTTCCAGAACAAATATAATTCTAAAAATGTTACTATACTTACTAGAGGAGTTGACCGAAAATCAGGTAAAGAACTAGACTTAGATTTAGAACAAAATATATTAGACACCGCATACCAAAGAAACCTTATGTCACAATTTGTTATGGCAAATGATATGGGAATTGATATAAATTTATTAAAAAGGTTGGATGATAAAGTAAATGCTGAAGTAGCAGACACTACAGATATAGACACTAAGTACAAAAGAGTTTATATTAAAAATATTAAGTTTTCTAATTTTTTATCTTTTGGTGACAATAACTACCTAGATATAAAAAAATTAGGTGGGATAACAGTTATCGACTCTAACCCACCAAATTTTGGTGGTAAATCAGTTTTAGCTGTAGACCTTATACTGTTTTTATTTTTTAATACCACCACTAAATCCACTAAGGCAAGTGAAATATTTAATAGATTTAAAAAATCCAATGAAGTTTTTGTACAGGGTGAGGTAGAAATTGATGGTCGTGACTATATTATTGTTAGGAAAGTAATAAGAAGAAAAACCAAAAAGGGTGATTGGTCTGTAAGTACAAGCCTAGAATTTTTAGAAAGAAAAAAGAATGGTGAACTACAAAATTTTACTGGTGAACAAAGACGAGAAACAGAAAAATTTATAAAAGAGTCTATAGGCACTATGAATGATTTTTTATTGACTGTACTCTCTACCGCGTCAAATTTAGAATCTCTAATAGAATCTAAACCTACTGAAAGAGGAAATGTGCTTAGTAGATTTATCGGGCTAGAAGTTTTAAAAGATAAAGAGATAGCCTGCAAAGACATGTACTCCAAATGGTCTAAAACCATAATCTCAAACGTATACAATATTGAAGAACTAAAAGAAGGTATAAAGAATTATGTTGTAGAAAAAAATAAAATAATAGAAGATAATGTAATTAACAATAAAAATTTAGAAATATATGTTAGTGATTTATCCGTAAAAAACAACTTAAGAGACACACTAATTAGTAAAAAGATAACGGACATAGATACCGAAATTCAAAACGTCAACCCCAGACTTATTGGAGAAAAAATTACACAACTAGATAATATACTACAAAGTTTAAGTTTAAAATTAAAAGCTTATGGTGATAAAGAAATTCCTGAAGAAATAGATTTAGAATTATTAAGTAAGAAAATTAAAGAAAGAGACACATATAATATACAAAATATAAAAAATGAAACAAATTTTAAAAACTTAAAAAGTGCATTAACAAACTTAATAGAATCTGAAATATGTCCCCTATGTCAACAAAATCTTAAAGATGTTGACCACGGAAAAGAAATAGAAAGATTAAAAAAAGAGATAGAATTATTAATAACTGACATAGAACAAGGTAGTAAAAAATTAAAGTTATTTAATAAGGAAATAGAAGAATTAACCACTAAAAAATTAATTTTTGACGAATACGAAAAAGAAATATTAAAAAAAGAAAGATTAGTTTTAGAAACTGGACAACAAGAGTTAGAAATAGATAAACTAAAAAATAAATTAGTTAAATGGACTAATAATAAAGAAATATTAGAAAATAATATTAAATTAGAAAAGAAAATTTTAACTATTAATTCAGAATTAGATATTTTAAACAACAAAAAAGAAAACGTGTTTAGGGAAATAGAATATAATAAGAATAATGTAGAAACATTAGATAATTCTGTTACTGAGAACGAAATTAAAATAGAAAAGATTAAAAAAGAAAATGACATAGAAAAAATCTTTAGAACATACCTAACAGTTTTTGGTAAAAATGGGATAATTAAAACTATTGTTAAAAGTGTTGTACCCAAATTAAATAATGAATTAATGCGATTATTATCTGAGGTTACTAATTTTATGGTCGAAATTAGGGTAAATGAAAAAAATGAAGTTGAGTTTTGGATGGTCGATAACGAAACAAATATAGAAAAACCACTAGCAACAGGAAGTGGGTTCGAAAAAACACTATCTTCATTAGCCATACGAACCGTATTAACCAAAGTGTCTTGCCTCCCAAGACCCAACATAACAGTTTTTGACGAAGTGTTAGGTAAGGTAAGTAATGAAAATCTAGACCAAGTAGGGGTCTTCTTTGGGCGAATTAAAGATTATTTTGAAAATGTATTTCTTATAACCCACAATCCTTTAGTTAAGGAATGGGGTGACAATACCATAACAATAAAAAAAGAAAATAATATTTCACAACTTCTTTAAATATTTATAAGTATGAAAACTAGGATAAAAAAATACCTTTTATTTATGTTTGGTAATTGGGAAACAATAGAAAGAAATGCTCCCTTAATGGATAATATAAGAGATGTGATGGATACTATTGTGACAACTAATGAGTTTAGTTTTGTTACCGGAGAGAAAGTTATTATAATGTGTTTAAAGTCAGAATTGTCTTTTGACGACATCAATCAGATATTAAATGAATTTTTAGAACCAAATATAAGCACTTATTTCTTAATGCCAAAACCTAGAAAATTAGGATTTAGGATGGACAAAAATTTAGAAAATCATTTATTTGGGTACTTCCCAAATCGTACAAAATTAAATATCGACCCCAGAGTAGCAAAAGAATTAAATAACCAATTAAAGAACTTAATGGATAGTAAAGTTAAAAGATTTAAGGATGTCCTACTTAACCCTATTTCACAAAAACCAGAACAATCGCAACTAAGACCACTTAATGTAGATAATGTATTAGATAAAATAATAGATGAAGGGATAGAAAGTTTAACAGAAGAAGAACTTGATTTTCTAAAGAAATATAATAATATTTAATAAAACATTGTTATATGAAATTTAATACAAACTTATATAAACTTTCTATGTTTACTGAAAATGTGTGTGAAGACTGCAGTAAACTAAAAGATATTTTAAAAGATAATAATATACCATTCTCAAATAGAAGTATCACCACTAAAACAGATGAAGAGAAAAAAATTAATGGTGACAATAGATGGGACTTTATAGATTTAGAATCAGAGGATACTCGCTTTCAGTGGTTCACACCCGTTTTAATTATAGAAGATTCCGAAGGTAACATAACCCATATTCCTTCCGTACATAATACTGTTAATTGTGATGGAGGAATATGTGTAAATGATATAACATTAGACATTCTAAAAACCGTATTAAAACCTTACCTAGTTTAATATCTAGAAATTTTATCGTAAAACTTACCTAAAGTAAAATTTATTTATTATATTTGTACTCTATTTTATTAATACTGACAAAAAGTCAGTTAAATTATAATGGTATACTATTTGTACTATAATAGTTAGAAAAACGTTTAATAACTAATAACTAAAAAATAAATAAATGGCAAGACAAACATTCATAAATCAAGCAGAAATTTCTCATTATTTAAAAGATGTGAGAAAAAGAACAGTACTAACACCAGTTAGAGAAAAAGAATTAGCTAAGATGATGCTAAGTAGTGAATTATCTGTGGCACAAAAAGAAGAGATACACTTAGAATTACTTGAGGGTAATTTAAGGTTTGTTATTAGTGTAGCTAAAGATTATCAGGGCCAAGGTATAGATTTACCAGATTTAATAGCTGAGGGTAACTACGGATTATTAAAAGCTATTAATAATTTTAAATGGGAAAAAGGGTTTCGATTCATTTCTTATGCGGTATGGTGGGTAAGACAATCAATTCTACAATCACTTAATGAGCATGCACGAACTATTAGACTTCCAGTAAACATAATACAAGAGCTCCATAAAGAAAGAAAAAAAGTGGGTGAAGAAATAACAAGATTAACCACCAAACTAGCTTTACTACCTACCACCATAAATTATGATAAACCTATTAATGAGGAAGGTGACACCCTAATAGATATGCTAGAAAATAAAGACGCGGATAACCCAGAAGATATTTTTGCTCATGAAGTGAACTTAAAAGACGAACTATCTAATTTAATGTCTGGCTTAGATGAAAGAGAGAGAAATATAATAATAGATTATTACGGGTTACATAATACACCTATGACTTTACAAGAAATTGGAGACGGGCTGTCCCTAACAAAAGAGAGAGTACGACAGATTAAAGAAAAAGCTTTACGTAAATTAAGAAATGATAGCTATCAACTGTTAGAATACTTAACCGATTAATATTTATCATTAAAAGGGTAAATGAAAAAAAGACTATTTCCACTTCTAATTGCTTTATCAGCAATAGCTGTATCCGGTTCTGCAGCATTCTATTCGGTGTTTGGGTTAAGTAAATTATTTGCGGGGGCAAGTACACAAGTAATTATAATGGCCGGCTCATTAGAGTTTGCAAAACTTGTAGTAGCATCTTTGCTATATCAATACTGGGGTACTATTAATAAAGTATTAAAGGGTTATCTCGTGATAGCCTGTTTTATTTTAATGGTAATAACATCTGGAGGAATATACGGATTCTTATCCGGAGCATATCAAACAACCGCAACTCAATCAGAGCTATTAGATAAATCACTTTTAATTTTAGAACAAAAACAAGTTAGGTTTGAAGAATCTAAAAAAGATTTAACACTTGAGAAGATTCAAATAAATCAATCAATCTCAGATTTAAGGATATCATTATCTAATCCACAACAAGTATCATGGTATGATAAAAATTCTGAAACAGTAATTACATCATCATCCGGTTCAGCAAGAAGAGCACTACAAGCAGAATTAAAAACTACAATTGTAGATAGAGATAATATAAATCTAAAGCTAGAATCTGTACTAGACTCAATTGGTAAAACAGATATGGCTTTATTAAATAAGGAAATATCAAATGAAGCTGAAAGTGAATTAGGTCCCTTAAAATATCTAGCTAAGACAACTGGTTGGCCAATGGACAAGGTTGTTAATTATTTTTTACTTTTAATTATATTTGTATTTGACCCACTAGCAATAGCACTAGTAGTGTCAGCGAATATGGCATTTGCTAACATAACCCCAAAACGTAAAGAAGAAGATTATTTTACATCTAGAAACGAACATTTAGAAAAGATAATAGAAATGAAGCCTCCAGTAGGTTTACTAGAAGAAGATAACACAACCGAACCATCTGAATCACTTAAACAACGAGTAAAAGAAAATCAGGATAAACTAAAAGAAATAGATGAAGACTATTTTAGTGATTTAGAGGATTACATAAAAGTTATTAAAGAAGAACCATTAGATAGTCTATCCTACCCAGAATTGGGGTTAGGTGGTAACGATTTAATGGACATAATCTCACATAGTGAAGAAGATGAAAGAAGAATGGATATAATAGGTCAAAACGGTAATGATGGATTACACTATGAAGATGTAAACGAAGTCCCAATTAAAGAAGAACATAAAGAAGTTAAGACAGAGACTGATTTAGAAGAAATAGATTCTACTTCTGAGGGAAAACCCATAAACCCCACACCAAAAGACCTTGAAAAATTAGCGAATGCACTTAATATTGAATATAGTGATGAAGATGTAGAATTAGATAGACTTACGGATACCACACAAACATTAATAAATAATGTTATAAATATGGAAGAAGAAAAAAGTAAAAACACCCTTAGATATGAAGGAAGGAAATAAACAAATTCTTTTGTGCAACACCAACAGAGTTAGTAAAGACTTTTTAAAATCTATAAAATTTAGGCTAAATGGGAAGTATAAAAAAATACCAAACTACCTTATTGAAAAAACAGGTAAAGTGCATAACCTAAATAAAAACGACGTCACAACGGAATACCTAGAAGGTTACACCACAAGTGGGGTAGTCGTAGTATGCTTAGAAAATATAGGATGGTTAAAAAGAAGAACTAAAGATGGTAAGTTTGTTGACTGGTTAGGGGATATTTATATTAATAAAGTCCATGAGAAAAAATGGAGAGGTAATCTTTTTTGGGATGAATATAGTGATAAACAAATGGAGAGTACTTTAAATCTAATTAAAAAGGTGTGTGATAAAGAAAATATACCTAATGACTTTATAGGGCACAATGTTCTAGTTGATGGGATAGAACATTTTAAAGGTATAGTATCAAGGAGTAATTATAATGAATACTGGACCGACATAAACCCATCCTTTAATTTCGAATTACTATGAAAAGAAATATTATTAAAAACCAAACCCAATACTGTAACGAACAGTATGATGAGATGAAATCTCTTCTATCCAAGTCTAAAAAGCTTATGTTTGAACAAGTAGAAGATTTAGGCATGCAAAGGGATGAAGAAAAAATAAAGGAATATGAAGTGTCAAGTGGTAAAATAATTGTACACGGATATACAACTAATGACGTTACCCTTACAGATGAAGAGAAAAATACTTACCAGGAAACAATGGATGATTTTGTGGAACAAGTTTCTGATTTGGTAGATTACAATTCATTAAATATATATGAAAATAATGTTGAGTGGTCAGGGTTATTAGTTAAATTTGATACTGAGTTTTTCTATAGTGTAGGTGAAAGAAATGGGGTTTATCTTACTGGTACTATGGTAAAAATAGATGACGAGGCATTAGAAATGCTAACTAGCTTAAAAGATTATTATCAAACCTTTTCGGTAAAATGGGCAAAAGTATTGGCGGATAGAAAGTCAACTAAAAAAAGAGAAAAAGAAAACGAATAATATGGAATTTTTAAGAAAATCGTGGAAATGGATATTAGGGGTGATAGGGTTCTTCATAGGACTAGTATGGGTTATGAACTCTAACTCCAATAGAAAGGTTAAGAAGATTAAAAAGAATATTAGAAGTAACGAAAATAAAACTAGTGAGGTTGATGGTAAGATAAAGTATATTAAAAAGAAAAAGAAAGTTACAAAAAAGAAAATTGCTGACACTAATAAGGATTTAAAAGACATCAAAAATAAAAAACCTAAAGTGAAAAAGAAAACCGGAAAACAAGCAACCAACGCAATAAAAAACAGACTAAAACCACGCGATTAATATGAAAAAAATTAAACTAACAGAATCAGAATTAACTGGATTAATAACACAAATTATACTAGAACAATCATATGGTGGCGGAATAATCCAAGAAGGTGACGTACCATGTGACATATGGTGTAAGATAAAATCCGCTCAAAGAGGGTCGAGAGGTGATGTGGTTAAGATGATACAACATCTTTTAGCGAGAGGGTGTGGTGACACTGGACCATTTAACGAAGAAAAGTTGGGTGGAGGAATGAACGAAGGTTGTGCAGAAAACTGGGAAAATTGTGACGGTAAATTTGGTAAAGAAACAAAAAAAGCCGTAAAAGAATTCCAAGAAAACGTAAATATGTACCAACAAGCTGGATTAAGTGTAGATGGTAAAGTAGGTTTTAACACTCTTACAGCACTTTGTAGTGTGTGTTACGGTACTGCAAGTCCTAAGGATGCAGCAGAGTATATTTTATGTAAGAAACAATGTCAGTGTGACCAACAAGAAGATACTCCAGGTGGTGACGGAATACAAGACGTAATAGATAGTATAGAGAAAGACGATAATCATAATTGTGAGGGTGATGGTGGTTGTAATGAGGAATGGATACTAGATAACTGGGATAATGTTTTAGATGGGATGAGTGATGATTGTGACAGAATTAAAGCATGTCTTTATTATGCAAGTCTAAAAGACAACGAATCTTGGCATCATTTCCTAAGTTGTATGAGAGGCAAATTTGGAACAGCTACATATTAAC
>TARA_R110000851_G_scaffold133250_2_pt1 | contig 11274 bp, 11 predicted proteins | sample TARA_R110000851 | Tara Oceans TARA_R110000851 (sample SAMEA4397627) | marine metagenome | biome: Polar Biome; feature: [DCM] deep chlorophyll maximum layer (ENVO:01000326); material: water (ENVO:00002006), including particulate matter (ENVO:01000060) such as... | depth 17 m | reverse complement strand
TAGAAAGACAAGAAAAACAAAATTCTTATTATAATACTCTATGATAAAGATTAAATTAACAAACTGGAAAGAGGGAAGAAATGAACCTACATTTAGACCTTTGTTAATATATGCTCAACATTTCCCACAAATAGGAATACAATTTGTAGAAGATGGGAGTTATGATTTTGAATTTATAGGTACTGAGGACATTTTAAATAAAAAAATTCCTCTTCAAGAAAGTATAAATAAAGGATTAGAATTTTTAGAAAACAATACAGGAGATTACTTTCTATTTGATGGTTCAGATTCAACTTCCTTAATGGCCTCATTTGAGGTTTTCCAAAAATCTAAAGCTCAATATCTATTTAAATCAGCTAAATCAACTATAGAACAATACTCAACTCCAACAGCCTTTAATAAATGGTTTTTTGGAGGTGGGAGTGATTTAGATTTAGCTTATAAAATGAATCCTGAAACCTATGATAGGATAAAGCTAACTGGATGGAACTTTGGATATTATAATCCTAATTATTTAAATTTTGATAATTCTAATTTAGAACGTTCAATAGATGTTTGTGCTATATATCAGGGATTCCATAAAGAAAATGGAGATCATGGAACCCGTAATGATTTAATGTATACAAATCATAGAACAAAAGCATGGGAAGTTTTAGAATCTTCTAAGGGAATTTCATATGAAAAAGATAAAAGACCATTTCCTGAGTTTGCTGATGTGATGCGTAAAAGTAAATGTACTTTATCTCCATTTGGAATGGGGGAGTTATGTTTTAGAGATTTTGAAATTATACAGTTTGGAAGTGTCATGATAAAACCAGATATGAGTAAAGTTATTACTCATCCAAATATATATATTCCTTATGAAACATATATTCCTTGTGCTTTAGATTGGTCTGATTTAATTGAGAAAATTGAGTGGGTAAAAAATAATCCAAAACAATGTAAAGAGATTACTGAAAATGCTAGAAAAATTATAAAAGAATCTTATACAACTGAAAATTTATTATTATATTGGTATGATATAATATCAACTTTTAAAGGAATACAAAAATAAAAATAACTAAATTCAAAAAATAAATAATATGAAGGAAGTAAAATTTGCATTTATAGTTGATTCCTGTGGGGTTTCATCATACTACATTAATAAAGGTATTTGCTATGATTATAAAAACAACCAACCATTTACAAATCATAACTCACTTTCTTCATCATGTATGGTTGGTATGTGGTCATATCCATTTATATTTAATGGGTGTTTTTTAAATTGGGGTGAATGGGGGGATAATTTACCTGATTATGATTTAGAAATAATTATAGTTGCTATTGAAAAAGATTTTAACTTATATTCTGTTTCTAAACTACGAAAAAAATATCCAAATGCACATATTATTGGAATGATTAAAGAAATATTTTTAGGAAATGTTAATGAATTTGGATTCTCCCCAGCCTTTGAGAGTGAAAAACATAAAAACCGAATTAAGTTTTTAAATGAATGTGATTCAGTAATCCAACCTTTCCCAGATATTGAAACCTCCCCATTATCACATTTATTAAATGATTGCAAAAATAAGATAACATATGTACCATTCGCTATTAATGTAGATTATATCTATGATACCTATTATAATACAGAAAAATATGAAAGTATATTTGCCTATACTACACCTACTCATGGTCGTAGATCAAATACATTAGAATTTGCAAAATATATTAGTAATAAGTATAACATCCCATATTATACTAAACCCATAGATAAAAATCAATTTAATATTCCATTAGCAGATTTATATTCATTATGGACCCAAAGTACAATGCATTTTAATTTAGATCCTGTAAAATGGTTTCCTGGATCACAGGGAGTACAAGTAGCAGCCGCAGGTGTTATAAATGTAGGAGGATTAAATGATAGTCATACCCAATTATTCCCTGATTTAGCTACTAATAATACATCTAAGTTGGAAACTATTATTGAAAATATTATTTCAGATCCTAAGGAACGAGTTCGTATAATGAGTTATGCTTATAATAAAGTAAATGAATTATATAGTTTTAACACTGTTAAACAACAGATAGAAAAGATAATAAAGTAGATTGGTTATTGTAAAAAAGATTGTTATATTTAAATAAATAAATTATAAAAATGAAAATAGGTGTAATAGGTTTAGGAGTAGTAGGTTCAGCAGTTAAATTTGGGTTTGAATCATTAGGTCATGAAGTTTACACACATGATATTAAATTAAATACTGAGATAGATAATATTTTAGATACTGAAATATGTTATGTATGTGTACCAACACCTATTAATGATAATGGTAGTTGTAATATTAATATTGTTGAGCATGTTATAGAAGAACTATACCAAATAAACTATTCAGGAATAATAGCCATAAAATCTACAGTAGTACCAGGTACAACTGAGAAACTTAAAGATAAGTATAAAAATCAAAAGATATGTTTTGTGCCTGAATTTCTAAGAGAACGATGTGCTATCCCAGATTTTTGTGAAAATCATGATTTGTTAGTTATAGGTACAGAAGATAAAGATTCTTTTAATAAAATAAAAAAATCCCATGGTAAATATCCAAAAAAGATTATTCAGTTATCATGTACTGAAGCAGAATTAAGTAAATATTTTAACAATATTTACAATGCTAATTTAATAATATTTGCTAATAGTTTTTATGAAATCTGTAAATCAATGGGTATAAATTATTCAAACGTAAAAGATGCAGTTGTAAATAGAAAAAATATTTCAGATGTATATCTTGATTGTAATGAGAATCTACGTGGATTTGGAGGTATGTGTTTGCCTAAAGATTTATTAGCCTTAAACTCATTAGTAAAAAATTTAAAACTAGATATTCAGTTTTTTGATTCAATTTTATTAGAAAATGACAAGTACAAAACAACAGTATTTAATGGGATGAGAAAATGAAAAAACTAATTAATAATAATCTAATAGATAAGAAAATGAAAAAAGTATTAGTAACAGGTAGTCAAGGATTTATTGGTACTTATATATGTAATGAATTACTGTCTAATGGATATACCGTTGTAGGTATTGACAATTACTCAAAGTATGGAAAATTAAATAGACCCCATGATAATCATAATAATTTTACATTTTATGAATTAAATGTTTTAGATCCATCATTCCATGATATAGTCAATAAAGAAAAACCTAACATAATAATAGCTGGAGCTGCTATGATTGGGGGGATCACATATTTTCATAAATTCGCATATGATTTATTAGCTGAAAATGAAAGAATTAGTGCTCAAACATTTGATGCTGCTATCCATGGATACTCTGAAGGTTGGTTAGAGCGTATATGTGTATTATCAAGTTCAATGGTATTTGAAGAAACAACCATCTACCCAACCCCAGAAATAGAAGTTCAGAAATGTCCACCACCATCATCAACATATGGGTTTCAAAAATTAGCTGTAGAATATTTTGCCAAAGGAGCACATGAACAATATGGATTACCTTATACTATCATCAGACCCTTTAATTGTGTGGGTATTGGAGAAGAAGATTCAATACATGAACATGAAATTACTAGTGGGAATATTAAATTAATGATGTCTCATGTGTTGCCTGATTTGATTAATAAAATATTAAAAGGACAAGATCCTCTACATATATTAGGAGAGGGTAACCAAGTTCGATGTTATACTAATGGTAAAGACTTATCACGTGGTATTAGAATGTGTATAGAAAGTAAAGAAGCTTTAAATACAGATTTTAATATTTCAACAAATATAGCAACATCTGTTTTAGAATTAGCAGAAATTATTTGGAAAAAAATAAATCCTGAAAAACCATTTAAATATATATCTGATAAACCCTTTAGATATGATGTCCAAAAAAGAATCCCAGATATGTCAAAGGCTAGAGATATATTAGGATTTAAGCATGAAATTTCATTAGAGGAATCAATTGATGAAGTAATTGAATATATGCTTTCAAAATCTTAGGATTTTTAAAATAAGTTTATTATATTAAATGTATATGAAAAAAATTAATAAATTAAAAAATATACTAATACTTTCAGCTGGTGGTCCTGCAGGAATTGGATTTATTAAATCTATAAAAAAATCTAAGATCAAAAATGTTAATATTATAGCAGCTGACTGTGATCCTTTATCTGTTGGGTTATTTTTAGCTGATAAACATTTTATCATACCAAAATTAACAGAAGAAAATAGTTGGTTAGTGATTAAAAAATTAATAATTGAAAATAATATCAACTTTATTCTACCATGTTTTGAAGCTGGACTATTAACATTATCTAAACATATTAATGAACTTAAATCACTTAATGTTGAAAATTTTATATCCTCATATAATACAATAAACTTATGTAATAATAAATTTAATTTCTATCAACATCTAAAGGATAAGTTTAATATGCCTAAATTATTAGATAGGACATTTATTAAACCTGATGTGGGTAGTGGATCACGTGGTATACGTACTATAGAAGCTGGAATTGGTGAGCATATGTGGGAATATCTACCAGGTATAGAATATACAGTAGATGTATTTTGTAATACTAAAAGTGAACCCTTAGCTACTTCTGTTAGAACTAGAGAAGGAGTAAAATCAGGAATTTCAGTTAAGGGTAGTGTAATAAGACATAAATTTTTAGAACAAGAATCCCAAAAATTATGTAAAGTATTAAATATAATAGGCCCCTGTTGTATTCAATGGAAAGAAGACTTAGAAGGTAATCCTAAACTTATTGAATGCAATCCTAGACTAGGAGGAGGTACATATTTTACAACTTTAGCAGGAATTAATCCTGCTGAAATATATTTAAATAATTCTATATCTCACTGTAAGTATCCTAATGAAATAAAAGTAACAAGATATTTTGAAGAAATAGTTATATGAAAATTTTTGTTGACATAGATGAAACTATCTGTTTTTATGATAGAGTAGAAAGATTAGGATATAAAAATGCTATTCCTAATTTGGAAAACATAAAAAAAATTAATATATTATATAAAGAAGGTCATGAAATAACTTATTGGACAGCTAGAGGATCAGTTAGTAAAATAGATTATTTTAAACTAACAAAAACTCAATTAAAAAAATGGGGTTGTAAATACCATAAATTAAGTGTTGGTGAAAAACCATCTTATGATTTATTAATTTGTGACAAAACAAAAAGGATAGAAGAAATATGAAATTATTAAATTTTAATAAAGTATTATGTCTATCCCCACACCCAGATGATGTGGAATATAGTATGGCTGGTACTATAATAAAATACCAAAATACCCATTTTGATATATTAACAATGTCTGGAGGAGGTGATTTTGAAGGTTCAGATTCTGATATACGTCATAATGAAGTATCTAATGTATGGAATTCATCAGGTTGTCAAAACTATAGTTTATTTTTAACTAAAGAATTAAAACCAAAACATAATCCACAAGATAAGATGATCAATATAATTGAAAATTCTTATTTAGATAACCATGATGCTATATTTGTACCAACATCAATAGATTCACATTTTGAACATAGGCTTACAAATGATTTAGCAGATTCCATCTCACGTAATAAAAATATCTCAATTATTGAATATAAAACCCCTTCTACATTAAATAACTGGTCAGCTAATATGTATGTTGATATTAGTAAAATATTAGAGCATAAAATGAATATGTTAGAACATTTTAAATCTCAACAATATCATTGGTATTTTGAAAAAGATGTTATACGTCATTTCCATGCTGATTTTCAAAGTTATAAAAAAGGAGATAAATACGTTGAGCAATATAAAATAAAACAAATGTATAGACTATGAAAAAAAATGTAGTATTTTGGGTAGGAGTCAAAAATGAAACTTACTCTGAAAAATATGGAGGATGGGAATGGCTTGATATCTCAAGAAAAACCTGGGAGTATTGGTGTAAAAAAAATGATGTTATATTTTTCCCATTTGAAAAACCAATTGAAAATGATTTAAAGCAATTTAGAATTAATTGGCAAAAAGCATTATTTGTATTTGATGAATTAGACCAACAAAAAATTGAATATGATCAGATTTATTTAGTAGATGGTATGAACATGATTAAATGGGATACTCCAAATGTATTTGAATTAACAGATCAAAAATTTGTTGGTTGGAGAGATGTAGATAATATGAAATGGACACATGATTCTATTATGGGGTACAAAGATTTTTTTAATGGGTTTGAGTTAGACAGAACTAAATATATTAGTTCTGGATTAATTATATTCAATGAGTCTCATAAAAAGATTTTTGAATCCTTAAAACATTTGTATTATGATAATGTAGATACTTTTTGCAAACTCCAAGATGAAATAGTAAAAAAAGGAACAGAACAAACTCCCTTAAATTATTGGCTGCAGATAAATAATGTTGAAATTAAAACAGATCTACCAGTATCATTTAAATTAACTCATTTACATAGAAAAGAAATGTTTGGTTATAATTGGCAGTTGAATGAAAGTATCATCCCCTATTTTATAAAGTATGGATATATTTGGAATTTTAGTGGGTTTGCTAAAGATCAAAGAAGTAAAATAATGAAACAAACTTGGGATATAGTGAAACATCACTATGATGATAATTTTATCCTTAATCGTTTAAAAACAAAACAAGATAATAAGAATACAACATCTGGTAAATTTAAGGAAGATATACACCGAATTTTCTCAGATCCTAAATATAAAGAAATGACAATGTTAGAATTAGGTTGTCATATGGGAAACACAACTCGTCTATATGCTGAATGTTTTAATAAGGTAATAGCAGTAGAAAAAAGTGAACATAATTTATCTATAGCAAAAGAAACTTGTAGTGATGTAGATAATGTAGAATTTATTTTATCTGATGTATATGATCCAAATTTTAATTTACCTAAAGCAGATATTGTGCATATAGACGCGGGTCATACTTATGAGCATGTAGTTTATGATATTGATAGATGTGTTGAACAATTAAATAATCCTATTATAATAATGGATGATTATGGTCATGAAATGCTTGTAGTACGTGATGCTATTGATACTAAGTTAAATGAAGGTAAATTAGTATTGCATACATACATTGGGGAAGATAAAGGATATATGGCATCAAATAATAAAGTATTCATTGGTAGAGAAGGAATGATTTGTAATGTTTAGTTATAACGAGTATAAAAATATTATTAAGTTAGTTGAATCCAATTTACCTATAATGGATTTTGCTAATATTGATGAGAAAACTGATAAATATTGTGTGATAAGACATGATATTGAATTTTCATTAGATAGAGCTTATAAATTAGCTAAAATTGAACAACAACTAGGAATTAGTTCTACTTATACAGTCCAATTAAGAAATAATACATACAACGCCTTATCAGATAAGAATCTAATCTTAATACATAAAATTGAACAATTAGGTCATAAAATTGGACTTCATATATGCCCAGACCTGCTTAGTAGTAAAAGTAAAATTATAGAAGAAATTCATAAAGAAATTAATATTTTTCAAAATTATTGTGGGTTTAAAATTGATAGATTTGCTTTTCATAGACCTAATCTAAGACCTGAATTACTATCATGGTATCTAAAAATTCCAGAACTAATTAATTGTAATGGAAAAAATTATTTTCATTACTTTACTACTAGACCTGATAAACTAAATGTGACCTATTTATCTGATTCAAACCATCAATGGAAATCTGGACATCCAATTGATTTGGATTTCAATAAGACTAAAAAATTACAAATTAATACTCATCCATTTTCATGGACAGAAAAAGGATTTGAAAGTTATGGAAATTTTTTATCTTTAATTAAAGAAAGAAATAATGAAATGTTACATGACATGAGTTCAGAGAATAAGGCATTTCCTAAAGAATTATTAATACAATAACAAAAAAATGAAGATAGCTTATTTAATGAATGGTGTGATAGGGGGTGTTGATGGTAAAAATTATAAATCATCTGATTTAGATATTCGAAAAAAAATTGTTGAGTATACTTCTAAAACACATCAAAATATCCAAACTCAAGATGTTGAAATTGATTATTTTATATTTTCCTGGGAGCCTGATTTAGAGGATAAATATATTGAAGTATACAATCCAAAAAGAATTAAAAGTATCCCTCAAATTCCATTTGATTTACCCTCCCATTACTCAGAACACAAATCCAATCCTAGAATCCAAGCACACTATTCTAGATGGTATGGAGCTTTAGAGGTTAGTAAAATGTGTCAATATTATTCATTTGAAAATCATGTAAATTATGACTTAGTAATAAATGCTAGATTAGATTTATGTTTTCAAAATGAAATAAACTTTAACAAATTTAATCCATCCCAATTTAATTTATCTAAACCTACTAATCTTTCTAATTATAATTGGCCTCAAAATAATGAAATGATAGATCATATTTTTATATCAAACCCAAAAAATATGCATAGATTTATGTCTTTATTTAAAAGTATAAATACTTACACATCTCCAGGACAATGTCCTCAATGGAAACTGATCTCTAGTCATTTTTTAAGTGTATGGCATTTAAATCAAATAAATTTACTCCATCCTGAAATAATCTCAGATTCTAATATAACTTGTTGGGATGGGGGGTATAGTTTTGACGCTGATTACTACATTTTTAGATACAAAAAAGAAAATTTTAATTAATATGGAAGTACAAATAACATTAGCTATGAATGAATCTTTAATTAAAAATAAAACTAAGTTATGATAAAAGTAATAAATAAACCATGGGGGAAGGAGGAGTGGCTTGAGCTGAACGACAAGTACTGCTATAAAAGAATTTACATAAACAAAGGCTACAAGACAAGCTACCAATACCACAACTTCAAAAGAGAAACCAACTACCTTATTGAGGGTACTGCTGAAATATGGTTAGAAAATGATGAAGGTGTTGTTGAAAAGAAGATAATGAAAGCTGGTGAGTTTTTCAATGTAACACCTCCTAAAAAACATAGAGTAATAGCATTAACTGATATTATTTTACAAGAAGTTTCTACTCCTGAAGTAAATGATGTTATTAGAATTGAAGATGATACTAATAGAAAAGATGGATTTATTGAAGGTGAACATAAACAACCAGCGGTATTATTATTAACAGCAGGAAAAGGTAAACGTTTAGGTAAATTAACTACACATATAAATAAAGCATTAATACCTATTAATAATAAAGCAATTATATCTTCAATAATTGAAAAATTTCCTATTGAATATGAAATAATATTAGCTTTAGGGTATAAAGGAGACTCATTAAAAGAATACTGTGAGATAGCCCATCCAAATAGAAAATTTGTATTTGTTAATGTTGATGATATAGACTCAACTAAATCTGGACCTGGGTACTCAGCTCTTAAGTGTAAAGAATATTTAGATCGTCCTTTTTATTTAGCTGTATCAGATTGTATTATTGATTCTGAATTACCACCACAAGATGGAAATTGGTTAGGAGTTTACCCAACATCACACCCTGAAAGATATTCAACTATAAATTCAGACAATCAAGGAAATGTTTTAGATTTTGTAAATAAAAACAGTAAAGGATTTAAAGATGCTTTTATAGGATTAGCTTCAATTTTAGAATATAATATTTTTTGGGAAGAATTAGAAAATAATATACAAGATGGGGAAATTGTATCGGCTTTTTATAACCCTTCTAAATATTCAAACTTTACAACAAAAAGTGCTAAATGGTTAGATACAGGGACATTAGATGATTTAAATAGGACTAAAAATTATTTTAATGATACACCTCTTTCTTTAAGTAAAGAAACCTTTGAAATTACTTATAAAGAAGAAAAATTTATTAAATATCATCCTGATGTTAATAATATTTCTAATAAATCTCATAGAGCAAAAGTATTAAAGAATTTAATTCCATCTGGGTTTAGTAATACTAATAATTTTATAAGTTATGATTGGGAGTGTGGTAAAACTTTATATAACTATGATTCATTAAATATATATGATAGTTTTTTAGATTTTTTAGAATCTAACATTTCAAATTCAAAACAATATATAGGTGATAAATATTTATATGAATCCTTTTATGCTACAAAAACTAATAATAGGAAAATTAAATTCATAGACAGATTTGGTAAGAAATATTCAACCCAAAAATATAATATTAATGGAAAGGATTATGATTCTTTAAATAATATATTATCTAATATTAATTTAGAAACTTTATATAAAAATCCAATGTATGATTTATTTCATGGTGATTTACAGTTTGATAATATTATATATAATGAAGAAAATCAAACCTTTAAATATATAGATTGGAGAGAATCTTTTGGAGGTAGTATTGAGGGAGGAGATATTTATTATGATTTAGCTAAACTATATGGGGGGTGTATTATACCTTATAACTTAGCAAAAGATGATAATTATATTAGTTATATAGAGGGAATAGCAGTAATAAATTATGATTATAAAGTACCATCTAATTTATTAAAGTTTAAAAAGAAATATGAAAAATGGATAGTTAAAAATGGTTACGATTTAGATCGTATTAAAATGATAACAGCTATAATTTTCTTAAATATGTCTCCTTTACATAGTGAAAATTTTTCAAAAATGTTATGGTTTAAATCTATAGAAATGTTATCAAATGTTAATAAATAAAGATACTGAAATCTATTGTTCTTTTTCCTCAAATCCTGGGAATAATGGTTGTAATTTTTTTAATGATAAATTTGTATCCAATAATATTAATGCTATTTATAAATCTTTTTACTCCGATAACATACAGGAATCAATTAGGGGGGTTAAATCTTTAGATATTAAAGGATTTGCTGTAAGTATGCCTTTTAAAACAGAAGTTTTAGATCATGTAGATAAAATTTCAAAGGAAGCAAAATATATAGGTGCCGCTAATACTATTATTAATAATAAAGGATATTTAAAAGCTTATAATACTGATTGGGTAGGAGCTAAGGAATATTTAGAGAAAATAAACTTTTCAGCATATTCACCAAGAAGACCAAGATTAACAATTTTGGGTAATGGAGGATTTAGTAAAGCAGTACAATATGCTTGTAATATGCTTAATATATCTTTTAATATTATAGAAAGAAATAATTTGAACTTGGTTCCCCACCTAAAGGGTATTATATTTAATTGTACCCCTATTGAAGTTCATACCACTGGAATGTTGATAGATGGTAGACCATCTACAATTAGTGGTAAAAAAATAGCCTTATTACAGGCAGAAGAACAATTTAAAATTTATACTAATGTTAT
>TARA_R110000851_G_scaffold50338_2_pt1 | contig 11294 bp, 2 predicted proteins | sample TARA_R110000851 | Tara Oceans TARA_R110000851 (sample SAMEA4397627) | marine metagenome | biome: Polar Biome; feature: [DCM] deep chlorophyll maximum layer (ENVO:01000326); material: water (ENVO:00002006), including particulate matter (ENVO:01000060) such as... | depth 17 m | reverse complement strand
ATGTAGTCTGGCTGTATAGAGAATGTAAGCTGTGTAGGATGTGCTATATCTGTGCGGAGAGTTCCATCAAAGTTTGTGAGGCGTACAGACATCGCGTTTAGGTTAAGGTCGGCTTCATTGTCCATTGAGTGGTAGATCATATTGAAGGGTTCATAGTGCTGCTTGTGGAACTCGTTAGGCTTGGTCAGATCGGTTTGGTAAGGAATAGTCGCGATGTGGTTGTCAGTGTTACCCCCTGTCTGATTACCTTGTCGCCCCGAGTTCCGTGACCCGATTGGAATTCCGGGAAGGTCAATGAGGATGTTTTCATTATCAGGGTTGTTTGGAGTAGGGTCTGCACTGCTAGCAATAATAGGTTGCGATACTCCTGCACCAACGCTACCGTCAAATGCAGTCGGGGTGAAGGACAGGGATCGCCCAAGTGCCCCAGTGTTAAGATCTATCGTGTTCTGAGGTTGAAGCGGAGCGAAGAACCCATTCACACGATAAGTGTCCATGCATCCTGTTGGTGACATTACGAATTGGTTAACATCTTCACATACCTGCTGGATTGTGATCCTTGCATCACCTGCTCCATCTCCACCACCATTACTTTGAATCTCAATGGTATCACCAATACAGAACCCGTTACCACCATCCACGAATTGCACTGCGGTAATGATGCCACCACCAACTGCTGTTGCCTTTATCTTACCGCCTCTTGTATACCTTCCATTTTGTGTGAAAGGGTGAGGTGGTTGTGCGGGGCTGCCACCTGTATTCAATACAAAGTTGTATTCGTTATCTTGTGTGTATGTTGTGCCGCCATTGGTGATTGTGGCGATTGGTGCGGCGACAGCATTGATCGTAATTGTAGCGGTAGCACCTGACTTCAATCCCTTAACATCCCACGCCATGCCGTTAGCATACGACTTACCTTGGTAGCCGTTACCAAGAACTAAGACAGAAGTCAAAGCACCCGTCGCACCACCAATGGCATTAGTTCCAACCACACTAAGGAGTTTCATATTGTCTTCCCCCCCAGCAGGAGTAGTTGCCCCAGTTGGATACAAGATCTCTCCAGGATAGAAAGATCCTACTTGAGCACTAATACCCATATCGCTAGCCAGGAATGAGGTGGTAAGAGCAGTGTCATCAGCATTACCATTACCGATAGTTCCTGACGCAACCAAACCATCCGCGTGGTACACAGGTACAAGACGATCCTCCTCAGTGTAATCTGGTAAGCTTCTACCTTGATTCAAAGGAATCTCAGTCCAAGCCGGATTTGCCACACTGGCGTGATAGATTTGAGGGATCGGGTGTTTTGTTTTGGTCGTGCCATTGTCCAGTGCATTGACGACCCACCTGATTCCGTCTCCATCGGTGAGGAGTGTTTTGGTTGGATCGTTCAGCAGAGTACCATTGTACCTTACCTGAACTCGGCGGTTAGTGTTTACCCATATGTCGTAGTTGTTCTCTCCAGCTCGGTTGATGAGGGTGAGAGGGGTCAGCACGAGCCCCGCCTCGGTAGTAATAGATACCCCAAGATTACCATCTGCTTCTTCATTGACAGTCCATGTTTGATCGTACGTACCTCCTGGATCAATTACTTTGTCTGTTGTGTTCACACCAAATTCATAGGTATCAGTTGCAGTGAGGTAAAATGTTCCTACTGTCTGAATTACAATCCAGTCGTAACCATTATCTCCAGTGTAGTTGTCAAACCTATACTGGAATCCTCCCTCAGTGTAAGGATTTCCGGATGGAAGCAACCACCAACCAACAGCAAGACCGCTTGAGTTACTCAGTCCCCAGTGTTGTACTCTCGGTGCGGTAACCATTCTTTGTGCTTCAAATATGCCAGTGTGATCATCGGTTCCTGCACCGTTTGCATAAGGCAAAATAGCTTCAACCGCTTGGAAGCCTGATGCTACCTCCTTTGAAATGATCGCCACATTTCCGTCGTTGATCTCCTCTCGGCTTCTCATAACCACACCTGTTTGAACAGAGTTGAGGTCAAGGTTGGTCGCCGTAACCGAGGCGTTTTTAAATGCCACCAGAGTCGGATTGCCCCCTGTAAAACCTTGTGGATCAAATTTGAAGGTTATGGATACAACGTCAGTTTCTGACTTGGCAACGGTAACATCACTGTCTGCGTAAAACAGATCCTGGTAAATCTGACCAGATGTAACTACTGCAGCTCGTAGGCCAGTTTGGATTGCGGCAGCAAGAGTTGTAAGGGTGTAGTCACCTGCGGCTATATCAAAACTGACCTGTGCAGCGTTACCTATCGTCAGAATGATCGTTTGGTTTGTCCCATCAATCCTAAAACCACCTGCGGCACTCGTTGTGATCAAAGCGGACACCAAGGCAATCTTAGACCGAGGCTTCAGGATAAGGGTCTCGTTGAATCGCTGGAAGAGCTGATTGGGCGTATTGTTGGAATCGTCAGGACTGCTTCTGACCTCAATAAGCATTATACTGTACCCCAAGAAAAGAAAATAGCTTTTAAAAAAAGCTACGGCAAAACAGCGAAGCTTATCTTCTCATCTTAAAACAGAATGGACTATAAACCAAAAAAAGAACATCGGCTTGACAGAGGGGGTGATACGTGCTTTTGCAAACGGAAGTTCAAGGATGGCGAAGATCCGATTTACAACATGAAGAAGATTGGTAAGAAACTCAAGCAAAAAAAGGATGGCAAGAACTACAGGAAGTATCCTGCCCCAGCGAAGATCATTGACTTTGATTTCAAGCCTGGTCAAAAGGTGAAAATGGGGGCTAAGGAGAAAAAGCCACCAACTTCGGGAAAGATCAAGATGAAGACCTATGGAAACATGGATTGGCAGACTAAGCTCTAAATGGGGGGAAAGGTACGAAGAACTCCCCCTGACCCCTACTAGGCTTCGCCGTTTTGCCCTAGCTTTTCTGAAAAGCTACACTTCAGGATCAGGCTCACTTCCCTGTGATGCTGCTCCACTTGCACTACTTCCTCCTCCTCCAGAGTCTGCTGATCCCTTACTCACTACGTCTGCTGTTGAGGCGACTGTCTGTACTGTCGTTGCTACACCACTATCACCAACTGCCTTATTAACAGCTTGTTGTTGTGCTCGTTCAGCATCAAGCCTCATTACGGTTGCGGCAAATTCCTGCTGCTGCTCTGCAGTCCCACCTACAAGCTGCAAACGACGGCCACGAAGCGGTTGAACAGGTTGCACGAAAGCTGGTGTTTCTCGTATGTTAGCAAAGTCTGCTTCCACTCCTGAAGGAATCGCAGGCAACTGTCGCGTTCGTCCTGGATTCGCTGGTTGCTCTCCTTGTTGTGCCTCTTGGATAGCAAGCTCTGTTGCTGATGTCCGCCTTCTTATGGTACGGGGACTTGGTTGGACTATCGCGGTAGGGTCTCTTTCAGCATTGAGTTGTGCTACTACATTTCGCTGCGACCTCTCTTCTCTGGCTTGTTGAGCTTCAGCCAAAGCCTCTTGCTGCCGTTGTAAAATGATGGTCTGCAAATCATTCGGTTCTTCATCCTGTTCTTGGATCGCTTGTTGCACACCCAGTGTATCTTGTACCTCGCGGAACAGCGTTTGGCCGGCTTCAGTCGCGTAGAAGTTACGTCTCGCCTCGGCAGTCATGTTCGGGATATCGTGTTGGTTTATTCTCGCGACTAGCCCACCCATATAGTCAGCACCCTCTGCATCTGGCACAAGTGCAGCATTACCCAAAGCCAGGAAATCTTGAAGAACCGATGTATGAGATTTAGGAATTGCTTTCTGCTCCTGCTCTAGTTGCTTGTATGCCAGGGTCTGTGCTTGCGAGGTGCTTAGTGGCGTGCTATACACTGTCGGAGCGAACCTCCTGATTGAAAAGATCACAGAACTGTTTGCACCGAGGTTGCTAGGCACACCCATTGAACTGTTGCGGATCTGGATCTTGATGCTAGTGATCACTTTCCGCTTCTTCGCGTAAAACGTGATTGGACTCTGGAAGGTAGTGTAAAAATCGCCTGACACATAAGTTTTTGAAACGATAGCAATCGCTGGAATGACACTACCATTGTTCGCCGAAATGTAAAACTGAGGGTCATCTATTAACGTTGGACATAGGATGAAGTAGTAACCGTCGGTAAGCTTTATCGGAAGGTTTTTAGCCCGTATTGGAGAAGAGCCTATCTCTATCGTGTAGCCAGACCGCTGTTCCCCATCGGGATTCAGCGTACGAGGGAATGTCTGCGTATCCTTGACAGCTGGAGTCCCCACCAAATTCGGAAAACCCATAGCTTTATTATGGCTATTGGTCTTCAGCCCACCACGCTGACCAAATTGCGTGAACGAGTAGTCATACCTGACACCTGTCGTGCTCAGCTGATTTTTGTTGTCATCTACTGAGGAAGGATAGAACATCAGTTGCCCAACCCCTCCGTGTGCTTCAGCATCAGGATTGTCTTCTGCCGCGAAGCTCGTGTTGATTATTGCGTCAGCAACGTCAATGTCTGCTCCTGTAGTGCCATTCGGGACATAGGCATAACTCTGAGGTCTTGAAGTATCTGCACCAATGCCAATCGTACCTTTGACGAGTGATCCTATCCGGGGGTCGTACTGTGCCTCGGTGTAACCAAGCTTGCTCATGAAGGCATCCCCCGTTGAGTCCATATCAGTCTCGGGATTGATTCCGCCAGGATACAGTTGTGCAATGAATGCAGGTGTGTTCTGAATATCGTTGAAGTTGAACTCACCTCGCTCCAGCAACGGTGTAGTCCAGTTCCTAACATTGAGTCCAGAATACTTTTCCCAGTTGTCCAGCTCATCAGGGATGTTATCAAAGACCCTTACTGCATTGTCACCTCCACTCTCTACTCCACCATCCAGAGAGAACGTGGTTGCAAACGGCTGATGCAGGAACTGATACTCAAACGCAGAGACCTCAGTGTTAAACGTTAGCGTGAAGTTATCACTACCCACGTATTGACTGAATTGCAAGTATCGGAATCTCGCAGCATCCTTGTAGTATTCCAGCGGGTACACGCTCGTTTCTCGGTATATCGGATCTTCACGTTGTCCTCCACCAGTGTTGTCTTTCCCCTCAAATGGTTGGTCAAGGTCTCCAGGGGCACACCACAAACCATACAGGTCTCCTGTCGCTGTTGCTTGCGGTGCGGGGTATGGCGATGGCTCAGGAGCAAGCGAATATGCCTGAACTGACTTGTTACCCTTATCGGCTGTGTGTGCAACAATTGGTGCAGTTGACACGTAATTAAGGTTTGCCTGAAGTTGAGGATTATAATTCCCTGATGTGGGCAGAACGTTAGTAAAGCCCTCGCCACTAGCAGGGAGTTGGAAGCTCGTGGAGGTGTTGTCGCAAATACCACTCGGGGCAACAGGGTAATTACCATAAAAGTATTTTACGACGGGGCGAAGTGTTGCTGATGTTTGAATAACGCCTGCATTATCCCACACCGTTTGGAATTGTTGTGTATATTCGGGCAGTTGGAATGACTCGTTCTGTCCCCATAGATGAATCAAAGATTGTGGTGAGCGAGGAAAGACCGGGAAGTTGATGTCTGCCATTGTCGCGGGATGATCCTTGTTCGCACCAGTGTAAGACCAATCATTCGGCTGTTTGTGACCATCAATGAATATCACTGAGCCGAGAGCATAACCATTAGTGAACGGGAAGGTGACTCCGTCGCGAGCAAGACCGTTCGGAGTAGGCTGGTTGTTCTTCCCCCACGATCCATAGATGGCACTAAGGCATTCGTTCTGAATGAGACCCCTCGCGGCTGACCCCTTGAGAGTCGTACCATCCAGTAGGCACACAATGTCCTTGGCTTTATGAAGTTGTTCTGTCCAGAAGTTGGAGAGATCGTCGGGTGTCATGTAGTCTTTTGGTGTTGTGACCTCAACCGTGTTGATGTAAGGTATGTATCCACAGTAACTATTGATACCTTGCTTGGTCACATGCTTGAGGGTTTTGTCTGTAAAGTTGATCATATCAAAGGCATCTGGAGAGAAGACGTAGAAATTCCGGCTGTGTGTTACGTGTGTGAATTGCGGTGTTCCTGGTGCTGGTAATGAGTTTGTTACCGATGTGTTCATATCAGGATTTACGTTGAGCATCCCCGATTCCCATTTGTCAGTAAATTTCATGTTCCAAACATACTCGTGAGGATTGAAGAGTGCATAGAACTGCTTTGTACCCGCAAGGGCGTGTGTTGATGTAGAGGATGCCCTTACCTGTTGCGTTAGTGTTGGGGATTCTGGTACTCCCATTGTTGTTGTTGTTTGATGGCTCGTTTGGTCTATCGCTTCAGTAAGCATCAGCATCGGTACACCACCGCGATTTATACCAAATTGTCCTGACTCAGAATTAACCATGTCCGCACGATACACGCTGTCGGCTAGGGTGTTTATGGAATCCAAACCTCCACTTGCCGCGAGGCGATTGTAATACAGGAAGTACGAGAACCCTGTGGAGTAGTTATCCTGTAACAAAGCGGTGTAAAAGCCACCGTCAGTGTATGTGGCCGGAAAGTCGTCGTTGATAGAGGGCTCATTTGCACCCCAGTAACCAGTGTCTTTGAGGACAGGGAGACCTTCAGGAAGAGCCTTGTGGTAGTTTGCATGGTTTATGCAGATGCTCTGAGTGAGTCCTTCACGGAAGTCCCACCACTCAATTGTGGTGCCTATCGGATGTTCATACACATCAAAGGGCTGTTCCACGGGGACAGTGGCTGGCGGCGTTGGTGCTCCTTTCTTCGTTATCCATGTAGATGTAAATTGCCTACTGAATTGTGGTGCAGTCTCCGATGTAGCACCGATGAACAGTTGGCGGTTCTGAGTGAGGTTTCTTGCAGTAATTACGAACCTCATACGGTTGGGGATATTAACATATGGCTTTGGAGTGGTAGGATCAGTGCTGTCAAAAATGGATGCGTTCCCCGTCCCATCCATACTCTGATCATCCAATCGGTCAAGGTAAATGTACTCTTCGTGTAGCGTACCTTTACCTAACACTACGATGTTACTTTCAGGCATGATCACCTTCTCTGCAAAAGTTGCGGGAGCAATGAAGTTCATTTCAAGTGTTGTGGTGCCCCCACCAATGGCTACTGTAGTTAAGTAGTCGCCAGTGCTTCCATGAGATGTATAAGGGGCATTGGCATTCCAAGTGCTGTAATCAACCAAGCTGATAGGAGATTGGTTCAGGTTATCGCCCGATAGAACTGCGAACTGCAGGTCTTGACTTGGATTTGATGCGTCAGTCTTTTGGAAAGGCTGAGTTATATCAGTGTTGATCTTTTTGGCACAGCCCACAAAGTATGGTACGACCGTTGTAGGATGAGCAGGATCTTTCGGAAACAAGAACTTGAATGGTGCATCACGCGTTAGATCGTATCCCCCAGCATTGCCCTCAAAAACATTTCCCGGAGCTGCTGCGGGAAACGTACCCAATTCAGTGTTGAACTCATCAAACAGCTGTCCATCAGCTGACCCAACGTAAAATGGTGATTTCCTGATGAATAGATTGATAGCGATGGCCTCACTTACAGTCGCGGTATTCAGGTCTGTTTTCCCAAGGGTAGTGTTAGGGTTTAAAATACTGTAGGTGTCGCCACCGCGTGTCTGCGTCCAGTGATGAGCAAAGCCAACGAAGGGAATTCTATTATTGACTCCAGGATGCTCAGTACCATCGGTTCCACCCCGGAAACGAATCCCAATGCATTTCTGTCCTGCATTCCCGTAATCAACATAAGGCTCTCCCCTAGGGTTTGTTGGGAATTCAGTGTTGGTATTTGCTGTAGCGTTGTCAAAGAATGTTCCTTCAACGTTATTATCCCAAACCACATAATGACCTTTAATAGTCGTTGTTCGCTGTGAGATTTCGTTGTAGTTTCTGTAACCGCCGTTGGCTCCCAGAGGTGATCCCGGTACGGCTGCCCCCCCACCAGTAGAGAAGTCCGTATCAGTCTCTTTGTTTGCTCCAGTATAAAACGACATCTGCCGCCTCTTGGGTGCATAGTCAATCCATACACATGTGCCTCTCGGGATGGCTGCCAGGTAGTTGGTATTGGCTTCTGTATGCGGGATCATGATATCCACATCGCCTGTCGTAATGTTCTGCTGCATCTCAAAGTAATCCATGGCATCAAGGTTAATGCACCAGTCTGAAACGGTCATGGACATTTGCTCCAGGGTAAGATCCTTACGGTTCGGGTTCTGCTGATCTGCCCGCACACCTGTTCGTGGTGCTGCTTCTACCACGCGTTCAAAGGTTTCGCCGATATAAGGTGTGGGGTTCACTGCGGTAACCTCTTTGATAGCATTGAAGGAGTTGAAAACGCCTGCAACGTTGTAGTCCTCACGGAAGTCAATTGCGTAGGCGTTAGCAACTCTTGGATCAGCAGCTGTTGGCTTAATAGACTCGTACTGCACTCCCCGTACGGTACGCTGAAATCCGTTGCCATTTGCAAAAATTGTGGAGTTGTCAAGTAACCGATCATACCTAAATGCTTGGTTAGGTTTGTAAGTTTTACCAGATTCGTGCAAGCCTGTTGGTTCGGTGGCTGGTGGAACTGGTGCTGCGATTGGAAACTGGAAGTTGTTCCAGTCCCGACCTTTATTCATGTCATTTGTACCACAGTCGTTAGCATAGTACTCAAAGTAGATTTTTTGCGAGTTATTCTGGTTGAGACCCGATGAAGAAAATTCTAGGATTTCTGTGGATGTACCCCGTGCTTCAAGGAAGCTTTGATTCACTGAGATCTCATCCCCCTTCTCAATGATGGTAGGCGGTATACTTACTTCCCACTCGTCATTCTCGTCTGTCTGACGGATACTGTTAGCACCTGAGCACTCTATAATTATGGTTTCAGGTTGAGGTGGCGGCGGTTGCAGCTGCTGACTCATCTATATGATGTGGACATTATAATATACGCTTTTCTACCACGTGTCGGCTTTCAGAGGGATGCCCTTCATCTGTTCTTTGAACTCTTTGTATCCTGGTGGCTTGACCCCTCTTCCGGAAAAGTTGCACTTGTGCTTCATGATGTTAATGTGTCCTTTGCTTTTTGTTCTGGATACAGCTACGTATTTCAGAGCATTGCCCTCTGACCCAAGCATCATGTCCCACTCCCAGATGCTGTATGGTTCGTCGTAAGTTGATCCCTGTGACCTATGAACCGTGCTTGCAAAGTTGTAGTTGAAACACTTGTACAGTTTCGCTGCAGGTACAGTGACGTGCTCGCCAGTGGAACGACATTCCAGCACCGCTTCGTCGTTGCACCACGTTATTATGCAGAAGTCCTGGTTATTGTAGAATGTGCCGTCTTCATCTTTCTTTATGGCAACCAACTCGCACATCGGATGTGTTTTACGATCCCCACACCAGATACCAAGCTTGAGCCATGCGGGAATGATCTTTTTTCCTTTTACTCGGACAGGTTTCAGTTTTTGTAGAGTAAGATGATCTTTGTACATTGTCTTTATGACGTTAACCATCTGCCAATTCACCCAAGCAACCGCTGCATTCGTGTAACACAGATTCCTCTTGTGCCAATACAGTTGCTTTGCAGAATAGTCTTTGTCAAAATCAACAGACAAGTCGGATTCCATCCTCGGGTTAGACAAGCCAATCATCAGTCCGCTGAACCATTTGAACATTTGCTCACCCTCTTCCCCCGACCTCATGTTTTCAGTGAGTTCCACTAGGTTGTAGTCACACAGCCATCTCATCATATTGCTTTCATCATAACGATAAGATGCAACAACAGTAGGCTCAACCGGCGGCAGCTGCTGGAAGTCTCCAACGAGGATGAAGTGCAAATCAGGGTACAAGATTTTGATGTGTTTCAGATGGTTGTAGTGTTGCTTTGACAGCATAGAACATTCGTCAATGATGATATAGTCCAGATGTTTCAGCTGTTTAAAGTTCGGATCTCTTACGATACCAGGACTCATCCCCAGAAGGGAGTCGCATGTGACACCAGGGACACCAGCCTCTTCAAACAGTTTGTTGTGAGCAGCCTTGTGTGTCGGACTGCATAGGGCGAACTCCAGGCCTTTCTCTTGCATGTAAGGAATGATTCCCCTCTCATGCTCGCCGATCAACAGGGATGATTTACCTGTACCAGCCATACCCTGAATCCTGAAACTCTTACGTTTTTCTATGAGACCATATACGTCGGTTCTGGAGAACTTAGTTTGGTGACTACGATTGGTATCACTCAGCTGTGTCTCTTTCTTCTTCAGCTGAAAGAGCTGCTTTGATGTATGTCGCAACTTGCTGCGGTCAGGCTCTGTACGAGTATCCCATTCCACTTTAAGTTGACCTCTGTTATCACCGATATCTACATCTGCGATCGCTTCGGATAGCTTACCTGAGCCAAAGTCAGCAATGACAATGGAGTCGGTCTTAAACATGATCGGGCATGCATATATCTCCTCAGTTACCACCTCTTCAGTCCTGCAAAGAGAACGGAGGTATGTCTGATACCCTTCATCCAACTTGACAGGATGGTACCCATATTTCTTCACCCATTTACTTGCAAGCCTTGAGTGCTTCCACACACCAAATGACAGGCCTTTCTCCTGGACAACCTTTGTTTCACTCTTAGTTACTTGGAACTTGAGTTTTCGTCGGAGTGCCTCCAATTCCACCTTGGCTTCTTGCAGGATCTGAACATGGATAGGTAGCCCAGACCATCGCCTATCGCTTAGCTTAGTAGTGTAGCTCATCCACAACTCTTCTTGTTCTCCCCTGGCTTCAGCGAATGGCTTCACTTGCATACCCATCATCTCTTGGTACTTGCGATCATCCCAATCTCGTATCAGTTGAGCCTTTTCAACAACTGCCTCCTTTGAGGTCTTACCCAGTGTGCCAACAAAGTGATTGATGATTGTCTTCGGGGCATGATCAATGCCAAGGTCTTTGCACTCGGCGTAAACGAACTCTACAAACCGTGTGAACTTGCTCTGATCAATGATGTTCTTGATGTGTGGAATATATTGGTGTGTGATCGTAGGCCGCTTTTCTTTCGGCAGTACTGCCATCGCCATTTGGACGACCGATTTGCAATACCAGCCAGTAGTCTTATCAGCAAATGGAATGAACTCACCCGGTTCAAGGTCATCAGGAATCTCACAATAGTAGAAGCCATTTCGGAACTCCTTGCATGGTTTGTACGGCTCAACGTTGTCAAAATTCTCATACTTCATGAACGGATTGTGCGGGTTTTCAAGCCTGCTACTGTAGAACTTGTTGAAGTCCAAGCACAGCACCTCGCCAAACTCTTCGCAAAACATCTCCCCATGCGG
>TARA_R110000851_G_scaffold147756_2_pt1 | contig 11295 bp, 20 predicted proteins | sample TARA_R110000851 | Tara Oceans TARA_R110000851 (sample SAMEA4397627) | marine metagenome | biome: Polar Biome; feature: [DCM] deep chlorophyll maximum layer (ENVO:01000326); material: water (ENVO:00002006), including particulate matter (ENVO:01000060) such as... | depth 17 m | reverse complement strand
ATTGTATATGTGCTGCGAGGCACGAAGTAGAATATATACCGTGTTGTGCGCTTTGACGGTTTATCAGCGTACGTTTTAAATTTATATAAAATGCAAACTAAAATTTTAATAGTATTATTTATCTGCCATTGGTTAGCAGATTACACACATTTATCAACTTCATGGATGTTGAACGCTAAACGGTTAGGAACTCCAATTTTTCCGATATTAATACACGCAATAGTTCACGCCACATTAATGTTCTTATCACTTAATTTAATTTTTGGAATTACTGGTAATTTATTAATTGGATTGTTCGTTTTTCAAATGTTAACTCATTTCAGTATTGATTTATGGAAAGGTAAAATGAACGTGTGGTTTCCTGCACTACAATCACCTGCTAATAAATGGCATTGGATAGTGTTCGGGTTTGACCAATACCTACACGCTTTAGTGATTATAATAATGTCAATGTATGCTACAATGTAGACATTGCGCACAACACAAGCTATGATTATCGAGCGGAGCGAGTTAAATATAGCGACTGTTGAGAAGAGTATGACGCAGCGAGGAACGAGTGAGTAATATTCGTTATTTAATTAATCAATACATTGACCTATGAGAAGAACAACTTATTTAATACATCATCAGCATAATCCAGAAAATCATCTAGGAAGTCATTCTTACGGTGTAGGGTACTTGCATGTAGTCTATATGATTGGACTCCTGAAGTATCTAAAATTTAGATTTTCTAGTAAATCATCGATAAAACATAGCGAATACATATCCGTAGTCAAAATGAACTTACCTCAACATGATAAATTAATTATAGTTGTATTCATAGCTATCATTGGAATCAGTACTTATTTATTGATGTAATTCAAATCAATAATTACACAGATTAAAACAATCAAAAAAGTATTAGGTAAGAAAATGACTGAATGGACAGTTTTACGCCACTAACGAGGTATTGAGAAAAAAAAGAAAAAGCGATGATAAAGTACTTAAGTAAAAAAATAAAAGATGTAGAGCAAATGCCTGGAGATCATGAGCTATATGAGAAATATGGTAATATGACATTAATAGAATTCTCCAGAGTCGTGGGCCTCGGTGGAACTTTAAGTCTTAAAGGCTCAGTTAAGACATACGTAATCGATCTTTTTTGTGGGGCTGGAGGAACTCATTCAGCAATCAACGAAGCTAAGACTAATATTGAAGTTATATCATGTATCAATCATGATAAAAACGCGGTCTTATCTAATCTAGCAAATTTTCCTGACTGCCTAACTTACATAGAAGATATCCGTACTGTTGATTTACACCCCTTGATTGAATTAGTAAATAAACTAAGAGAAGAAGACCCGACATGTAAAATCGCTCTCTGGGCCTCGTTAGAATGTATCAATTTCTCCCCTGCTAAATGCGGGCCAAAAGATATCTCTAGTCGTTCATTGGCTGATGATATGTTCAGATATTTAGATGCTTTTAATCCGGATTTCTTTTGGGTGGAAAATGTCAAGCAATTTAGAAATTGGGGACCATTGGATAAAAACAATACCCCTATCAAGTCTAAGATAGGTCAAGATTATAAGCGATGGGTGAAACGTTTAACCACTGACTATTTCGATAAGACGTATTATGATGAATCTTTGATATCTGCAGATTTTGAAGGTCGAACCATTCGTGATAGACTATTCCTTCAGTTCGCGAAGAATAAAAAAGCTATTGGTCATCCAGTTAAAACTCATGATAAAAACGAGAAAGACGGACTACTCCCATGGCTGCCAATAATTGACATCCTTGATTTAGATAATGTTGGTAATTCAATATTCAATAGGAGAAAGCCATTAGTCCCTAAATCAAACAGAAGGATCGGGAAAGGATTGGTTAAATATGGACCAACAAAAGGATGTTCTTTCGGAATAAAATATTATGGTCAGCTAGGTTTTCAGGATATGAAAGATCCTGCAGCGACTCTAACTACCAAGGATAGAATCTCACCGATTTACGTCACTCCCCTGGGGATAAAACAGAATTACGGAGCCTCATTAATGAGATCAGCCAACGACTCATCCGCATCCTTGACAGTTAGACCTAAATCAGACGTAGTATTCGTCCATAATCTACAGTACGGAGGTACAAATAGATCTGTAAACGCCCCATCAGCCACCGTTATTGCTCGCCAAGACAAAGCCCCGTTAGGAATAACAGTAGGAGTAGCGAATAAAAAAGAGAACGGGCTTGAGTTTAGGCAATTCTTAATCAGAACTCCAGGCTCAAGAGATATTTGGACCGAGGAAGAAGGTGTAATTATCGCTAGTTATTTAACTGATGATCCTTGGATGAGATTTGTTAAGCGATATATGTTCTTCAATAATTTAGTAGATGTATCAATGAGATCGTTGGAGATTCCAGAAATGCTGAGTATTCAGGGCTTTCCTGATGGGTATATATTAATCGGAACTAAAACAGAGCAAAAAAAATATATAGGCAATTCAGTGGAAATCAAAGTTGGAATGGCTCTGATCAAATCAATCGATAAAGCTATTCAATCAACCTTTGCTTAGCTTGCGCTAACTACTTTAGATAAATTTAAAACGATGAAGCAAGCAATTGAATTTGAGGAGACGCCAAGAATAAAAGATGTTATAAACGCATTAAAAGAAGCGGAAAAACAAGGATTTACCAAGTTTAACCCAGCTTTAGTTTCTGGAGACTACAAGAGTATAGACATACCTAAAAAAGAAAACATACTTAGAATTTACTTATTGTAATTAATGCTAGTACTAACTTACGTGCGTTTTTCACATACACGACAATATTGTTGGATGTATCACGCTAAAAAAAAATAAAACATGGCCTTAAACGAAGATAATTGCAGGGATCACTTAAATCCCGATGAAGAACCAGAAGAGGAGAATGATGGCTCCAATTACGAAGACTATCACGATGTAACATAATACTAATGAAGAAAAAGAAAATTATATTTTGGCTGATATACTCAATTGCTTTGTGGTATATGCTATCACTTTTAAACGAATAACGAAATGAGTAGATCAGATGATTTAAAAAGAGAAAAAAAAGACAGGGAAAGAGCAGATGAAGATTTGTTTATGACAATATTAACCGAAAAAGCCCCTAAAGGAGACCCAATAGGAAGGCCTGTAGGATTCAAGAAAGCCTACCCTAAGCTGTTCAAGACCATGCTAGATTCCGCTATAGAATTTAACACCAGAAAAAAAGGTATTTAACACATTAAATACACTATATTTGCACTCCGTAAATAAATGATCAAAAATGAAGAAGGACATATTTAATGCTTTAGCAGTGGTTATCACTGATTTATACGAGTTAAAGGATGAAGAATCAGGTGAGACAACTCTATTTAATAAAACTAGAAAAACTCACATCACTGAACCAAGGCAAGTCCTTATTTATTTATGTTCTGATTACAAAATGAAGAACGTAACGATTATAAAATATCTAAACGAAAAAGGATTAAATTTTCAATCTTCAGATATCGTTCGTAGCAAAACTGCCTTAGAAGGTAAAATCGAGGAAGATCGAGATTACGAGCGTTTATTCGATAGATTAAGACAAAAAGTAAACCATATTATCAACAATCAATAATTATAATTATTATGAGTAAATATTTGAAATCAGTAAACCACAGGCAATCCCCTGCCAAAGATGGTTCAGTAAAAGTTAGTTTAATTGCGGAGTATTCTGATGGGTTCAATGTAACCGTGAAGGAATTTACCCCTGGTAAGGATGCTGTTATTCCTATTGTATTAGTAGAAGCTAAAACGGAAGCTAAGGATCCTAATCAAACGGACTTGATTGATCAAGCTAGGCAAGTCGATGAGGAAAACCCAAAAGCAAAAGTAAAATCGACAAAAACTGTAACTCCTAAAAGAGAAAAAGCAGCTCCGAAAAAAGAAGAGCCGAAAGCAGAGGCTCCAAAGCCGGATCCTACTAAAGAGACTACGGTTTACAACCTAGAAATTAATGGACCGGAATGGCAAGACACTTTGAGGTGGGTTGCAGGACATCTTGATAAGAAAATTGACCCAGAAAGAATCATGAGGTCATTAGCTAAAAAGTACATTATAACCAAAGAGGTTAGAGACGCACTTATCAACCAGTAGTATTCATTTTTAATTCAAATCAGAATGATAAAAGAAACTGATGTAGATTGTATGAAATATCGTAAATCATCCCATTTAGCAGGGGTTGACGTAGAAGCGATATGTGAAGAAAAAGGCGAGTGTATTCTAACAATCAAGGAAGCGTACTACTCACCTGACGCAGTAGTGAACGGAAAAACCAATAAAGGGTACTATCTAGAATTTGCGGAGGATGTCAAGCCCATGGTTGTAAATTCTGGAAACAGAAAAGAAATCCATAAATTAGTTAAGGCCAAGTACAAGTGTTCTTCATCGGATAGTCGTAAAGTTTCCAGCTGGATTGGGTTAGCTATTGAATTATGGTTTGACCCCACCGTTAAATACGGAAAGGAAGTTACCGGAGGTATAAAAGTTAGATCCAAGGCCGTTGTAGCTAGAGCTGAAGCGAAAGCTGATGAAGCGAAAGTATTAGCCTCGCTTGAAAAATGCGATACCCTTGAGGATTTAAAAGCCGCTTGGTCGGTACTTACTTCCGCTGAGAAAAAGCTACCGAAAGTAGTAAAGGAAAAACAATCATTAAAAACACTATTACTATAATGAAAAGAATCGATGTAGAGCAAGGTACTGACGAGTGGCATGAAGCTCGTTATAGAAAGGTAGGAGGATCAACGAGTAAAGGATTATTCGTTAAAGGAGACACCTTGATGATTAACGTTTTATCAGAATTCTTAGAGGATTTTGAAGAAGTGGACAATTACGAATCACCAGCCATGGAAAGAGGTCATGAATTAGAGGGTCCTGCAAGGAAGGATTTATCTGATTACACAGGATTAGATTTCCAAGATGCTGGATGGCTCCAATGTGAAGAGATTGAAATTCTCGGAATAAGTCCTGATGGCATTACCGCAGATGGTAGATTTAGCTGTGAAATTAAATGCCCCGGGAAAGAGAAGCACACTAGAACTATTATAGAGGGCATTATTCCTTTGGATCATGTTCATCAGTGCTTGCATTATTTCACTGTTATTCCTGAGCTGGAAAAACATTACTTCGCGAGTTACAGGCCAGAAAGCGACAAACCACTATTCGTTAAGGCTTGGACGAGAGATTCATTAATAAATTTAGGCACGAAAGCTAAACCCGTGCTGAAAACAGTGGATGAATGGGTAGTGATTGCTAAAGAACATGCCGAGGAATTACACGAGGAAATTCAGGAGCATATATTGAATATTAATTTTTAATAACCCAGATAAACATGGATTTACAATTACAAGGCCGAATTAAATTGATCGGTGAAATACAAGAATTCGATAGTGGATTCACTAAAAGAGAATTTATTGTTACTACAGCAGAACAATATCCGCAGGATATTAAATTAGAGTTCTTCAAAGAGAAAGTAGCTGATTTAGACAAAGTAACTGAAGGGCAGGAAGTAACGGTTCACTTCAACATTCGTGGAAATGAGTTCAACGGAAAATACTACGTGAACCTACAGGCATGGAAATTAGTAAGTGGAGCCGCTAGTCCTGCGGGGAAAGCTCCTTCATTACCTACACCTCCAGCACCTCTTAGCGCAGAGGATGATGACGACCTGCCGTTCTAGCGATCAGATAGTTATGAAAGGTTACAAGCCGATTAAAAAAGCCAAGACAATCGAAAAAAAATTCGATGCTTTTATGGAAGCCGTAAAGGAATCTATAAAAGAAACTGGCGAAGCTAGAATACCTAATCTCAAGAACCCACAGCCAATACTTCAAGTATTGGCTGTGTCAGGGTATCAGGTTACGTATCAAACATTCACTGACCATCCACCGGTAGTGAACAATCATATTCCAGAACCTATATCGGGTTATTTATTTAAAATCAAAAAAGAAAAGACAAATGGAGAAACATGAGTTGATAATACCAGAGCAACTGAGTAGCGTAGTATCTCTACATGATATTAATGATTTATCGAAAGCTCAACAATTGGCAGCGAATTACGCTCCACTAATGAATGCTATTACCGAGAAAATCGAGGAGCTGAAAACTCTTGATAAAAACAAACCTGGAGACGATAAAAAAGCTAAAAGGATACGTATTGATGTCGGGCATATTTGTTCTAAAGCAGGTAAAGAAAAGGACAAGGACAAGGAATACATCAAAATTGAAGGCAAGCTTATCGATGGATTGTACAGTGCTGTAAACGGCATGGGTAGATTAACGCAGAAAGACGCTGAGGTAATCGAGAAACATGCTGAAAACGTAGAGAAAGAGAGACTAGCCGATCTTCAAATGGATCGGGAGCTGGATTTATCCTCTTATAGTGACGAGACTCATACCTATGATTTATCGGGAATGAAACCCGATGCATGGGAAGCGTTTTTAGAGAAAAAAAAGTCGGATTTTGAGGCAATTCAAGCAGCTGAAAAAAAATCTGAAGAAGAAAGGTTGGCCAAGGAAAAAGCCGAGAAAGAAGAGAAGTCAAAGCTCAGAAAAGAGAATGAAGCTCTCCAAGCAAGGCAAGTAGAGATTGAAGAAGCCAGGAAAGTACGCAGTAAAATTCTACTTCCTTTAGCTGATTTTATTAAGGATTTCGAGTCTGTCATGAGTATGGCTCAGGAAGATTTCGACACCGCTGTACTTGATGCTGAGAAGGAATCTGAAGCGAAAGCAAAAGCCGATAGAATCGCAGCTAATAAAAAAGCTTTAGACGAAAGAAAGAAGCTTGATACTCGAAGATTTAGAGCTACTGAATTAGGTCCTTACATTGGATTGATTGATGATTACGAGGGGCTGCTATCTTGCGAGAGCAAGGTGTACGATACCGAGTTTGAGTTACTGAAATCTAAGGCAATTGCCAAGGAAGAATCTGTCTCGTTCACTAAAGGCTTAGACGAATTGGATGATTTTAGTGACGAGGAGCCAGTGAATGAAGTTAGAGGTTCGGGCCGAACTACTCGTATTATTGATGAATGTATTCAAGAACTTTTCAATACCGGAGAAGTAACCGTCAAGGACCATGAAGATAAACCGGCCTATCACATACGAGTTGTCAAGGCAGTTGCAGGAAGGTTAGCTATGGAGCATGGATTCAAGCCAGATAACTTAAAAGTGAATTACATCACTTATCACATTTCATTAGTAAAATAATATTTAAACAGGAGGTTAATTCCCTCCTGTTTTTTCATGCGGAGGTGGCTACACCTATCCAATAGACTACAATCGAGTTAAAAATAAATTAATCAACACTTAACAGCCTTTAAAAAGACCACATAACAGGCTGTTATTTACACAAATTGTTATGTGGCGTTAAGATTATGAATTACGAAAAAGCGGAAGTAGAGATGAAAAAAGGAAATAAAGTTAAACAAGGTAGTTGTATTTATTTTTTAGGGAAAAATACAGTAAACGAGCCTTATACATTAAAGTTAAGAACAGGAACAACTCCAATAGTGACAAGTGGCTTTAAAAAAATAAATAAAAACGGTTTATTCACTAATGCTTCATAAACACACAATGGAAAGGTGAGTTTGATGCAAGAATAGAAGCAAGAGAGTATGTTTATTTAAAATTATTTATATGAAAAATAAAAAGCAAAGCCAATTATTCTTCCATAATACAATTAAAAGAAACGAGGATTTAATGCGAAGATATGAGCTTGCAGACCCCGTTAGATGGTCAAAGTTAAAAGCCGACTTAGAGAAAACGTTTAAAAATAATTTTGATTAAATATACATTGTGATTAATATTCATAGAAATTAAAACATCATTAATGTATAAACTAAGAGAACCTCAAACGATAACCAAAAACGAAATAGCTAAACACGCCAAGGCAGGTGCTCGAAAAATACTAGTATCGGCCCCAACTGGATTTGGTAAAACTATTCTAGCCCATGACATAACGAAAGGAGCTATCGAAAAATCAAAGCGAGTTCTTTTCACTGCTCACCGGATAACCCTGGCTGAACAAACTTTTGAGAAATTTGAAGATCTAAACCCTCAATTCCTTCAAGGTAAAAACAAATTAGATGGGGACTATCAATGCTTGGTAGCTACACTTCAGACGTTATTAAATGAAGAAATACCATCTCCAGACATCATTATTATTGATGAGGCTCATTACGCATACGAATCAGCGCTAATACAATCCCTATTCAAAAAATTCCCGAAAGCTTTAGTTATTGCTTTATCAGCAACTCCGGTTGACAACAGAGATTACCTTTTAGAGGGGTTTGATGCAATAGTTGATAATTACCAAACCAAGGATTTAATTGAATTAGGTTGGCTCACTCCATTTAGGGTTTATACTCCAATGAGTATTGATACATCCAGGGCCAGATTAAATAAAACTAAAGGCGATTTCATCGAAAAGGAATTAGAGGAAATAATCAATATCCCTATAATCAACGACTCGATTGTGGAAAACTACGAGAAACTCGGAGAATCTCGTAAATTTATTTGCTTCGCTGTAAATAAAATTCATTGCGAGGAGCTCAAGGAAGCTTTTTCTCTTTCAATGATAGATACTGAAATCATCACTGCTAACACCTCTAAGAAGAAGAGGGATAAAATCCTCTTGGATTTCAAAAATGGTCGCTTAAAGGGGCTTATTTCAATTGAGATCCTTACAGCTGGTTTTGACGAACCTACTATTGGATGCGTGATCATGGCGACCGCAACTAAACAGTGGAAGAAATACGTTCAGTGTTGTGGTCGTGGAATCAGATTACTCGGTCAATCCATGGAGGAATCTACAGCAAACGGAAAGCCAGACTGTATTTTATTAGATTGCTGCGGAAACGTAGAGGAACATGGAATGCCAGACGATAGAAAAATATTTCGTTTCGGTAAAAAAATAAGCCGGGTGTTGGATCGAGAATTAAAGATTGAGTTCGATAATGATGCTAGATTGGACATTAAAGAAACACTATCTGAGGAGAAGCAAATCTACCTAAAGAAAATCGGCTCACTACTGGATTTATACGAAGGGAAGGTTTATAAATTAGAATCTGATCTACAAGAAGATGTAAACAAATACCTTAAGAAGACCGGTTACTTCTGGTGGAGGCAGAATAGCGGCAAGGCGTTCATGAAGGGTAAATGGGTTCATTTCGCTTCCAAAAATGGACTCCCAGACAATACAGCCTTCTATAAATGTACTAGCATATTTCTTGGCATTGAATTAAAGCTACCGAGCGGTAGACTGACTGATCACCAAAAAATCACATTACCTGAAATGATTGCTCAGGGTATAGTCGTTTTCATTTGCGAAAGCATTTACGATTTATACAAAGCGATAGAACATGTAGAACATCACGTAACCATTAGTGGTGACGGAGTGTTTATAAGTAACGGCATTCACGAAATGCCGGAGCGTCAAATGGAATTACGTAGAAGATTAAAATTAATTTAGGATGAAAATATACATATACCCCGAAGCGAAATTAACTCAATCAGAGGAGTTAATTGAGATGGAAACTACCATGTCAGTAAAGGTAAGGGGGACTGGAATCATCAATCAGGAAACTATAAAGGTTTCGCTAGAGCATGAAGGGAAATTAACAGACGAAAGTACTAGAACTTGCCGTCAATTATTAATAGCTAAAGTAGAGAATTATGCTGAACCATTCCCGAAAAGTTAAAGCAGGACCCACTAATAACGGAGCTTCAGCCAAAGATATTTACATCGTTATAAAAATCAATAATGCGAAAAGAACTAACTAAAAGCCAGGAAAGAAAAAAGAAATCCGGTCTTTGCATTAAGAAGTTTTGCCGTGGGAAAGCGTGTGACAGAAAAGGTTTTAAATGCCATAAATGCTACCGTAATGATTTCAAGGAAAGAGATCCTGCGTCTGTAGCTTATAGCGCGTTAAAACAAAACGTAAAAGCTAGGAACAAACCATTCAATCTTACTCTTGATGAATTCAGGGAGTTTTGTAGAGCAAATGATTACTTGAGTAAAAGTGGTCGAATGCCTGATAATCTTCAGGTAGATAGGATAAGAATTGATGACCCAAGAGGTTATCACAAAGATAATATACAGGCGCTTTCTCAGAAATTGAACGGTAGGAAATATCATGACTACGAGAGATTTGGGCAGGAAGCTCCAGAATATTTCGGGGAACCGGAATCAGATTTACCGTTTTAACCCTTTTCCGTGACGGGGATTTTAAATAGTCATGGATTTTAAATACACAATTATGGACCAAACGTTAGGCCAAAAAAGAGTGAAGGCAGATTTCAATCCTGCAAAAAATGATCTGGTAGACCAAATCAAAAACAAAGCAGCTGAGCTAATCGATTTACTCGAAGAAGTAAGATGTAGTGAATGCAGTGGAGAGCAGCATCGCTTAATTCATGTCGCTCAAACACAAGCTGAAACCTCAGCTATGTATGGAGTGAAAGCTTGCTTCACTAAATAGAATAAAACCCAGTAATTCAGTTTTACTGGGTTTTTACTAACGCTCCTAGCGATACTCTATGCCGGGGTTATGAACTTTCGGCTTTAAATCAAATGTTTAATCGGCTATTCACTATATTTTGTGTCATGCCCAGTAATTTAATAAGATGAATATATTAACGAGAGCACATTATTTGATTTAGAGGATAATTGCGACTCTGGATGCGTTGTCTTTTAATTAAGCTCAACGTTCTGGCTATGAATTGAAACCAAGTAAAAATGGTCAATTTGATTACAAAACTTTATAGGCTTTTATTTATGGCCTGTGTTATAAAACGTTTATTATGAACCAATTTGATTTAAAAGCAGAATTTACAGAAGAGTTCTTTGAAGAGTTTCAATTTGATGCAGAGTTTAGGAGCATCTTTGAATCTATGACTAGAGGTTTAACTCCTTATGAAGTAATAGAACACTTATGTAAAAGCAAAAAAGAACTATTCCAATCACTTGAAAGAGCGATAGAAAATACACCAACAAAAATAATAGTGACAACCGAAAGATTTGAGCAACTGAAAGATGAAACTAAGCAGTAGCTAAATGTTTTATGACGTTAATAATAAACCATCGTTTTAATAGGAGTTTATTTAGTGTTCTAATTATTCCAAATTACGGATTATGAAAAAAGGATTGATAATAAAAAAAGTTTGGCTCGACAAGATATTTGACGAGGGCAAAGTTTGGGAAATGAGAACAACCAGAACTAAAGTAAAAGGTAAGATTTCATTAATTGAATCTGGAACGGGCTTA
>TARA_R110000851_G_scaffold323643_2_pt1 | contig 11303 bp, 13 predicted proteins | sample TARA_R110000851 | Tara Oceans TARA_R110000851 (sample SAMEA4397627) | marine metagenome | biome: Polar Biome; feature: [DCM] deep chlorophyll maximum layer (ENVO:01000326); material: water (ENVO:00002006), including particulate matter (ENVO:01000060) such as... | depth 17 m | reverse complement strand
GTGTCTAGAACGAAAACTTTTCTTTTATCTTTCATTGTTAAATTCCTTACTATAGGTTATTATTGTACTATTAATTATAGGCGAGGTTAAAGTGAATTGCTTTGAAACACATGAAAATTATTCCATTGAATGCAAAAATACAGAATGTAGATTTTGGATAAACTGTTCTGAATCTGTGAATTGTACAATTGTAGCATCAAAGGATGGACCTAAAACGCTTCAAGAGATTGGAGATATATTCGGAGTAACAAGAATGAGGATATGTCAGCTTGAAAAAAGAATACTTAAAAAACTTACTGATGTTATCGGCAGAGAGATTGAATTTTAAATGTAAGTTCACAATTATACTAATTCCAGCTTATTAATACTTTAAACATTAATAAGTATAATTGTGCAACAAATGTATTCAATATTGCTTTTAGCTTTTTTAGCATGCAATGAACAGGCCCATGATAGTGACACGTATAGACCACCAAGTATAACTGATATTTGGTATGAGCCTATATATGATGAATGTGTATATGCTGGTACTATTGAAATAGAAGGTGTAATTCACATGATGTATGGTGATTTTATTTGTGCTATTATTCAGTCAGATTATACATCATACATCTTCAGCGACAAAGTCGGAAAAGAAGGACCGTTCGATTGGAAATATGCAGATGATGGCTCTGGTGATATTGTAATAAAATCAGGTACAATTTCATTTTTAAATGATGAAGAAAGCGGCTGGATGCTAGAAGCAGATACAACTTATGGTTCTGCTACATGTCCTATTACTTTTTGTGCTGAAGATTTTTAATCTTCTTTATGCCCATCTAGAACTCTAGCAGATGGATCAATGGCATCTGTCCAGTTCGGCATCCAAAAATGCGGCACTAGAGTTTCATTTTCTTTTCCAAAAATATCTTCAAATATATTTCTGTAATATAGACTTTCTTTCAGTAGCGGCTTGCAGTGTGTAATTGAAGATTGCTGCGATTTAAAATCATTATCAGTTATCTTTAAGTCAATAAATTCTTTTATTGTTTCATGCCAGGATGTTAGAACATGACTAACACCGTCCGAAAATGCACACTTATTTCGCCACAAAATACTATCAGGCAGCAATCCTGTTCTGTCAAATGCCTTTCTTAGTAGAAACTTTTCTGGTAATCCGTTTTCACCAAACATTTTAAACCTGGTATCAATTGCTAGATACATCTTTACAAAATCAAGATCTAAAAATGGCGTTCTAGCTTCTAAGCCATTTGAACTTATGCTTCTATCTGATCTTAGTACATCGAATAGGTGAATTTCTCTTAAAAGTTTAATATTTTCATTTAAAAATTCAGGTTCGGACGGAGCATTTTTGTTATATGCATAGCCCATACAGACTTCATCAGCACCGTCACCATTAAAGATTACTTTGCAATCAGTATTTTCTTTAATATATTTTGAAATTAAATAGTTTCCAACAGATGCTCTAACAGTAGTTGTATCATAAGATTCTATTTTTTCTATAACTTCTGGAATTGTGTCTAAGAATTCTTTAGTAGATAGTTTTACAGAATGATGTTTTGATCCAATATGCTTTGCTACCCTATCAGCATAAAACAAATCAGGACTTCCCTCCATGCCTATTGAAAAAGTATTTAACTTTTTACCACTTAACTCTATAGCAAGTGCAGATATTAAACTTGAATCAAGACCTCCTGATAATAGGCAGCCCAATTCTCTATCCGACATTAGTCTTTTTTCTACTGCATTAGAAAGTGATGAATTAATATTTTTTAAAATTATAGCTTCGTCTGTGTGTTTTTTTGTATTAAATCTTGTTGAATAATATCTTTTAAACTTTGTTGGCTGTGCAGAAGTCCAAAACATTCCCGGATCAAATTGCTTTATACCTTCACATAAATCTACTAGTGCTTTTGCTTCTGATGCGAAGATGCTTTCACCTTTTTTATTTTTTCCTACAAACAATGGTCTTACACCATATGGATCTCTAGCAACAAACAATGTATTAATTCTAGCATCATATAATGCAAATGCAAATACACCATCAAGACTTTTGACTGTTTTTTCTATTCCAAAGTCTTTATACATATGAAGTATAACTTCACAATCTGACTCTGATGATATCTTAAAACTGTTGTCTCTTATAAGCTGTTTGTGGTTATATATCTCTCCATTGCACACTAGAGAGATATCTTCTTCTTGTGGGTGAATTAGAGGTTGATTTCCTTTTTCTGATGTATCGACAATTGCAAGTCTATGAAAAACCATTCCATGATTATCAGAAAATAAATAACTTGTGTTATCAGGTCCGCGATATTGTATCCTGGATGCAGATAACTTTATTTTATCTTCATCATAGTCTTTACTTTTAAATGCTAAAAATCCACACATATTATCTCCACGGTGCTAACTTCCAGTTTCTAAACCAGCCAACTATTTCATCATTATCATCTGGATAGTAATCTGGCATTTTAGTTTCTTTATGAAATTTAGTTGCAATCTCTCTAAATTCTTTTGTCATATGATCTCTGTCTTTGCTTTTATCTCTAGTTCCATCATCATTATATTTACAGTTTCCAAATGTAAGATACCTCTTTTCCATGTATTCAAGCAAAGATTTTATTCTATCTTCTCCTATATCAATAATCAAAAATATTCTTGGAGAGTGTTCATGATCAAGCGGTGACATTGCAAGATATAATTTGTTATTATATTCTACAATTCCTGCAGCAGGTCCGTCATAGCTGCCAAGTGACCATTTTGTCTTAACATCTGCTCTATGATACACCATTAAATCATAAAATTTAGCTAATGCAGAATCAAAAGTTTTAAAATTCATAATTTACTCTACAGTTACTGATTTTGCTAAATTTCTTGGCCTATCAATATTTCTATCAAGTGCAAGGCTTGTATAATAAGAAATTAGCTGAAGTGGTACAATTGTTAGCAGTGGAGAGAAATATTCAAATGTTTTTGGCACAGCAATATTTATATCGCCATGTTTAGCAACTGAATCTCCTTCAGTGTGTATTAGTATAATATTGGCACCGCGGGTTTTACATTCTTGAAGATTGGAAATTGTCTTATCTTTTAAGCTATCATCTGGTGCTATTACTATTACTGGTGTACCTTTCTCAATTAATGCAAGCGGTCCATGTTTCATTTCTCCTGCTGGATACGCAAGACTTGGAATATAAGAAACTTCCATTAATTTCAAGGCACCTTCCCTTGCTGTTGCTGCAGAAACTCCCCTTCCAAGAAAAATTGTATATTTTGCCTTAGATAGACAATCTACAGCCTGCTGTATGTTTCCTTGATTGTTTAGATAATCTTCTACTTTGGCTGGAATGCTTATAAGCTCATCAAGATAATGTTGACCATCTTTCAATCCAAAGTGCTTAACTCTTCCCAACATGATTGCAAATAAATTAAGTGTTGAAACCATGTTAGAAAATGCTTTTGTTGATGCAACAGATATTTCCTGACCAGAGTGTATATAAACGCCGCTGGCGCACTCTCTTGCAATTGAAGAACCAACTACATTAACAATTCCCTTAACATTGCCGCCCTTTAGCTTTATTTCTTTAATTGCACCAAGTGTGTCTGCTGTCTCTCCAGACTGACTTAGCGCAAAGTACATAGAATCAGAGTGCATTAATGGATTACTATACCTAAATTCACTTGCTATATGACTTCTTGTATTTACTCTTGCTAGCTGTCTAAGTGATATCTCACCTGCTTTACATGCAAAGTATGATGTTCCACAGCCCACTAATTCAATATTGTTTATCTTTAACAGATCATTTGATGTTAAGCATAATCCATCTAGCTTGCCTGATCCATTTCTCATATCAAACCTGCCATTTATACAATTCTTAATTGAAGTTGGTTGCTCAAAAATCTCCTTAAGCATAAAGTGCTTATAGTCTTGTTTGTCAGCAACCTTATGAGACTGATCAATAATCTGTACATTGGAAACAGATGATTCTTCCTTTCCCAGGTTGAATGTTGTTACGTTATTTTTTTCTATCTTGACGATTTCTCCATCATTTAAAAAAATAACTCTGTTTGTGTAAGGTACTAATACACTTTGATCACTTGCTAGAAAAGATTCATTATCTGATATGCCTATAACAAGCGGTGATCCATTTCGTGCAGCAAAGATAGCATCCGGTATTTCTGAAAATAAGACAGCTAGGCCCCATGTTCCAATCACATGTGACAGTGCAGATTTTATTGACTCAACTGGGTCACCACACGTCTTTTCTTCTTTATAGAAATAGTGTGATATTAGATGTGCTAAAACTTCTGAGTCTGTTGTTGATTTAAACTTAGTTTCGCTTAGCTTTGTTTCTTTTATCTTGTCTGCATTTTCAATTATTCCGTTATGAACAATTGCAACTCTTCCCGTTTCATCTACATGTGGGTGAGCATTATTCTTTGTTACTTTTCCGTGTGTTGCCCATCTTGTATGAGCAATTCCAGCATTTCCACTTACATTCTTACTTTTCTTTAGTGTGCCTTCAAGCTTTGTAACAAAGCCCGTCTCTTTGACTACACTTATGTTTTTGCCATCTAGTACAGCAATTCCTGCAGAATCATATCCCCTATATTCTAGTTGCTTTAAACCCTTTATGAGTATGTCTTTAGAGTCTCTTTCACCTATAAATCCAACTATTCCGCACATATTTTAATCTTTTGCTTATATGGTATGTGCCAAGCTGTGCTAGAGCTGCTTATGTTATACACAGAGGACACTTACATATGTTTCTATATGGTACATTATGTTCAGCTGCGGTGTATAATAGGAGCTGATTCTGTGTAACTTATATTTTTTTAATTGCTTTAAAACCAGGTTCAGATATAATAACTTCCCAGACTGGTCTATTGCTGCCTGCTTCACTGTTCCAATATTTCTTTACTAATCCCAGCATTTCTTTCATTGTTTCAATCATTTTGCTATTTGCCTCTTCTTCTGTATAGTCTTGTTCGCCATAATCATTTAAATTTTCTTCGTATTCTCTATAATCGTTATAAAGCTTTTCAAGTTTTTCTGCTATTCTCATATCTACAATAATTGTCTTTCCCAGGGTTTCAACTTGCCAAATGTCGCCCTTCCATGTTAAATTATATGCAACAACTGATGCTGCATCTTTAAAAGCAAATGCAGCATTTAATCTGCTTGGGGCAGCTCTGGGCCTGTTTTCTTCAAGAAGAGTTTCCCATGATTCTAAATTATCTGTGCTACCGAAAAATCCAGTCGCCTTCGTGCCAGTAAAATATGGTTTAATAATCTGACCTTGCTTAATACTTGAGCCAGGATTAAAAATATGGTATACTAAGTCAGGATTTTCTTCTATATGTGATGTATCAAATGTTGAGTTGTATTGATTAACAGCATTGTTATAAACTTCCCTGATCTTAATGTCAAGAGTAGTTCTACTATTAGATGATTTAATTTTTGATATTTGAAATAAATCTTTGACGCGTTCTTTATAATTCAATCCGTAATACTTATGAGTCTGGCTAATTTTTCTATTTAGCCATTTGGATTTATTTTTTAAAAATTCTTCTGATTCCGGTGTAATAAAAATATAAAAACCATTGGGAATACGTTTATCTGTGATGTTAAATGTAGTTGGCAATTTTATTCTTTCACTATCAAATATATTTTCGCCGGCGGAACTAAATAAATTGAAACTTGATATATCAAATCCAAGTTTTATATCATTCGGTATGCCTGATTTACTTAGTGCCTTCCAGAATCCATTTGTTAACTCAAACCAATACCCGTTTTCTTCAGTGACAATTTCATTTAAATAAATGTTCCACTCATTTAATATTTGTTTCATGTTTGACATAAAGATAAATATATTACTTTAATGCTTATTTAAAAATGGTGGACCCGGGGAGACTAATATAACTTAACAATGCGGCCTGCTCCATTCCATTCTTTAATTGATTCATTTACAAACTTAATTTGTTCATCAATTGAATATTCATAATTTTTTACACGAATCAATAAGATACTATTATTTAAACAATATTCTTCTTCTTCACTATCTCTATCTTTCGATTTTTTAAAATCATGATTCTTGTGAACTTTTTCAAAATGAAATAATCCGTCTGATTCAATCCACACATCTTTAGTTTTATGTGCAATATCAACATCAATTCTTCTATTCGTATGAAGCTTCACCTGCTTATGTCTTCTGAAGTTTGCACCAAGATTCTCAGCTAACACTCTTTCTGCTTTTGATGAGAATCGCTTATTGTTAGTAAAGTTTTCCATATTCTTTATCCAGACAGGATTATTTAGTGCGGCGTTTCTTCTTTTTTCTTTTATTGCTTTACTATTTGGATGAGATTTCCAATCTCTACTATTTGCACAAGATCTACTGCAAAACTGCTTTGGTCCTTTCTTAGCTGTCGTCCTGTATGATCGACTAAAACTTGTTCCACATTTTGGACAATCGATAGACTCTTCTATATATTTTCCACCATATTTTTTATCAGCTGTTTTTTTATTTGCAATTGCAATATTTTTAAGACCAGCATCAGAAAATTTAACTTTCTTGTGAATCCATCTTATATGATTTGCTCTTTGTTGATGATTATTAAAATCAACATTACATTCATCACATCTATACATTATTACTTTCCAGTTGCTTCATAGTAATATATATGGACTCTCTTGCTGTCGTACCCGTAAAATAAAGTAAAAAAAAGGGAGGACCCGCCGATCTTCGATGATCGGGTCCAAAATATCATCCATTTCAAGTCATTTACATGTTTAGATTATTTACTATCACAAATAATCAAAGGTAACTAGTTTACCCACCGGCGCTTACTAGCATATAGCGCTCCACCCAATAGGGATCCATTTTAATTTTTTAAACAAGTTTTCTCTTGCTTGATTAAGTTGGGTAACGAGGTCTTAATCAACCCAGTGAACCTACGCGGCTAGCGCGTAAGATTCAAAGTTGTCGTTATTATTGGCGACTAATTTATTAATTTGGGTTTAAAGTCTTCTTCTTACTCAGACTACATGCACTATCAATTTCAAATACTCTGTCGAAACCATTTCAGGCCCAAAAAATTATTTAGACGAAGTTGAATTTAAGAATTTTAAAAAGTATTCTGCTGTTTCAACTGCAGCCTCATTGGTAAATACAGCCTCGGGAGTCTCATCATTGGCTTTTGTAGCATTTCTGTTACTTAGATCATTAGCCTCCTGGTACATGAAAGCTTGCTGTCTTTCTAGAAAGTTTATTGCACTGTTTAGCGCATTGTGTCTATTATTAAAGTCTTCCATTTTACTCATGATTCTAGCTCCTATCTTCTAGAGACAGTCTAACTAATTCAGCTGCTCTTTTCTTTGCAAGTCTTAGACCCTTTCGAGCTCTAACACCGGCTGATTTGTTGCCACTTAGGCTTTTGTGAACGTCTAGATCTAGACTCTCAACTAAAACCTTAAACTCATTCCAATCTTCAAGAAACTTAGACATAATATTCTCCTATCTAATCTAACTCAATAAGCTTGCTTACCTGAGAGTTGTCACCTTTTATGATATTAACAATGTTCTTCATCATCTGGTTGTCTTCAAGTTCGCAAGCTAATAATTTAATTATCTGCTGTTTTTGATTTTCGTTAACGCCAAACTTAACTATTTCTTTAACTATTTCTCTACACTTAATCATGTTTTCTGCGTTAACGTCTTCTCTTGTCTTTCCCACTCTATCAATCATTAGTCACCTAGCTCATCAATTCTTAAATTAGTTTTAATTTTAAATCTATTAAAATCATTAATATCAATTGTCTTAATCTGCGTAGTGTTGCCTATTTTTTGTCTTGATAGCACAACAACTGAACCCCAGCTTTCACACTCAAAAATATCTTCTACTTGTTCCCATGTTGCCAGGTCACAATTATGAGAGTTTAGAATTTTACATATCTTGTCATCAAAACTGCTAGAAACATCATCTACTGTTATTACAGAAAGTGATTCATCTAGTCCGCTGGCTACTTCTGATTTGCAAAAATCAATAATTTTATGAATTACACCGCAATTATTACACTTTGAAAACTTTGGAATAACACTTCCATCAACTGTAGTCTTTGAAAAGACAACAAATTGATGAAATACTGGTTCATTTCGCTTTCTATATTGTGGCAGGATACAATGACATTGTATTAGATGCTTTAGTCCCGCCATTTTACTTTCTTGCTTTTTGTACTTCTTTTTTATACTTGATTGTTTTTTGTACTTCTTCTTTGTACTCTTTAACAGCTGATTCAACATTGTTCATGCCAAGTGAAAAACCTTCAGATATTGACATCTCAATTATTCTTAATAGCTTTCCAATCTCAGCTTCACCAAAGTCAAATTCTCCTCGGTTGTTTGATTCAACTATATTTGTTTGAACTTTTGAATTTATAAATGAAACTAATTCAGATACACTTCCAGTTACTCGTGATGCAGACATAATTTATTCTCCTATTTTTAAACTATATAACCTAGATAAAGCTAAGTACAAGTTTTTTTTACTTGTCTTCTACTAACGCATGCCCAATAGATGAAATTGATCTAAATATAGAAACTGCGTTATGTATTGCAGATGATATTGTAGATAGTGCATATGGATATTCACTTACAAAACATTGCTTTATTTCATCACTAATTGAACTAATGTCATCAATGTATACGATATCAGTCAACACTAGTGATCTTAACTCTCTAAAGAACTTATCAAACTTTTCAACAGATAATCTATCATTAAATGATAAGTCTGTACCAATGTTAAGTGTAACCTTTCCAGATGATAATGATTTTATTCTTTTATCAAATAGTGCAAATGATTCATCACTCATAGATAGATCTCTTCTTTCTGTAAGATACACTAAGTGAGAATTTAAACTATTCATATCAGGACTATTAATAATATTAACACCAAGCGTAGTAACGACAGCACTTTTAATCTTTACTATTTGTGACTGTATAGCACTTGATATAATGTCTCCCTTATGCGTAGATATTATATCTGAATTGCAGCACATTGAGATATCATTTAATATATTAATTGTATTTTCATCAAACCCTACTTCGACCGGCATAAGATTTATTGTGTTTCTTGCTCTATTGAAGTATATTGTAGATCGCACATCATCAGATAGTCGTCTTACAAATAATAGATATGGTTCCTTATCTTCTGCTGCCCTATCTAAAAGATGATGTATTTCTCCAACTGTCTCTATAAGCCCATCTATTATTAGACAATTTACATTATTATACTTCCAAAATTTATCTGGGTTCAGAGCATCTGCGCTGATTTGTAGTTTAAAATTAAATCCATCACTAAATTGTATTGATGTATCTCTTGTCTTTGACACATTTAAGAATACAGGAGATCTTACATTGATATTTTTTATGATTTCATTTAATATGTTTTTCTGAATTTCTAGGTTGAAGCTATTGTTTATGACATTTTCTATATCTGAATGTCTGAAACGGTTGCTGTAGTTTGAAATATTACTAATTGAATGTTTGAGTTCATTGCAGTAGTTAGTTTGGTCTTTTTTTGAAAGTGAAGATAGATGCCTAATAAGATATAGTGATATATTTAAGCATGCTGATCCAGATCTAGCAGAGCTTGCTTCTGACTTTATTACGCCGTCGAGAAGCATTGGCTTAATTACTGAGTTGAAACATTCATTATCATTAAAATAGATAAACTTTTGAATTACATCGTTAGTAATTTGTCCATTTCTAATAATACTTGAATCTCTTAACTCACTTTCAAACTTTATTAATTTTTGTGTTGAACTTGCCAGGCAGCGCTTAAAGTCATTCTCATATATTGAGCTTGTAAACATATCATGAATCTCTCCACAAGTTGTTAGCAGCAAATGTTAATACTTCTTCTGCTGAATCAGCTGTGTAGCCGTACTCATCAATAAGTGTATCAATCATCTCGCCATGCTTCTTTCGCTGGTCATCATCTCTTGATTTGCTTCTTGTAACAATTCTAGCAATATCCTTTACAGAACTAATCAAGTATGACTCAATTGCCTCTCTTAATGGGCCATAGCTAGTATAGTCTATATTTTCGCCCTTTCTCATTTTTGCAAACATGTATGCTGTTACATCACTTCTAAATCCATCTGTAGAAGAGCCGATAATTCCTATTTGCTCTTCAATCTGTTTCATAAAGAGTTCATCTGGCTTTCTTTCTTCTCTAGTTACCTTATCTTTTACTGTTGTTCGATTTGTATAGCATTCTGCATTGTCTAAGTAGCTATCAAATAAAGACTGAGCTTGCTCACTGTAAGCTGTTATAAATGCCTTAGCAATTTCGTTCTCAAGAATTTTAAGATATTCTTCTCTGATTAAGCTCTGTAGCAACTCTAAGTATATGTTTTTGTTTTCTTCATCAATGATTTGCTCTTTTACTTGACGAATTAATGATTCAATAATTGCGTTTGGTGTAATCATATTCTTTTCAGAATCAGAAAGAGCATTATCAATTGCCTTCATTATAAATCTAGTTGATATTCCAGTCATGCCCTCTTCGTGCGCTTCATCTCTTAGATCCTTAATATCAATCTTCTTTACTCGACCCTTTTCTATAACATCATCACCATTATATATTTTTAGTTTCGTAACAAGATCACACTTTTGAGACTTCTTTAGTCTTGAAAGAATTGAAAACATAGATGCTATTTTAATAGTGTGAGGAGCAATGTGTGAATCAAAGTCAGATCTACTTAGAAGCTTTTCATAAATCTTAATCTCTTGATTTAGCTCTAAAATGTACGGAACATTAATCTTGACAATTCTATCAAGTATTGCTTCATTAGTATGTTCTGACCTAAATCTATTCCACTCTGCTTCATTACAGTGTGCAAGAATAATTCCATCAAAGTGAATCATATCATTTTTACCAGGCGACGGAACTCTTTTTTCCTGTGTTGCAGTAATTGCTGTGTGTAAGAATTCAATTTCATTTTTGAATATCTCAACAAATTCAACAATTCCTCTGTTTCCAACATTAAATGCACCATTTAATGATAATACTCTTGGATCATCTTCTGGGTATTTATCAAGCTTAGATATATCTTCTGATCCGATTAGTACAGAAACATCCTGACTGTTAGCATCCATTGGTGGGACAGATGCAATTCCTCTTCTTGCTCTCTGAGAGAAAGAAGTTTCTACTACTGGAAAGTTTTCATACTCTCCGTCATACTCGTTTAAAAGCTTAAATCTTGCTACGGGACTTAAGTCGCCTTCTATTTTTACGTC
>TARA_R110000851_G_scaffold103954_1_pt1 | contig 11303 bp, 13 predicted proteins | sample TARA_R110000851 | Tara Oceans TARA_R110000851 (sample SAMEA4397627) | marine metagenome | biome: Polar Biome; feature: [DCM] deep chlorophyll maximum layer (ENVO:01000326); material: water (ENVO:00002006), including particulate matter (ENVO:01000060) such as... | depth 17 m | reverse complement strand
ATTTAATTTTTAAAACGTCTCAATTTTAATGGGACACTAGTGTTACTAAACATCAAATAACCTTTGCTGATCTTATTGCAGAGGTGTTGCCGGGCAAGAACGATATCTGTTTGTCCAAGAATAAAATCATTAATGATAAAGAGTCTTATGACCTAATAAAGGATAGTGATTTGGTAAAACTTGATAAGCAAGATGAAATTATTTGGACTGGCCAACATATCACTGAATATGTAAAAAATAATCCGTCAATTTCTTCTATTTATTATACCAGGAAAAGTTCAAAACCATTTAACAGGATATTTGAGCTTATGGAAACAGAATTAGCGGATAGAAATATTAAAATCAAATACCTATTTACACCATCCGGTCAAGGATTAAAAGGTTCTCCTAGAAATAAAGAGCTAATGAAACAATGGTTACACGGTACCTTGGAAGGTTATGATAGTTTGGAAGTGGAATGGTTATTAAAAAAAAAGTTAGTGCATCCTACAGGATGAACTGTGTAAGTACACTGCACTAATGTAAATTAGTTTTGTATTATGAATTCAGTAAAACTTAAACTATGCAAAATCAGAGTAACTTCTACGATTTAATGGATCATTTAATTCATGCCAATTATAATGCCAATAAAACGGCTACCGGTAATTACATTTTAGAGGATTTGGGAATACAAATAGATGTTAGAATGCGTAGCTTCTATTTAATTTTAGATACCACAAGATATTGTCAGCCATCTAGGTTTATGCAAAAAACATATTGGCGAAATAATAGAATAAAATGTGGTTTACAGCTAACACCGAGTAGTGGTAAAACGTATTCCTATCCTGACTTAAGGAATTATTTGAAGGATACTCCAAACGACAATGTTCTAAGAGCAAATTATTACTTCATATGTATAGACCAGATTATTAAATTTTTCACTTTTCCAGAAGAAGATTTTGGTTTTGAAAAGATTGATTTAGAATTTCATAATAAAAATTGAAAAATGAAACAGATTTCTATAATTAACCAACTAGATATTGATGAGGGAAAGGTCGTTACTAATAAAAGTGACAACTATGACGCCGTATTCTTAAAACAAGGTTCTTTAGATGGTGCTTGTGGTCCATATTGTGTGATAATGGCATTACTTATTACAGGGGCTGTTACCTTAGATGAAGTTCACGATTTATGGAATATTAAACTTAGCTCGAGGTTAGGCAAACTGATCAAAGGTATGCGCAAGCACGATACCCTTTTTTCTGACGGTACTACCATTAATGAGTTAGCTACTTTATTGGACAATTCATTTGGCAGAATACTCAAAACTGTCACTAGTGAAGCCTCCGGCAAAAAACTTATACCATTCATAATAGCACAGCTCAAAAACAATTACCCCGTTATTGTTGGAGTAAAAAATGGAAAATTTGCCCATTGGTTATTGGCTGTGGGGTTTGAAAAGGAAGAAGACGTGAGTAAATTATTTTTTTTGGATCCCTCAGGAATAGATACCTCAAACTACTGGAATGCTGCAATAGATTTAATATCAAAACAATCTGGCCGGTATCCTTATGCTTGGATAAACCACAACGAAAGTTCAAATGAGTTTATTCAATTTGAAGAAGCGATTGCGATAAAATCAATTTAAATAATGAACAGACATTTAAACATTTTTAGACCCTTTAGTCAAAATTTATCTAAAGAGAATATTGAAGATAATTTAAGCAGAGCATTTGTAATTTGCTTACAAAACAATTCCCTATTACTATATGAGTTTTTGAGGATTATTTTTAAAGAAAGTAAACAAGAAGACTTATTAAATATCCTCTTGTCAGATGTTGCTATCGCTGATATATGTACAATTGATATTCAAATTGAAACTACCGATGGCAATGAAGAGTTTACAAAAGTGTTTGCCGTTGCAATAAGTGGTACCGAATTAGATATGAGTACTTTTTTCCAAAATGTAGAAAACCCAGACAAAAAACATATAACCGATATTTTTATCTCTATAAAAGACATCGCTATTATAATTGAGGTTAAAAGAAATAATCAAGATTGTAGAAAGCAATTATATGAACAGGTAGGAGCCTTTACTAAGCACATAGATTCAGAATCAGTTCAGCCGATTGATTTTAATTGGAAAAAATTAATGGCTTTTGTTAATGGTATTTATGGATTTCAAAAAATTAATGGCAGTCCGTCAGTTATGTTAAGTGATTTTATTGATTTAGTGCAAAGTCATAATCCTAATTGGATACCAATTCCCCCGTTGGCAAGTTTAGAGAATAATAAATCAAGTGAACAAAAAATCTACAGTCGACTTAGTTCTGCTTTAAAGGCTATTGATTCTGAGGAAAATCCGATACTAGAGTATAATGATCGCATAGGGCTAAAACTTGAGTTAGGATGGGCAAGGGAGATATTAATGTATATCGGTGAGCAAGATCAAGAAAGACTGAATTTGGTATTTGGTTTTTGGCCAGGAAACACCAAGGGACAGGGCACAAGGTTATTACAATTAATAGGTGATACTAATTGGACTCCTCCTGACAGCATTCTAGTTAATGAACAGCTATTCCAAATTGATTGGGGTTATGAACTTAAATTCTGCCATTTCAATAGGTTTATTTCACATTTAGTGATTGCTCAAGAAGAAATAAAAGAAGGCCTGAAACTTATATCTAGTTATAATCATTGGGAGTATGCAGGTAAATATAAAAAAGAACACTGGGGGGTACTTAAAAATTTTTTAGAAGAAAATTTAATTGAAGGTTTTGATTGGAAAAAGAAAATGAACTGGGAAACTAATTTTGAAGGCACTAACAGAAACTACTTAACACTGTCAATGGGTTTTCAAATAGAAGTGGTAGTTCCTCTTGAATATTTACAATCGATAGACAAGGATATAAATGATCTAGAGCCTTTAAAAAAATTCATACTAGAGATGAAACAACAACTTAGCAATATTATTTCCACTAAATAATAAAAGTTTGAGAACTTTGAAAACCCTTGTAGATTTTAAAAGAATAATTGAAAAAATCCACCATGCTCAGTTAACGACAATAATGCCATTAACCGAGTTCAGGAATAAAAATAGCACTGATAAATTGCCGTCAGAAAGTAGAGGACTCTACTGGCTTTGGTGCAAAACAGATTTCACCAAAATTGCACTTAAAACTACGGAAAAGGGGTCGGCACATGTGCCTTTAGATGTGCTGTTCAGTACAAGAAATGGACTTGATCATGTGTGTAAAAAAAAGTACAACGAATTTGTAATAGTGTATAATGGCATAGGTGGTTTTAAGACTTGGAAAAAGGGCAGCACTTACGGATTAAGGGCACGTATTAACCAAGAATGTGTAAGCAAAAATACTAAAACCGGCACCTTGAATATTGAGGCAAGAGGTTTGAGCCCTGAAGATTGGATGGTTAGTTATTTCAATTTTGAGGATGAAAAAAATGATACAATTTTAAAACACTTGGACCCACATTTGAATAAGGCAAAATTATATGAAAATATGGCCAATACCTTAGAAATTTTATGGCGACTTCGTTATGGCACTCCTATTTTTTGCAGACACTGAAACCCGTAATTTATAGTAAATTAGCTAAGCCCCAACGGTTTTATGTATTTTTATTTTTAACATATCAATATAGTATTATGGCAGAGACTAACTTTCAGTTTTTAGAAGAGGAGTTTTCCAATTTTTACGATAGGGCGGTAAAGGCAGAGCAATTGGTTGTTACCGATCCAAGAACCTCTTTACTTTACAGTCGCATGGCTCTAGAGGAAGCAATCAATTGGATGTATGCCAATGATGCTGAACTGGAAAAGCCCTATGATGAAAGTTTGAACAGCTTGATGATGAACCATGAATTCCAGACCCAGTTCAATAATAAACTATACAACGAGCTACATATTATTCGGAAAGCTGGTAATCTGGCAGCCCATAACAAATACGTAAACGATATGGACTCGCACAAGTCCATTGAGTCACTTTTCTATTTTGCCAAATGGTTCATTAAATCCTATGCGCAAGAACCTGTAGGGACTATTGGTATATATAATTTTGACTATATCCCTAGAACCGGGGCCAGCATTTTATCGCGCAAGCAAATTGAGGAACTTCAGAAAACACTGGATAGGGAATTAGACAGCCATCAGGAACAACTAAAGACCAAAGAAGCCGAAAGACTGAAGCTGGCGGAGGAAAATGAACTCTTTCAAAAACAAATTGAACTTTTACAGGCGCAAATTGAGGCCAATAAGAGTGAAGCCAATAATCAAGATGAAGTTCAACATCCTAGAAATGAAGCAGAAACCCGTAAATACCTAATAGACGTTGCCTTACGTGAGGCCGGTTGGGATTTAACTGGGGTTAATGATAAGGAGTACAAAGTGAGCTTTATGCCCAAGTCTACAAATAATAGCGAAACAGGCTATGTGGACTATGTGCTTTGGGATGATGATGGCCTGCCCTTGGCTTTGGTTGAAGCAAAAAAGACCTTAGAGAGCGTTACCAAAGGTGAAAACCAGGCACAACTATATGCCTATGCTTTGGAAAAGATGCACGGTCGCCGTCCGGTAATGTATTATAGTAATGGCTATGAGATTTATTTATGGGACGATCAATTTTATAAACAGTCTAGACCGGTACATGGATTTTATACCAAGGCTGAGTTACAGACCCTGATGTTCCGTCGTTCCAATCGCAAGGATATACGTACAGAGCCTATAGACACAGATATATCCGGAAGGTTTTATCAGATGCGATCCATAAAAAGTATTGCGGAACATTATGCCGGTAATGATAAGAGTAATGGAAAATTAATAGGTACCAACAGAGGTGCCTTATTGGTTTTGGCCACGGGGACTGGAAAAACAAGAACGTCAATAGCTTTTTCCAAATTGATGCTGGAATGCAATTGGGCAAAAAGGATTCTTTTTTTGGCAGATAGGATAAGCCTAGTGGAACAGGCGAAAAGAAACTTCGTTAAGTTTTTACCCCAGCACACCAGTGTTAACCTACTAGAGGAAAAGGACAACCCAGACGCCAGAATTGCGTTTTCTACCTATAAAACCATGATGGGCTTAATAGATGGTAGCCGCGTTGAAGAAGGACGTTTTTACGGGGTAGGTCATTTTGATCTCGTAATAGTAGACGAAGCGCACCGATCTATATATAAAAAGTATCAAGCTATCTTTCAATATTTTGATGCCCTATTCTTGGGACTTACCGCAACACCAAAACATAATATAGACAAGAACACTTATCACATTTTTGGCCTTCCGGACAAATCCCCTACTGATGCCTACACTTATGAGGAAGCAGTGGAAAACGAACACTTGGTTCCATATAGGTCCATTGCATTACCCACCAAATTTTTACGGGAAGGTATAAGGTACAGTGAACTTTCAGAGGAAGAAAAGGAAGAGTTTGAGGACGAAATATTGGACGGGGAAGAAGCTACCGGTAATGAGTGGATATCATCCAATGAACTTAATAGTTGGTTATTCAATAAACCTACTGCCATTGAAACATTGCGGTACGTGTTGGAATATGGCATTCGAAAACGGGGCGGAGACGAATTGGGGAAGACTATTATTTTCGCCAAAAACAAAAAGCATGCGCATTTCCTAAAGGAAATGTTCCTAGAACTGGACAAAGAACAATTTGGCAATGACTATGTTAAGGTGATTGCGCATAGTGAACCTAAATCAAAGGAGTTCATAAACAGGTTTTGTGATGAAGAAAAAGACCGTTTACCACAGATTGTTATTTCCATAGACATGATGGATACTGGGATAGATGCCCCCAGTTGTGTAAATCTAGTGTTTTACAAACCGGTAAAGTCCTATACCAAATTTTGGCAAATGATTGGACGCGGAACACGTCTACGTCCAGATCTCTTCGGAATTGGAAAGGACAAAACCCATTTCTTGATATTTGATCTTTGTCAGAATTTCGAGTTTTTCGATGAAAACCCGGAAGGCATAGAAAACTCCTCGCAGAAAAGTCTAACGGAAGTTCTTTTCAGTTTACGGTTGAGACTGGCAGAATACCTAAAAAGCGATCAATTTAAGGATAACCAAAGCTTGCACAACTTCCGCATAGACTTGTTGGACGGATTATACGGTGAAATCTCATCATTGGATGTCAATAGATTTGATGTGAAAATGAAGTTAGAAGTTGTACACGAATTTGGCAATAAAAATCGGGAACTTTGGAATCATTTATCAAAAAAGGAATGTAAGCGCATTGAGGACGAGTTGGCGCCATTAGTAAAACCTAAAAAAGGTGATACAGATTTGGCAAGATATTATGACAAGTTGTTATATGATTTAATTTCCAAAAGACTGGAAACCCCAAATAACGAAGCTTTTATTAGCTGCTTTGTAATACCTATATCCAAAGTGGCCAGTACATCCAAAAAACTTTTAAAAAAAACCACTATTCCGGCCGTGCAATCTAAAGAGGCATTGATAAAAATGCCGTTGGAAGAATCGTTCTGGAAAGAGGAAGGCATAGCCCATTTGGAAAAATTGCGCAAAGGAGTACGCGAGTTGGTTAAATATATAGACCCAATAGACCAACGCTATGTAACCACAGATTTTCAGGATGCAATTTTGGAAGATAAAGTTGTTGTTCGTGATATGGTAACCGAACCGGTCAAAGACTATATATCCCCATTCCAAAATAATATACATAGATTGGAACAGCTAATAAGGGAAAATGAAAATCATATAACCATAGCTAGAATACGAAAAGGAGAACCCATAACACAAGAGGAATTATCTGCCCTGGAAAGTATCCTTTTCAATAGGGAAGTTACCAAAGAAGCTATCGGGAATGAATTGGGAACACAATTCAATCTAATACAATTCATTATTTCTTTAATGGGTTTAAGTGCCGAAAAGGTAGATGCGGCTTTTGCCAAGTTTATCAATGATTATAAACTAAATGCAATCCAAATCCAATTTTTGGATACCGTAAAATTGTTCCTGACCAAAAATGGAAAGATAGACCCCTCCAAATTATACGATTCCCCCTTTAAGAATTACCACAATATGGGAATAGACGGTGTGTTCAATGAACATCAAGCTGATGCCATTTTTAAAATTGTTGAAGAATTTAACAATAGACAAATAGAAGCGTAAACCTTTTTTCTCTACTTATTTAATGGTCATACCTTTTGTGTGCAGGTTGAGCGCATACATTGGGTCTAATTTTACTGTGTTCAATTAAAACATTGTACTAAGATTGTTTATCAAGAACATTGGGATTTCGAAATTAAAATACTTTTGAATGAGCTTCATGCTCCCACATCATTGGAGTTTCCGGGACTAAATTAATCCGCTGCAGTCAAAAGGGAAATTGGGTCCAAATTACCAGCGTACTTAATGCATCCATGTTCAGCAATTAAATAGGGCCTAATAAATTTAATCAAGATGAGAAACTTGGAAGAAAAATTAAAGTTACGGAAGAATCAAGAGCCACTGTTCGCATATTTATGTGAAAGGGTGCCTTATGATACAAGTATCGTGGACCGAATATTGTTACTTATGAGTAGGGATAATTATTTGCAGATATTATACTCTTACAATATTGATACAATGAACCTTCTGCTTAAATTCTATGTGGAAAAGGAAGATTATGACAAATGTATTTTAATACGGGATACCGTACTAAACCATAATATAGCCACCGGCTCTAACTTGAAAATCGATGTTTAGGAGTATCACAGGAGGCAGAGAAATTAGAAGACCTACTATAGACAGCTAAGATTAAATGGACCTATTTATCAAATTTAATAACTATGACAGAATTTAACATTGAAAACTTGGAGTCACAAGGCACAGAAGTATTAATAATATTATTTGAAGGCGACAGCCCAGGTTCTGCCGGATGGATAGGCATTTATGAGTATCACAAGAAATTCTATATTCTAACCGATTTTGAAGAAAACTATGGTCCATTTTTATCCTTGAACCAAGCCATGGGAAATGAATTGTTCGATCACTTGAATGTAGATTTCGAACTAAGCTCCGATACTCTATCCACTAACGATCTTTCGGAAATGAAGTTAGAGCTTCAGCACAAAAGTGCGAGAAATATCAATGGGTAATTATAGTGCCAAGTTATTATTCTCTAACCGGACAATCAGATAATGGAAGACATTGATATCGTAAAATTTGCCAAACAAAAGGGGTTAATGCCAGAGCGAAATTTCTTCAGGACCAAATGGACGGCCATTTGCCCTAATTCGGTCGGAAAGCATCGTCTATTCCTAAGTTCCAGTAAGCAAACCTTTAAATGTTCACAATGTAACCGCAAAGGCACTACTAAAGAGCTTCAAAGTTGGATTTGGAAGTTGGACCAGGAGCAACTATCACAATTCATGAAAGAGCTCCAAACTGGGGGCATACAGACCCAAGAAACTTATAATTGGTGGATGAACCGTTATTGATAATTGTTTTATTAATAAAATTGATTTCTTCTTTTGAACTTTACTTGCCGTCCCACAAACGTGCTAACGCCTATTACCTATTATCCATTTATCCATTAATTATCGTTATACCGTTCTAAATTTTAACAGAAATATTTTTTTTGACCTACTTTTTAAATAATGTATAGGTTTAAAAAAAAGCGTGAAATATATTTAATTTCAACGTGCTGGTATCTATTCATATAAAAATGTTACCTCAACCTTAAAAACGATAAAATGCAAATCCTTTCTATCTACTTACTTATTGGCGCACTATTAACAATGGCTGCTTGTGAAATAAATAAAATACCATCAGTTGATTCAGATGAAATTATTATAACAAATAGCGACAGGGTAATTTATATACTCCTTTGGCCGTTAATTTTAATTTATATCATTTATAAACTTAAAAAGTAAAGCATGTGGCAATTGTTATACGACTCCTTGAATGAAATGCAAATAATTGATTTATTGGATAGCGATCAAGAAAGCGCAATTGATATTATTAACGCAACTGCCGGCGATAATGACGACCTTAGAGCGGCTTTTATAAATTTGGTTGCATATCATAGGACTGATAGCGAAAGTGATATACAACGCATCTATGCGATTGAAGAAAATAGGAAAATATTAGGCTTCCTATACGGGAACCATGTACTAAATTTAACAATGCAACCGTTGTATACAGAATTGATCCAGAGAGCTGTAACAATTAAGTCATCCGATGCTATTGTTAATGCAACGGTGAATATTGTTGTTAATAGGATCATAAAACAAAAGAATTCCATTATCTCCCCCAAGGAATTTGAAATTTTGAAAAGGTGTGCTACTTCTAATGGCGATGGGCAGTTTATGGAAAATATCTATTGTATTATTTGCGATGATTTTTCAGCACTGCGCTTAAATCAGTTATGCATTACTAGGCACTTTAAACAAATTAAGAACGAGTATTCCCGGAAATGGAAGACCAGCATTGCCATGAAGGATTTCAGAGTAACGAAATTGTACTACAAAAAACACCTCTTGGTAGGTTTTGCCCTTTATAGACAAGAAGATGGCGAACAGTTTTTCTGGAGCGGTCAATTTCAAGAGGTTTTGGAGAGTTTAATTCCTAATAAGCAAAATATACAATATGAAATAGAAAGTAAAATTGAAGAGGTATGGCAGGAAATACAAATAGCCAGGAACATCAATAAAAAAGAGGTGCCCAGCATAGTATCTTTAATTTTTGTCTTTGCTTGGAAATTTCAGAAAATATTCAATAAAGGAAAATTAGATATCGATTTTAAAAAAGATATTTCCGATTCTTTTTCTGACGGTAAATTTCTAGATCTATTTATCAAAATAAATATTGATCGTAATCCTCCCTATGTTATTGGTTTTAAATTTAAGTTTCCAATCGAAGGGGAAATCCCCTCATGTCATACCGAAGTACGGCAAAAAATCATAAACGATTTAAAAAGGTTGGACTTTTTGACTCAAAACAATGCAATGGACTTAGGTGTTTTTTTATGTGCTACCAATCAAGAAGAATATCTAAATTATCAGGACAGAACAAATATTAAAGACTTTCAAGTACATCATGGAAAAAAATATCAAAAAGGAGATCTATACCCATTGAATGATGTTTACAAAGAACAGGTTACGGTTACTAATGACATTAGATTCGAATGGAGCAAGAACGATTTAATTAATAATGAGAAATTTTCATTTTTAAAGCCGATTTACTTTCAGAATGAAAAACAGCAAGAAAGTTTATCTATTTAAAAATATGATACACCCAACTAAGAGATTGAAATAAGACAACCTTCAATTAAAAAATGAATGCGATAACTAAATTCTATTTCAATATAGTAGTGGAAGGACCAAAAAACATGAATTTTACCTCAGCACAGGAAGATGGTAAAAAGCTTTTTCTGTGGAGTGGACCATAACAAGAGGTATTAAAAAGTTAAACATTAAAATCGAAAATAATGACAAGAGTAAATCATCAATTTTTACATGAGCCCTTTTTTATTCCAAATTGGGAAATTTCACATCTATTTTTAGGTACATTCAATCCACAGGGTGGCGATAAGGTCAATTATTTTTATGGCCGTAAAAAAAACCAAACATGGAGATTACTAAGTGAAATAATAAAAGATGACTTAAACCCTGAAGATTTTGAAACCTTCTTACTTAAGTTGAAAAAACATAAAATAGCCTGTATGGATATGATTAGGTCTGTAAATGTACCTGATGAGAGATTATCTGCAATAAATGGAGAGGGGTATTCCGATGCCAAATTAATTAATAATAAAATTCAAAGAGAGCATAATACCTCTTATATCCTCAACACTATTGGCCAAAATGAAAATATAAATGTTTATTCAACTTGGGGTACAGGACCCCAAATAGCAAGTTGGGCGAATGAAACCAAAAAAATAGAAAATATTATACCACTTGTATCACCAAGTATGGCGGCACGAGTACCTGCAGGGACCGAAAAATTTAAATTTATGTTAGAAGACTGGACTTTTAAAATAAATTCGAAATAATATGGAAGCCAATAAAACCTCAATTTGTTTTAACATTGTTTTACCAAAACAAAAAAAGCCGACTCCTAAAAGTCGGCTTTCCCTTGTTGTACAGGCGGAGAGACTCGAACTCTCACACCTCACGGCACTAGATCCTAAGTCTAGCGTGTCTACCAATTCCACCACGCCTGCATAAACTTCAATAAAATTACAAACCTAACTTTAATGTAAACCCTTTATCACGCTAGACTTTCTAGCGTGCCCGCCCGTACCGAGCGGTACGTTCGGGCGGGTCTACCAATTCCACCACGCCTGCAT
>TARA_R110000851_G_scaffold806_1_pt1 | contig 11306 bp, 5 predicted proteins | sample TARA_R110000851 | Tara Oceans TARA_R110000851 (sample SAMEA4397627) | marine metagenome | biome: Polar Biome; feature: [DCM] deep chlorophyll maximum layer (ENVO:01000326); material: water (ENVO:00002006), including particulate matter (ENVO:01000060) such as... | depth 17 m | reverse complement strand
TTTTAACTTGTTCTTTACATAGTTCTATGTTCATATTATTTTCCTAATCCTATTTCCTTGTATGGTCTGATAAATTTATTTATTACAGACTGTTTATATCCACCAGCTTTTAAAGCATCTACTGCTTCTGTTACAGTAATATCTTTATCTTCTAATAAATCTTTTACCATTGTTAAACTTACAAATCTTTCATCTACAGTTTCATCTAATTTTTCTAAATGGCTTCTATCTAAATAACTCTTTCTTAATTTCTGACCTCTTTTACTAGCAGCATTGTCAATAGTTTTAGTTAAAGCTTTTGCTATTCCACCAATTACAAAAGGCTTTCTTAATCCTAATCCTTGCATTTGACCTTTAAGTTCTCTATCTTCTATATCTTGTGCAGCTTCTGAGGTTGCGTTAAAAGGTAATCCTGTATTTCTATTTATCATTTCGTCAGGTTCATTAGTTACGTTAGGTACGTTATAAACTAATCCACCTTTAGCATAATAATAAACTCGCTTATCTTTTTTATTATCATCTATTTTTTTACCTTTGTCTAATTCTCTACCAAATTTACGTAAAGATTTTCTAGTTTCTGAAGGTAATGCTTGATAGAAAGGTACGTTTTGTGCTAAAACTTCAGCAAATCCTCTTCTAAATAAAAAAGCATCCATACCGTCTTGTGGTAGTGGACCAGCAAAAGTTTTTAATACTGCAGCTACTTGACCAACATTTCTATCTTTATCTTGGTCATATTTATAAGCATAATCAAGTGGACCTAAACCACCAAATCTTCTAACAGATTCTATTACTAATTCAGTACCGTCTTTTCTTTCACCAGTTTCGTAGTCATATAAATTTTCACCTTGGCTTCTTAGTGTATTTCCTAAGTGAGCAACACCAGTCATAACTAAAGTTGTCATTGCTACTTTAGGCATAACCTGTGTTGGGTTATTCCAACTTTCGTTTGCATATCTTTTTAAAATTGTATTACTAAATACTGTAGGATAACCAGCAAACTGTACTAATAGTTGAGCACTTGGGTTTGAAAACCATAAAGGTCTATTAGCTTCTGCAGTACTTGGATTTAAAATAATTTCTTTAGAAAATCTATTAGCTCCTGAAGTAAGTTTGTCCATATAAAAATCTTGTGACTCTGCTAAACTTTGACTAAAGTTTCCATTACTATCTAAAGAATTTTTATACCATTCTATTGCTTCTTTTTCATCAATACCTAAATCATTTAACTGCTCTCTATAATATTTTGTTGTAGATGTTTTACTGTCACCAGTTAGTTTAATTAATTTTTTACCACTTTTATGTTGGTATAAAGCTTCTGCTCTTTGTTTAATTAATCTTTTACCTGTAGTAAAGGACGCAAGTTGAACAGATTTTGTCCATTGACTAAGAAATGTAGCTTTAAAAAATCCATTAGAAATATTTTTAATTAAAGTATTATCCATAGATTCACCAACTAAACCAGCTAATCTTTCTTGTACAGCTTGTTCTAATCCTAACCCTGTTTGATATAACTCTTTCCAATCAGCATCGTCTAGTTCTTTTAAACCTGTAAAAGAATCTGTATTTTTAGTAGTTTTACCTTGCATTCTTTTAATACTTCTAACCACTTTATCTACATTATTTCCTACTTCTTTACCTATTGATTTAAATATATCTACAGTTACTTGTGGAGCATCTTTTATACCAGCTCTACTATAAAGAATAAAAGGTTCTGTAACGCTTGATAAAGTTACAAACGGAAGGTGAGCTAATTGCTGCGATAATTTAAAAGCATCGTTTGCTATAGAAGCGTTTTTATTTTTAATTCTTGGAGTTTCAATACCAGTAACACGTTTATGCATGTGTCTTAGTCTGTCAGCTATAAGGTCAGCTTCTGCAATAGCTTCTTCTTTACCCATTCCTTTTTTAGTACTAGAAGCAATTAATTCTGTACGTATAGGTTCTATAAAGTTTTTATCAAAATCATCTAAAGATTTACCAAACTTTTCAGTCCTAGCAATTCCTTGTGATAAATTTGTAAAGTAATCTTCTAAAATTAATTCAACATCATTTTCTAAAAAGTCTGCAATTTCATTATCGTCTAAATTTTGAAAACGTCTAGACTGAATAAATCCTGTACTACTACCTGTTTGATTTGCAGATTTTAATTCAAAGGGAGTAGATTTATATTCTAACATATCATCTACAATTTGTTTAGCTTTCATTTGTTGTGCTAATTCAATAACTTCAAAGTCTGACATAGTACCATCATTTAAAGCATTAGCTTCAGCTTCAAAATCTCTACCAAATGTATTTCTATCTACACCTTGGTCTCCTTTATCAAATCTTTCTACATTATCTTTTATTTCTCTACCAGCATCATCAAAAGTTTTAATTGGAGTTTTTTTATTATTAGGATTTGCGTGTCCTGCTTTAATTAATAATTGTTCAAACCTATCTTTGTTTTTCATAAGATAACTATAGTTAAACAATCTAGGTAAATAACCTGCTGTATATCCTGTACTATCTAAAAATAATCCAGACTCTTTACCTTTTGTATATCCTTCGTTAAGTAAAGTTTTAATGTCTACATATGCACCTAGTACATCATCATTAACTTTAAACTGTCCTTTGTATGTAGAGTTTCTTAAATTTTCAGCATTGTTTACTGTAAGTTTTTCATCTCTTAACATCATAGCTAATTGGTCATTAACATTATTTTCAAGTTTGTTACCAGTTCTTAAACCTAAGAAATTTTTAATGCCCATACGGTCAAGTTTTTTAGTAGCTTGTTGTAATCCTCCTACAAACAAACCTTGATACTCTTGTAACAATAAACCATAAGATTTTTCTTTAGGTCCTTTTCTACCTTTGCTTCCTAAAGTAGAATCATAATCATATCTAAATCTACCTAGTAAATCATTTAAAGTTTCAGAGTCTTTTAATTTATTTAAAAATTGAGTAGTAGGTTTACCAAAACTATTTCCTAAAAATAAATATAAAGCATCTTTAGAATTTTCTGCTATGTCTTCTCCTTTCTTTTTTAAAGGATTTATTCTGTTTAATACTTCCCCTGCTTTGATTCTAGCTCTCTCAAATCTAGAATCTTCTAATACTTCTTCTCTTGTTTGAGCATTACCTGCAGTGTCTATTTCATTTTCGTTAGTATATTTATATGTTTTATCGTTTAAGTATTTAGAATTTTTAATAGCACTTACACCGGCAAGTCCTCCACCTATACTACCACCAAGTATACCACCTAATGCAGTAGTACCTGCTATGATTCCTAAGTCTATTTCGTCCCTAGCACCTAAGTCAATATCTATATCTTGTAAAAAATATTCGTGTGGTCCAGCCCATAAAGCACCTTCAACTGCACCTACTTTTGCACCAGCCTTTGCAGCCTTTCCAACTTTAGCTTTTCGTAATGTTTTTCTTTTAGCTATTTGTCTAGCATTTCTTTTAACACCTTCTCTAGCAGCTATACTTAATGCACCTCTAGCAGCAAAAGAAGCTCCTAGTGTTGGTCCTGCAAATATAGCAGCTACAATATTAAGTGGGTCAGTTAATGCATCTACAGTAAAATCTTTAACAAAATTAAATCGTTCTTTAAAACCTGATAGCTCTGTATTAGCAAACTGGTCTCTTAAATATACATAATCAGCAGATTGTTCTTCTGTCCAACTGTTTGTTTGTACAGCTCTAACTGCTGCTGCACTTAAACTATAATCTGAGTCTCTTAAGTATTCAAAAATATCATCATTTTCTCCAATACTTTCTAAAAATCTATTAGCAATCTTAGCAAACCTAGGGTCATTTTCAAGTTGAGTTAAAGTTTTTTTACCACTTGTAGATACATTTGGAGAGTAAGAAGAAGGTTGATTAGTAGATATAATTTCATCATATCCAGTAACAGTCTTATCTTCTGGCTGTGGTGTTTCATCTTGTAAAAAATTATTATATTCTAAAAGACCATCTTCTTTTTCTTTACGTTGCTTATCAGCTTCTACATAGTTTAAATAATCTTGTAATTGATTTGGCATATTAGTCTTCTCTACCTAGTAATGATTTTGCAGTTTCTTTTGTTGCTTCAAAGTATCTTCCTGTTTTTCTTAAATAAGAAGATTCACTTGCTTCACCATCTCCTGTATTCCAATGTTCCATATAATAAGAACCCCAAGCATTTTCATCTTTAGGTAAAGGTGGTTTTCTTAATAAATAAGCCCTAGCCATAAGAGCATGTTTTAAAGGAATTTTCATATCTTCATTAGTCATATTTCTTAAATCATATTCAATTCCAAGACGGTCCATAATCATTTCATTATATTTAACTACAGGTTTTCCTACACCATCAGCCTTTTCAGGGTCTAAAACTCGTTTAACTTCTTTAATAGATTGATTAGGAATCATTTGTGTAAATCCTGTAGCTCTATCTGGGTCAGTCCTAAACGTATTTTCATTTGTTCCAAAATCACTTTCATATAAACTAAATTCTTTTAACATTTTACCCACTGTTTTATTATATTCAGGAGACTGTGTACTAATAGATACAGCAATATCTATTGCATCAGAAACAACTCTTTCATTCATTTCATTTGTAGTATAAGGTCTAGACAACGACTCTACTTTAGAATTACTTAGCTCTTCGGTAAATTGTTCTGGGTCAGTCGATTCTTTTTTTTTTAAGTAATCAGATACTGGAGTTGCTAATGGTTTTAAAAGAATATTATCTTTCATACCACCTTTCATTATCATTCTATTAAATTCTTCTCTAGCTTCTTTCATAGCTTGTAAATAATCTAGTTGACCCATGCCTCTAGGATTAGAAACATTGTTAAATAAATTATCTAAAGTTTTTTGTTTTGCTGCATCACTTAATTTAGTAGATGGAGCTTCTAAAATTTTACGAACTGTTTGGTCATATACTGCTATTTGTGTATTAATATTTCCAGTTGTATATTCTCTTGTAGGTTTAAACTTATCATTTCCGTTTGCATCTACTACAACTTCCAACCTACTAGTACCTACTAAAGCATTAAAAGCTGAAGATGGTTCGTAGTTTTGGTCAGATAATCCTTTACTAGCATAACTAGAATCCCAGCTTCCAAAATCCATAGTGGTGTCTGCATCAAAATTTTCTTTAGCTGTAATAGCTATAGCAAATTGATTAGCAAATTCAGGGTCGTTCATTGATACTACAAATTTTTCTAGTTGTTCTGGACTAGTAGCAAAAGGAGCATACAAATCTTTAGCAACACTTGGGTCTTCTCTAAAACGTAATGCTAATGCTGTTACATCATTAAAGAATTTTTTATTAATGGCAGCATTTTCAGGGTCATCCATAAATCTCTGCAGTACTTGAAAGTCTTCTTCAACTATTAAAACAGAAGGGTCTTGTTTTCTACGTTTGTAATCACGACCTAATCTATCTACTCCTATATTTAATAAACCATCTGCATCAATATTTTCAGGGTCAGACTGACCTACAAGACTTTGCATTTCACCAAAAGTTATTTTAATAGATTCTTGTAAAGGAGCATTCTTTTCTGCACCAGCTTCTTCACTAAATCTTTTTGGAGCTGATTGTACATTAGCAATAGCTCTATCAACAATAGGAATCATCAAACCTTTTAAATCTAAACTTTCTAATACTTGTGATAATTTAGGATTAGCTAAATGTTTATCATCTATTTTACCAAATAAATTTACTCTACCTTCTCGGTCTGCTTTTTTACCAAGTCTTCCAAATACAGATTTAATACCGCCAATCAAGCCTGACTGGTCTCTATATTGTCTTTGAAGTAATTTATAATTTTCAGCTTCATAATCTGTAAGCTCAAACTCATCAAGCCCTACACCCTTTTGAAACAATTCTAATCTATCATAATCTTTATCTTTAAATATACCAGATAATTGTGTTTCAAAGTTTTTATATCTTTCAATTCCATTATCATCTTTTTGAAACATGTGAGCTGCAATAGCTTTAATAGATTCGTCTGTTACTCTTTTATATCTTCCAGTATTTCTAAAACTATCCATGTCAGGAAATACAGCAGATAGTTGTGTGTCTACATACTTACCCATTTTAGCTTTCATATCATTACGATATACATTATCTTTCATTAATAACTCAGCTCTTTCTTCTGCAGTTTTTTCAGCATGAAAGTTTTCTGGAATAGAAGGTACTAAACGAGATAGCACATTAATTTGTTGTGCTTGTGCTTTGTTATCTCTAGCCTCCCAAGCTTTAGAAGATTCTAACTCTTCTGTTCTTCTTTTATAAGCACCTTTAAAAATAGCTTGACCTGTAAGCATAAGTGCTAAAGCTTGTTGAACTCTATCTTGTTTTTTTGCTCGTTTAGCTGCTGCTGCAGATTGGTCAGATTGTCTTTGTAATAAAGAACTACCAAGTTCTTCTACACTCATATTTTTATAATTACCCATTATATCGCTAAAATTATCAGCCATATTTATACTCCTGTTTTGCCTAGTAAACTTTCTTGTTTTTGCATAGTAGGTTTATTTTTTTGTAATATGCTTTCTTTTACTTTATCTATATTTAAATTTTCTAATTTGTTTTTTATGTCTCCACCAACTGAAGCAGGATTAATATTTTTTACAACTGCATCTTTAAATCTACCACCAGCACCTATAAATTGTTTTGTTTCTTCTCCAGTTTGTAAATTTGTATCTGCATTAAACTCGTCATTAGGTTCTGGCTCTGCTTCTCCGGGTCTGTCAAGTGTTGGTCTAATACCTACTTTTTCTGCAATAGCTAATAGCATATACATAGTAGGTTCTAATAGTTGTAACATCATATCAGGATTAAACTTACCCTTTTGAAACCCTGTCATTAATAACATCTGAGCTACATCATCAATAGGAGTACCTTCAGCCATTAAATCTGTAACAGTTTCTAAATTTTTATCTTCAAGTAATCCTAAAAATATTCTTTGTGTAGCTTCTTTTACAGAGTTCATTTCTGGTGGCTTTTCCCAAGGATAAGATTGTTCTTTAGAATTAGTTAAAGACTGTCCGGGAGTATGTCGTTCAAATATATGTTCTTCTGCTCCTTTTGCTATTTGATTTTCCATTACCATAAATTACTCCTATGTATTTGCTAGTTGTTCTATTACATCTTCGTAAGTAGTACCATAACCACCTACATCAAATCCAGACACATTAGGACTTTGTATATTCATAGACATTAAAAATTGTTGATTCAAATCTTTACCAATATCAAAAGTTGTAGTATCAATAAAGTTTGCAGGTTGTGTTGTACTATAGTTTGTTCTATTTGAAAGACTATCAAGACCTACACCTGTAAAATAATCTACTTTATTTTTTTTAACTCTAGCGTTGTAAGCAGCTATTTGAGCTTCTCCTTCCATTTGAGTCGTACCATATGTACTTAAAGCTCCTACTTTTTTATAAACACTTGCTTCGTCACTACCACCTACATATTCTCTAAAACTCTGGTCATCTTGTCTACCATCAAACACACTATAACTATCGCCTTGCCCAGCAAGTTTCTTTTTAGTCATATCTAAATATGCTTCAGAAGATTTATCAGTAATAGTTTTAAAAGGTTTGTCTAAAACGTTCCCATCATCACCAATTTTATAGTATTCAAATCCTTTGTCAGTCTGTATTGGTTTTAATCCTTCTATTCCTTTTGCTTCAAATTTTTTAACATCTTGTAAAAATTTATTTCTATTTTGTATGTTTTCTAAGTTTGCCATGCCTGTTGGGTCTTTAGCTACCCTAGAACCAAAGTCTCCAAAGTTTTCTGATGTAGGGTCATCAAAACCAACTTTAGTTTTAAACTCAGTTCCGGTATCTATATCTTCTAAAATACCATCTTTAGTAAATGGATTACTATCTGTAAGTAAATTACCTGCATCATCTGTTAAATTAACAGTAGACTTATCAATAAATCCTCCAGTTGCATCACTTACAAAATTTCTAAAGTTAGAACCTAAATTTCCTTGACCACCAAATCCTGATGAAACTTTATTCATACCAAATTCAATAGCATCACTTACTTTATTAAAGACAGTACCTACTCCTTCTTTAACCCAAGTAGCACCTTGTTTAATTTTAGAACCTACGTTCATAATAAATTTACCAAACTTACCCATATTAGCCAACCATCCTGTCAACATATTACCTATACCCGGAAGTAAAAAAGATAAAGCAATAGAACCTAGTGGACCTAACTTTCCAAAAGCTTTAGCAATTTTACCAAATCCTTTTTTAAGTTTTTTACCTATTTTTTTAAATACTTTTTTTATTTTTTTTCCAACTTTTCTTAAAAATCCCATATTTTTTTCCTATATTAATCCAGCCAACCGTCAACTAAACTTTTAATTGCAGTCAGGTTTGTATTCCAGTTGCTTTCTTGAGAAGCTCCTGTTTCATTTCCTAAAGCAGAAATTAACAAAGAAGCTTTACGTTGTTCATCGTTATCCCATCTTCTAAAATTAAAATCAGCTTCATCACGTAACTCTTGCCATAAAAAGTTTTGTGCAGAAGTAGTTAGTCCAAATGCATTTTGTGCGTTTTGTTGATTAACTGCATTTTGTGCTGCAGTATCTACTGTATTAGCTTGTCTTCTCCATGCTACATTACTTTGTGCTATAGCTGTTTCATTTGCTGTATTAAACTTTTCTTGCTCAAAAGATTGTGCAGAATTAAACTGACTTACTTGTGTATTTAATTGTGCTTGTAATCTTGCAGCCTCTGCTTCGTTACCAACTCTTCTAGCTTCAGCAGCATTCTTTTGAGAATTATTAAACTGAGTCATATTATTAGTTTGAGCAGTATTAAACTGACTCATGTTTGCTGACATACTAGCCATAAACTGGTCTGTTTGATTTGCACTAGTAGCATTAAATTGTTCAGCGGCGTTCTGTGCAGCTTGGTCAGATAACAATCGTTGTTGAGCCTGTTGAGATTTCATCATGTTAGCTTGTTGATTGTTATTAAGATTAGCCATATCCATTGTTAAAAAGTTTTTAGCGTTCTCAACAGCTAGTCTTTCTCTTACATTTAAATTAGCAATATCCATAGAAGCCATAGCTGTAGCTTTTTGCATAATAGCTTGTTGTTCAGCATTCATGTTCTGTATTTGTACAGTCTGCATAAATTTACTGTTAGATAATTCTACTTGTTGCTCAGTAGTAAACTTAGCCATATCCATGTTAGCAACCATACCGGCATTTTGCATAGCTCTTTGTTGGTCAACACTAAGTTGGGCTACACCCATTGCATTTGCTAACTTAGAATTATTAATGTTCGTATTCATCTGAGCATTAAGATTTGCTAATTCAGTTTGTTGGGCAGCACTTAAGTTTTCAGAACTTGCTTGATTAAGAGATGAAAGATTTGCTAACTCCATCTGTTGTTCATTAGATAAATTAGCTAATTCCATTTGCTGTTTAAATCCAGCATTTTTAGATAAGAAATCTGCAGCTACTTGCATTTCTGCTAGTTTAGCTTGGTTTTCTGCGTTCTGATTAGCTCCTTCAGTTTGTGCTTCTATTTGTAATTCAGCTAAATTAATTTGCTGGTCATTACCTAAATTCTGTGCGTTAATTGCTTGTGATTGTTGTGAATTTAAAACTGCAGCATTTTGTTGATTTTGCAAGTTTTGCATTCTAGTCTGCTGTTGTTGGTCAGCAGTTGTCAACACAGCTTGTTGTCTAAACTGACTTTGCATTGTTTTCATTTGCTGAGACATCTGTGCAGTTTGACTAGCAGCGTCTTGTCTGTTTGCTAGGTTCTGTAATCTTAGTTGTTGTTCTTGAGTAGACTCTTGTAAGTTTGCTTGTTGTTGATTACTTAAGTTTTGAGCTGCTCTAGTTTGTAAAGCTTGTGCATTACTTTGAGCCATTGGCATAGCACTTTGTATAATAGCATTAAAGAGTGAGTCTCTACCTACAGTAGATACACTAAGACCTCTTTGAGCCATACCAGCATTAACTGCATCAACAGCAGGTTTAGCCCATGTAGGTATGTTACCATCTTCCATACCACCTAGTAAACTTTCCATCTGTGAGGATACTAAAGCTTCTGTAGGTAGTGCAGCAACTGCAGCCTGTACTTCTACATCTTCACTAGCTATCTGAGCTGTCATGGTTGCAGGGTCTTCTACAATAGCAGCAGCAATAGCATCAGGTATATTAGCAGTTTGAGCTATCATAGATGCAGCAGCACCTTTAGCAGCTTGTCCTGTAACTACCCTAGACTTAGAAGCTTCATATCCTACTGTGCCTATAATTTGTGCAGCAGTGGCATCATCAGCAGGAGTACCTGTGATAGCAGCTCTTTCGTTTTTTTCAGCTTCTGGAGTAGCAGCAACACCTACACCACTATTTTTTACTTCTGGTACAAAAGCATTACCTGAGATAACAGCATCTACATTTCTAGCTCTACCAATAGCAGCTTCAGCTTCGTCTATCATTGCAGATTTAGCTTCTCCAGTAATTGTACCTTCTTCTACTGTTGCTTTACCTTGAGTAACTGTACCTTGAGCAGCATCGACAGGAATAACTGTATCTGAAACAGTTTGTGCTGTCATTTTGTTAGCTGTTAAATCTTGACCTATAGTTTCGTCTGCTTGGTCTGCATCAGTTGTAGAAACATTTTCTGTACTTTCTGGTGTGCTAACTGTGGCTGCAGAAGCACCAGTAATATTTTCATTATCCATTTTAAAAGCTTCAGAAGAAGCATCTAATTCTGTAGTTGCTGCAGGTAATCCTGTTTCTGGGTCTATTAAAGTTTTAGCATCTGGAATTTTTGGTATATTTATACCTGCAGTTTCAAAATCACCTTTAGCTATAGCCTCTGCTGAAGTTCCTGTAGCTTGTACCCTTGCTGTTCTATTAGGGTCTGTTGCACCTTGCTTTGGAACATATGGAGTTTCTTCGTCTGTATTTTCATCTGTAGTATCATCTACTTCTTGTCCTGTGTTTACATATATATAACCATTCCATGCAAAAATAAACCCATTTCTTACTACTGTATCTTCACCATTTGGAGGGTCTTTAGGCTCACCTTGTTGATTGCCGGGTCCACCACCACCGGGTCCACCACCACCGGGTCCACCATTAACCGGTCCTATTCCCGGTCCTGTTCCCGGAGCTGATGCAGGAGTTGGCGTTGGTAAGTTTTCTTTCCCGCCTTCTTCTTTTTGAATAGACATAAAAGATTTCTTAGTCTTTACAGGAGCTTTAGGCACTCCACCTATGGCAGCTTTTAATCTATTACCTTTGTATTTCTTTAATTTTTTATTATTTTCTTTATTCATTTATAAATACCTT
>TARA_R110000851_G_scaffold328249_1_pt1 | contig 11322 bp, 9 predicted proteins | sample TARA_R110000851 | Tara Oceans TARA_R110000851 (sample SAMEA4397627) | marine metagenome | biome: Polar Biome; feature: [DCM] deep chlorophyll maximum layer (ENVO:01000326); material: water (ENVO:00002006), including particulate matter (ENVO:01000060) such as... | depth 17 m | reverse complement strand
CTTTCGGTCAATGATAAGCAGTTACACAGAATTTTTTACAGTCTCCACGACGAGTCAAGATAAGCATTTCGATCACTCCCTGATCTGCAAAATATAGATTTTAATTAAAACACATACTGCTCAGAAGTTTAATAAAAGCATAAGTGGATTAGTGCTAATTGAGCACGAATTCTCATCTTCTACTTAAAGTTCAAAATGACTCTTGAACCCACTCAGCTCTGTTAAGACCACCATCGTTTGTTTTTTTGATTTAGATTTAAAAATGATGATTTAGTTTTGTCCCCTTCAATATTCCCAAATATTTCTTTCCCATGCATACCATCTTTAAATAAAGCGACATGCTTTCGATAACCCTTAATTTAACGAAAACTACAAAACGAAATTGTGGAGCTAATAGCCAGTTGTGGACGCTATAAGCTGTTTCAATTTTTCTTTTTTTTTCAATATTGAAAAGTATGAATACGTTAAATGTGTATAACATACATTATATAAATCAATAACATAAAGATATTAATTAATGTTGACAATTAAGTTTTGAAATGCTTTTATTAATATAAAAGGAGCACTTATGAAAAAAAGAATATTAATAAAACAGTTATTCGGTGCAGCTGGAGCAGAAATATGAGCATCGTAAGTTTAGCGGCGGGAAAAGTTATTCTAAGAGAATGGAATATCTTACAAATTAATACACCGGAAGGGAGTGGTGAAATATTTGTAGGGTATAGCGAGCACGATGGACTGGGGCGTGTGAGCACGGTAATTAAACAATTCGATGAAACAACGAAAACAGGAAGGACACAATCGGGTTCTGAGTACGAAGTCATAGGTGAGGCGGGCATGCCACACGAGGATGCCATGTATGTACTTGAGAGAACGTTAGGTGCGGATCTCATTCAGAAAGAATTACTACCTGGCAACTCTGAAGTATTACGTTTTAGATATCCAATCAAATGATTTCTCTCTTAAAAGTATCCGAGTCGGATGCTGAAGACATATTTGAGATGGCCGGCATGCTTTCAATGAGTTTTGATGTTGCAGGAAAACATGAATTGAGCGATTTCCTTCGCGTGCTCAAAGATGATGAAACCATTTTTCTCATTGCACGAATAGCTAATGTTGCTGTTGGATATCTCTATGGCAATACTCACTACGCTTTCTATGCCGCTCAAAATGTCGCATGGATTGAAGAGCTTTATGTGAAAGAAGAATATCGCAGAAACGGTGTTGCAAACTCACTTCTTAAACACGCAGAGCTTATTGCCAATGAGCGAAAAGCTGCACTAATTAGTGTTGCAACTAGACGAGCAGAGCAGTTTTATGAAAGATCCGGCTATCAACGATCAGCTCATTACTTTCGAAAGCTACTTGGAAATTAAGAATTGAAATAATGAATTCGTGCCTCGAGCCCTTAAGCCAATACAGAAAAGTAAATTTTAAAGATTAGTTTCGAACGATTAACTTAAAAGAAAAGGAAAAATATGAGCATTACAGAGGAGCTATTGTTGGTCGTTGATCTAGAAGCCACCTGCTGGCAAGACAAAGTCGAAGGCACAGATCGTCGGCAAAGTGTCCAGGATATGGAAGTAATTGAGTTCGGCTGTGTAATCTGTAATAAAAACGGAGATGTACTTGATGCCAAATCCTGTTTTGTACGGCCTCAACTCCATCCTAAACTATCTGAATTTTGTACTGAATTAACATCAATTCAGCAAAGTGATGTCGATAGTGCCCAATATTACCCACATGTCGTTCACGAGCTTAACAAGTGGCTAGAACAATATAGATTGACGAAATGGTGCTCTTGGGGAAATTACGACAAGAATCAGCTCCTAGCCGAAACGGAACGTCATGGTGTTTCACCCAATTTTTTAATGCTACCTCACCATAATCTCAAAAAAATGTGGGCAAAAGGCAAAAGTACTTATCGTAATATTGGACCAAAAGGGGCGCTTGAATACCATGGCCTTCAGTTCGACGGCAATTATCATCGTGCAATAGATGATGCATTAAATATTGCTCGCTTATTACCTTTCATTACATTCAATGAACAATAAAGGATGGCCATTTTCATTACGTGGCTATCTTAGAGCGCTATCCATCTAAGAATGTTCAATTATTAGTTTATTGTGTTGTGCAATTACTAGTTTATTGTGTTGATGACTCATCGTTTGGCAGTAAAAAGTAACTCAATCGTATAATGTTTCAAGGCTAGAGTCTGAGTTATTAATTCACATCTCATTTTTCAACTAAATATCTTGCTGTTTGGTTGTATATTCTCTATATTTTCTCTCTTAAGACTTGAGAGTGAAAATGTGCCAAGCGATAAAATTCACAATTAACCATCATCCCATCCTATTCCGTTTTAGTGATAGCGAACCCTGCCTCCCAATTCTAATGCGAAACGGCAATATCATTATTCTACCGTGGGGGAATAAAGGCGAAAGGCTTGGCTTATACCCGATTGGAGCCACAGCTCATATCGCTCATGTTCAGTCTGATAAGTGGAAGTCTCACCGGCCAAAATCAGTTCGCATAGCTTGTGAAGCTTTTATGATGATGGACAAAGAAGGAAATGAGCATTGGTTTGACACCCAGAAATCAAACCAATACATAAGGGGCGTCGTTGCAACACAACCGCTCGCCGATTCAGTGTATGTCTTGATGCGTAACAGAGATTTACTGGAACCCGATATTTCACATGAATGGCCAGTTAAGTAAAACCTAGCACTATTTTGTGATGTGTTTTAGCTAACTCAGTTGGCTGTGAATTGCATAGTTTTATTTAAATCCAATTTAAATGTGTATTTAGTACTAAATATGCATTTCATTCTAATATCCTAAATATTTGATCAGTGAATAACATACATTATATGTTTATAAACAAATAGTTACAGTTAAAATTGGATTTGACGGTTAAGTTTTTACATGCTATTTCTTTGTGAAAAATAAAGGATAAATATGAAACTTAAATGTGCTTCAGATCTACATTTGCATAAAAACAAAACTTTTGATTTTGAACAGAGTGATTGTGATTTATTGGTTCTTGCTGGCGATATTATGACGGGAACCAGAGGGATTGAGTTTGCAGAAAGTATTGCAGAGCGTCATGGCAAACCCGTGCTTTATGTCGCTGGAAATCACGAATACTACATGCACAATTACAATCAGCTTCAAGAATCATTTCGACAGAAAACCAAACATTCTCAAAATGTTTTTTTCTTAAATAATGATGTTTTTTATTATCAAGATGTTCGCTTCATTGGGACGACGCTGTGGACGGATTACAAACTTGATGGAAGATACAAGCAATCTGATGTAATGAACATTGTCGAAAATGTTCTAAGCGACCACAGATATATAAAGTTTGGCACGGATGGATTTTTTACAACGCAGCATGCACTCGTGTTACATAACACCGCGCGTAATTTTTTGGAGCAGGAGCTCAATAAAACTTGGGAAGGTAAGACTGTTGTCATTACCCACCATGCGCCGAGCCTGAAATGTGCCCATCCAGACTATCAGTTAGACCAGATTGCCGGTGCCTTTATTTCTGATTGTGAAGAATTGGTCCACAAGGCTGATTTGTGGCTGTTCGGCCATACTCACGCGAATGTTGACTTTCAAATTGGCAAATGCCGGGTTATTAGCAATCAGCTCGGTTATGACCGGGAGAGGGTACCAGTCGCTTTTCGACCTGAATTAATAATTGAGATTTGAGATGAAGAAAAGTCTTGAATCTCAAATTTACCTGCAGTGTCCGTTAATCTTTCGAAATAAGAATGCAGGTCTCCATGTGAATTTAATGCAGTTTGGTTTTGACTGCGGTGAGGGTTGGTTTGAAATTCTCGAGAATTTATTTCTAAATATAGAAGCATACTCTCGCCAGCTTTTAGAGCAAGGCAGATCAATCGATAAATTACCGTCTGCGGCTCAAGTAAAAGAAAAGTGGGGGACACTTTGTGTCTATATCGATAATACTGATGAACATATTGAAACACTTATTCAAGCTGCCGGGGGACGTTCATGTGTTACATGTGAGATTTGCGGAAACCCTGGCAAGATAATCATTGAGAGTTACTATAGAGTGAGATGTGGGATTTGCAGGAATTTATAAAGCCCGTAAGTCAAAAATTTAATTAACTGCTAGCTTTAAATGAGTTTTAATAAACTCTGACCTTAACTCTAGTTCATTGGAAATTCATCAATGTCGTTGTCTTAAATTTGGGGAAAAGGTCATGATAAATGTAAAAATCACTTCTCCAATCAGCAAAGTGCAGAACATGGTTATTAGGAAAAGCACCAATAGCAGTGCCAAAAAGCTCAAATGAATGGCGGGGAGCGAGCGAAAAGCTGGCATAAGCAGCCAAAAGCAATATGATTGTCAGCATGAAAAGCGCTTCACTTTGGAACATATAGTGAAAACAATATATTTAACTGACTTCCTCTATTTGAGGTCTTTATTTACAAAGTTTTAATAATACCCATTAAGAACATACACACTGTGTATTGTTGTGTGTATGTTCTTTCCTACCCTCTGAGTAATTATGTGAAAACTCTGCGTGAAGTCTAAATGGGGAAAATAGCAAATGTTTTGAATGGTTCTACGTATCTAACGTAATCGCGCCTGTCAACACAAGTCATCTCGGCAATGAGGTAGTAGTTGCCGTCAGTGTATGCTTTGAACTTCTCAAAAAATTCTTTGGAAACTGTAAAATAAGTTCCGAGAGAGTTGCCTACACCTCCGTGATGGACTGGATACCATTGGTTTACCCAGTATCTCCAAGCGCCATTACTTATGCTGCCGCAGAAATACTCTACGCTAGATTCGCTTTGGTTTACTGTGTTGATTGGTAAGTCTCCCACGAAATAGCTAGGTCGAAAATAGCCTCTCGTTAGCCAATCAGTTTCCCATCGACCAAAAGAGGAAGGCCAGGTCCTTTTGGCTAAAGGATATATGCCTTGCTCAGAATCCCGTACATGATCAATTGAATCAAAAATCGCTCTAGGGTCGTCAATTTCAGAGCTTTGAAGACTAATTAGAATAACCTTTAGATCAATGCATACTCCAGTGTGGTCTCTTAAGATGGGGCCGTTGGCATGAAGCAATATTTCATTAGGAGAAGCGACAAAATCTGCCAAATATCGCTCAAGTTCATTCTGTCCGGGCAAAGAATCATCCTTGCTCAAATTGCTCAATACGGGCCAACTGTATGGTGGATCGGAAGGAGATATATTTACAGCAATAGAGCCAAATGGTAATGCCTCTTGTGCATATGAATAGCAAACCTCGGAAGGGATGGAGTGCTTGTGCATAGCATAAGCTAATGTACGAAGAAATGCAGACACTATGGAGGTCTCTGCACGCCATGAGAAGCTTATTTGGATTCTATCTTGAGGGTAAAACTGATCGCCGCAAAAATCATATGGGTCAAACATGTAGCATGGTCTTCTTTCCCATATTTTCTCCCATTCAAGAAGGAAATGCTTCTCAAGCGGTACATTGTGCTCCTGTTCAAGCTCTTGAATAATACCTATAAATCTCAAGGGAACGCCGTTGGCAAACTTGTCATACTTGGCTTTATTTGGAGTTAAGTTATCGGAAAAAATAGAATAGAGACTTGATAAGTCATCTCGGTCTTCATCCATCAAATCTAATGACGTCAATAGTGCATCGGAAATAGGGGAAGGATATTGAATTGCTTTTGTAACCTCTTCTTCGGTGAAGGGGGGAGTTTCGACAAGCAACAATACAGATAAAAAATCTACGATATCAGCCTCGTAGGGTTGCTGATTCAAATAATGTAAATATAAGGCGCGAAATTCGATATTTGAGTCATCTTGTAAGAGGGCTGCTATTTGTTTGGCTGTTAGGAGTCGGGCGTATCTATCGGGCCACTTGAAGTGCAATATAGTTAGATGGAATGGAATATTCTGGATTGATACAGGGGCGTCATACCAATACAGCTTGGTCAAAGGAAGATGCGCTATATCACTTTCAAGGCTAGTTACCATAGTTTCAGTAATCTCGGCCGCTAGGGCAATTTGTCCCGCTGAGACCAAATAAGTAACAAGCTGAGTAGAAGGAACGACTATATTCTCATCACTCTGTAGGCTGGAAGAGCCTGGTGCCATCGTGTCGCGAAGGAGGCTTTCCCAATGCTTGCTGTAAGTGTTGCCATACTCCCTTAATGCATCTTCTGATCCAGAAGAAAAATAAGGATTCCAACAATTGTTTAGTTTGATATTTCTAACAGCCCATTTATAAGCTGCCTTCTTTCCCTCGGTTTTTTTGCTTAGCAAGAAAATATGATGTAAGCACCTATTCAGTTCGTAATTTGATTTGCTTTGGTCATAGTAGTCGCTGAATGTAGTGAGGATGGAACTCGTTTGGCCTTGATCAGCCCAATAGTTAATCCAGTCCGAAATAAACTTTTCACGGATCTGGTATGAAACAGAATGTAAGGCTGCCGTAAAATCAGTGAGGTTGGTGGGGGGTATAGTGGATGCTTCAGGACATTCTGTGTTGACATCTTCGTTAGTGGAAGAGCGCTCTCTTGGCGGTGGAGGCATGCCTCCAAGAACGTGGCACTGGTCTTCGTAAATACCTCTCAGAATATCATTCTCTTTGCTTCTTTCTTCTAATGCTGTCATTGCATCAAATGTTGTCATACACCTTAAAAATGAATGCTCTGGCTGCGTAGAAAGTGGAGATGACTTTACGAAACTTTCAAGTACAAGATGTGTTTTATGCCAATTTTCTTTTGATAGATGATAATCAAATTCGTCTACAAGGCGTTCTGGGTTGTGCTTTGCCAATAATTTAGTGAACCATCCGGGAATATGTCGAATTTCTCGCTCTGAAAAATCAAAGACATCAGTTGTGAAAGTTGTTACTCGTTCTAACCAATCAGAAACTTGGGGGCAGTTTGAATCAGAGCATTCCTGTATCGCTTCAAATACCTCATGTAAAGTAATGTCTTTTCTATGACCATAACCGACTGTATTGAGCGCGGTACGTTCTAGAAATTTCGCGGCTTCATCGTAAAGGCCAAGTTTAACTGCCAACTTGGCCAGATCAAGACTGTCATTTGCCAATGTTGCAGTATCATCTCTACGGAGTATCTCGGCATCAAACAATTTGGAGAATTCTAGAGATGCAGCTTCTTTAGGGAAATTGAAGATTGAGTTTTGAGTGGCAACATCAAAAAACACTCGAGAATCCCACCAAATACTTTTGGACAGGGCGCCTAGCTGATCTTGATTAAGGTTTCCGAATTCATCAACAGAGTTGCATAAGATGTTTAGATGAATCGAGATTTTGGCTAATGCCTTTCTAATGCTGAATAGGACTGCGGTGATTTGATAGCCCATTAAAAAATTATCTGGGCGTTCGAGAATGGCAAAAGAATCATACAAATCAGATATCTTGAATTCTTTGCCTTGCTTTAGGGTTTTAGCAGTATTCAATGATGCAAAATGGAACGTTAACCATGCGTTTTTGAGAAATTCCTGAAGATTCGTTGGATTGGTGAATTTCGGAGTTTCAATATCTGGGCAATTATTGAAGTTTGATACGAGTGTGCTAAAAAAGTACTCATAAAACGGAAGATGGCGGGTGTCTTCGTACTCAACAGGGCATTCAATTTCGTCAAGTTCGCCTATTGGAGGTTCGTTTCCAGCTAAATGTTGATAAAGCAGATATATGCTGGACTTCGCGTCTCCAACTTTAGGGTTAGTGGCTTCGAGTGAGGCATCTTCAATACTTGCCGCTAAAACTATTTCATCGTAGATGGCCGGAGCAATATCTTCTGGAATTTCAAAGCGGGATAAATCAAGGAGTAAGTGCCTATGCCCATATTGAACAAGTAGTTCAACGATTTTTCGGAAGGAAGAAGCCTTATCATTAAGCCTTCCATAGAAATCGTTTATGCGGTCTAAATCAGGATTGTTATAGCTAGTCAGCGTATGAAGATAGTCATCGACTAGGGTGTTTAGAGTCTGGTAATGATTTGGGTCTTCTTGGCGGGCATAAAAACGAATTCTTCGATAGATTTCCTTGGCGCAGGCATCAACGACCCTTTCGTCTTTGTCTTGGAAATGTTTGGCTACAATTGCGATTTCATTGTCTGAAATAATTCTTAGGTTGTCTGCTCGCCAAAGAAGCCCAAAATTGTCTTTCGAGATACTAAGTGAGCAATCGAGAAAATCACTGAAGTCCTGAATCTGAAACTGTGGTCCATTCAGCAGTCTCATTTTTAATATCCTTAGTCTTAATAGTTCTGGATATAGACTTCTTTCAAAAGCGATGCTTTCGGCGACGTTAAAAATGTGCTCGATGTGCTCTAAGGGGTAGCCCTTACAAAGCGATTGTACTAGCCAGTCTCTAGTGGTTCCTTGTAATAACGGGACGGCATTCCCTAGATTGGCTTCAATAATCCATCCCCAGCCCCACTTCCAATACTCAGGCGCATGTGTATTGATCCAGGTTTGAGAGATTCTATTTAGCCTATCTCTTGATTGAGCGAAAACATCCTTCCGCTTTAAATATACGAAGAGACTGCTATGAAAAGGGTTTATGCCACTTAGTCTCTGCTCTACGAGGTGTTGAATTTCAGAAAAGCTGTTTTGAAAAATAAGGCTATCTTGAAAGCAGTAGCCTAGGTGGGTTTTGTCTGGCCAGGAAAAATCGGCATTCGCTATAAGAAGAAGAATTTCTTTTGCGCTCTCAGAAAGCTTTACCCATAAATACTCGTAGTACGCATGTATGTCTCCGTCTGGGCAGGTCGGCAGTTTCTCCACATCATATTTATTAATTTTGTCCTTTGTTAGCTGCAGGCTGTTCAGGGAATAAAGAATATGGAGAGGGTATCCATGAGAAATGTCCAACAACGCTTGTGATATTTCTACAATTTCACTACGTTGATACTCATCATCACCAATTACATTAAGTTCTTCGCTAGATACTAGGAAGTCAATTCTTGACTTAATGGCTTCAAGCCCCATGGAGGGGATGTCTAGCCAGGATTTATCTCTTGGTGCTGAGCGTAACAGTGAATTGGGAAGATGCGCGTCGCTTATCGGCTGCGTTCCGAATAGCAAACAAATCTTATCTTTGAACGGGATAATCCGATTAACTAAGTGTTCGAGTTGGCTTATATCCGATCTTTCACGATAAACATGATCTAACCCATCAATAATGATAATTAGATTTTTGTTATTTTCCGCAGCATTATCTGCCGCCTTACTTATCCAAGTCTCTAGCTGCTGGGGGTCAAATTTGTCACTATCGAAGTCGTTGGGATAAAGGGTTTTTATCTGACTTTGTAAAGACTGAGCTGCATTATTAAAAGCAATTCTGTCCCATATAAATTGGGGTGATAAATAGTAGTGGTGTCTAATTACAGGTGTCTTCTTCTCAATTAGTTCGTCAGTTAAGAATGACAAATATGTGCTCTTGCCCATGCCCGGTAGGCCTGAGATAACTGAACTACCTGGCTTGGCTGTTCTATTCAATATTTCGGTATGAAAATCGCCTGTGGGAGGTGTATACCCTCCTGGAATTTCAAAAAATTGGGAAATTGTTTTTCTAGTTCCTAGAGATAAGATTTCGTTTATATGTCTAAGATAAATTTTGCCATCTGGTGATGGTTCGTTTTTTCTTGTAGCCCAGCGTTCAATAGCTTTCAATAATTGGAGCCAGCTTTCATTGCTAGCATGGTCTGGTACAAGCGAGTCATGTAGTTTAAGTTCTAAGTCGTCAATTTCCTTTTGGCTATGTTCAAAAATTAGTGTTGCGAAAAAATCCCTAGCCTTTTGTTCTGTTCCTAGCTGGCCAGATATTTTGGACTTAATATCATCGGGTATGAGGGAGTAGTCTATTTTGTCTTCTTTTAGACAATTTAAAATAATCTGGTCAGGTATTCTGTTTGTAATAAGCTTGGCAATGGATATTGTGCTGGAAGTACCAAACTTCTCGATGTCGGCTGACCATTTTTCTAAAAAAGATGTGCCATTGCCCTTCTTCTTGAGTAGCCAGTCAAAATCTAAACGCAAATCTTCACGTTCAGAGTCAATTGTGAATTTGACTTGGTAGAGCTCATATTCTCCACTGGCTGTATAGCAAATAACATCATCAAGACTCTTAACATGGCCAAGACCTTGATTGCCCTCAATGCTCATCCATTGGTACTTTTCCGGGTCGTGAAACCAATTTATCAACGTGCGAATACATATGAGGTCTTGGTATGTGTATCCAACGCGAGTTAGTTGTGATGGTTTAATTTTTGAAGACGTTACCAGAATAAATTCCTTTTTATTAGTTTAGTTAATCACACCAGTAACATAACTAAATTGGAGTATTACAGATTTTTTGTTGTGGTACAGGCGATCATTAACCGAATTGTCAATATTCATCAACCTATCCCAGTAACTTTTGAAGTCCTGTATCAAAGCCTCTAGGAAAGATTTCTATGTTGTATTCCATGTCCTTCACTTGTCCTGCTTGCGTGGTTTGCCAGTCATGCTTTTCCATACATTCATTCGAGATAGCATAGGCTAAGGCTTTCTTTTCTGATTCGGTCAAGGTACCAGATAGCGTAGGCAGCACTTCAACATTAAGCCCTGTACTTGCGTCAAACTGACTTACAGGGCGCTTATCGATAGTGATATTCGCATGTTGTTTGAGCAAGTTCACCTCTTTGCGGTACCGGTTGCGTTTGGCAATGAGTTGACCAAAAAAAGCGTGTACCGCTGGGTCAGGGATAAGCTCCAAAAGCTTATTATCCTGTGGAATAGATTTGGATCGTGAAATGGGTGATAACGGCTTTTTCGTGTTCGTATTACACTCGGTCATAGATGCGGTTAGCTGCCGCTTTAGAATGTTTAATCAACCCGCCGCCATTCCAGCAGTCCCCTCATGTACTGATTTCAGAGGCTTTGATATTTCTGATGGTGCCCGGGGCCGGAATCGAACCGGCACGACCGCATAGTTGAGGGATTTTAAGTACAATAGCTGAATACATAATACAAGTTCGCTCTAATTAACCTGAATCCCTCAGAATCATCTGAAGGATCTAGGATTAAAAATCTCATTTTATCTGAAACTTAATATCAACTTATCTGCAACAAATATCTTTTTTTGTGAATTTGAGGGCAGACGCGACAAATCAATCCCATTTCAAACCGCCACCGGTTTGATACTCGGTGACTTTGGTTTCGAAGAAGTTTTTCTCCTTCCGCATATTGGCTTGTTCATCAAGCCAGGGCAGGGTGGCTTCAGCGCCTGGGAAGGGTTCTTCAAAGCCTAATTGTTTGGCACGGCGA
>TARA_R110000851_G_scaffold315229_3_pt1 | contig 11336 bp, 21 predicted proteins | sample TARA_R110000851 | Tara Oceans TARA_R110000851 (sample SAMEA4397627) | marine metagenome | biome: Polar Biome; feature: [DCM] deep chlorophyll maximum layer (ENVO:01000326); material: water (ENVO:00002006), including particulate matter (ENVO:01000060) such as... | depth 17 m | reverse complement strand
TTGACTAGATGAATGGCAGATAACCCTGAGGTTACTCCAGACCAGATTCTAGCAGCAGCAGATTTATATATTACAACAGAAGGTAGAGACCCTAGGTTTTTACAACGTGCAGATTACTTTATCTATAAGCAAGATTCTTCAAAGAGTGAAGCTAGTAGATTATCTGCGTATGTTGATGATATCCTTATGGGTAGTACTAATGATGATTGGACTTCAAGATTAAATTAAATTTTTATGGGATTATACTCCAGAGTCTACCAAGACTTAATAAACAGAAGGGAAAAGATCCTTTCTGGAAAAATAAATTGTATAACTTGGGGCTTTCCTAGATTTGAAAGGGAATCGCCAGGTATAGAACAAGGTAAATATTATTTACTAACTGCGAATAGTAAAGTGGGTAGACTTTTGCCCCTATAGGTAGTAATATCTATAGCAAATTCAGAATCTTTCTTCATACAATATGGAGAAGGGGTTAATTTATTAAACAACGTTAATGGAACCAGAAATAAAAATAAAATGTAAAGAAGGAGATGTCCCTCAAACTATTACTAGAAAGGAATTTCTACGTAGTTTTTTAGCAAAAAGACCTAGTACTTACTTTTTAAATGGTAGAGAACAAGCTAGTTCTAAAACACATAGATCATTTACTGATTTATTAGCTATTACTAAAAATAGGTTCCCAAGAACATCTTTACAAGCTATTATTAGAATAATAGCCCAAATCAATATTGAAGGTGGATGTGATGTAATCTGGTGTACACAAATTAAAAAATTTGTAGTACGCGGAGGATATTCAAATCCAGGTATCCCTTTTGTTACTAAATATTCAATTAAGTACTTTGAAGATAAAGTAGGAGAAGATGGTATTAGCTTTAAGACTCTTATGAAAATTCGAGAGGAACAAAATATTAAATAGAAAAACAAAAATTATGGACAATGAAACAACAGTAAGAATGTTTTGGACCGGAGATACTCCTACAGTTCCAAAAGGATGGTATGAAGTAACTTTAAAAAAAAGAGTTAGAAATAAAAAGTTTTTTTGGGATAATGATCCTACACATTTTTGTGTACCTATTAGTAATTTAAATAAAGCAGATAGAGGGACAGTAACAAATCTCAATGGTAGAAAAATGACTTTTCCTATAGAAAAGTTTTGTTCCTCTTTAGATTAAAATTCTTTAATGATGACAATAAGTAAAAATACGGGAACAGATTACCTGATACGAGATGTAGGTTTAGAACTTATGTCCCCCGAACAGGGATTTTCAGGAGAAATACCTTTATTTTCTAAAATTTTATTTGACAATGATTGGTCAATAAAAGATGTTGTAACTGCTACTTTGAAAGTAATATCAAAGCAAGTAGAAGAGCATTTAATAGAAATTGCTAATTCTTCTCGTAATGAAAAACTATCAAGCGATGGTACTTTAAAAGCTTCTTTGGAGAATATTAAAGGTGATAAAAGAATTGTATTAGTAAATAAGGATAATTGGAGAGTAACACAATCCCCTTTCCATGCTCCTCACACTAATATTGCTTTTATACATAAGAACGTTGAATATATACAATCTGGTGTTCTAGGAAGTATATATAGTAGAAAAAGAACATAAATTAGCTAACGGGGAAACTCTTTAAATTTTTATAAAAAAATGAATCGCGATAAACAAATGTTAAAATTACCAAATTCTAAATTTCCTAATTTAACTAATGAAACAATTCAAGAAATTGAAACGTTCTTAGAAAATGATGGAAAAGCAGAATATAATAATCACCCTATAGATGCTTATTTTAATGGCGTTCGAGGAGGGATTACTGAATATCACGGTCATCTACTTAAACAAGAATTAGAAGACAATCCCGTGCCGTCAATTGATGCATTAGTTTTAGAACTTGTAGATATTAGAAATTCTAGTAAGAATATTCCAATAGAAGTATATCATAAAATATGTGATATAGAAAAAAAGTTTTTGAAACTAACAGAAAACGGCGTAGAGACTGCCAATGAACAACCTAAAACATTTATATGTTCTAATGATAATGGTGAAACTTGGTTTACTTGGTATATGTTAACAGCTACCGTATGGAGTGTTAATGAGCCAGAATCAAGACACTGTACAACAGAAGAACTTTTAAATAATACACCTGGATATACAATATGTAAGCCAGTGTATTAGGTTGATGGGACAGTCCGAACTATGAATATAAATCAATTTTTTTAATAATTAACAATTAATAATTACAACAATGGCAACAGACAAAGTTAAAGTAGGCAATCCTAAGAGTTTTGCCTTAACACAAGGAAAAGAGTATGACGTTATCGCAAGATCTGCCGATAGTAAAAAAATTACTATCGTTAACGATAACAACATTACTGCAAGTTATTTTGGAAGTGTATTCCAAAATGCAGGTAATGTAGAAAAAAAAGCAGCTAAACCAAAAGCAGTAGTACTACCTACTGTAGAAGAGGTGATGAGTACCTTTCACTACGATATTGGAAATGGCAATGTATCATTTTCAGTACAGGGGGCTGAATATGAACAAAGTGTTGTCTTAGGCAATGCTTCCAGTAATATCAGCTGTGGTATCCGCCAAATCTTTGGTTTAAATACATTTATAGATTCCTTTACTGAGTTTTTTGAAAATGAATTAAATCATATTCCAGCTACATTGCGTGATGAACTAATCAACGCAATGTTGAAAGCTAGTATTATGAATATCATGGAAAATACAACTCAAGTAGCTATGTTTGTAGCTTCGACAAATACTAACTATGCAGAATTTGGACGTATTGACGCTCAATTAACTCCAATGACAGTTTCAAGTTTTAGTCGTATGAACCCTAACTCTGGCAATGAAATCAAGTTATGGGTATTGAACCAACAGTTTGAGTAATTATTAAAAAAACTGTATAAATCATAGAGTTTAGCAGAAATGACTAAACCTTATAATTAAAATTTATGAAGATATATTTAACACGTACAAGAGCAAGAAACTTAAAAAAAAAGAGAAGTATTGCAGGTACTCTAAATTATCTCTTAAAGAATAGACCTGCTACTTATCATGATACAAGTGCTATTAGGCGCCAATGTAAGCATAATAGGAGCAGGTCATTTTCAGAATTATTTTGGATGCTTAAAGCTATCCATCCTAGTGTAAACGTAAAACAATATTCATTATTATTAAAAAATGAATTATTACAAAACAAAACAGGAGTATTACTATTTTGCCCTTCAGTACAGAAAATTACTATTGATCGAAATTTTGTATATACACAAAGCTCCCAAGTAATAATTCCTTTTTTAATTTATAATTATTCATATCATGTAAGTAAAAATTTTTACTCTAAAGGAAAGGGTGAATTTTGTATGAATAATGTATTAATTCTTATGGATTTTACTGATTCTGAAATAAGAGAGATAAAAAAAGAACACAATATCAAAATGCCTGTTAAAGGCTAAAAATTTTTTAATAAGTAACAAATTTGAAAACTCAAATAACCGATTGGTTATTTTTGTATAATACTATTCAACAAGTTATAGACAAACAACTAAATATAAGATTAAAAATCTTTTACTTTAGTTTAGAAATGTCTAAAGAACAAAAGATGTTAGCCGCCTTCTCTAACATTTTATACATTAAAGAAGGTATTAGGATCGCACCAAAAGATCTAAGAAGTACTCGAGCTGATAAACTTCTCACAGAAGAAACTATTACAACTATTGAAAAATATAAACCATATTTTGATAAAATTGAAGAAATAGTTGAATTCATAGACGACATTAGAAACCCTTATGGTATCTATAAGTTCGTAAGAGAATATGCTTATGCAAACGGTACTCAACACAAAAAAACAGTCGCATTTACAAATAACGAAACTGGTGAAACTTATGAGAAAGAAATAGATGATTATTATGAGGCAAATGACCCTGACGAATATGTCATGGTTTTAATTGATCATATTAGTTTAATTTCTCCAGAAACAAAAGACGGACGTAAACTTGGTTTACATGCCTCTATTGTAGAGTTATCATCAAATTATCTAATTAAACTTAGAAATAAATTTAATTACATTCCAATTGTTATTCAACAACAGGCCTCTTCTCAAGAATCTATTGAGAATCTCAAGGCAAATAGACTGAAACCTACCCTAGATGGGTTAGGTGATTGTAAATTAACCCAGCGTGACGCTGACGTCATATTTGGACTTTTTAGCCCATTTAGACATGAAATACCTGTTTATTTAGATTACGATGTAAAGAAATTTCAAGATAATATCAGATTCCTAGAAATTATAGGAGGACGTGAAGGAGGAGGTGGTACTATATGTCCACTTTACTTTGACGGAGCTGTAAATTATTTTAGAGAATTACCTTTGCCTGAGCAACAAGAGCAGTTAATAAAAGTATATGATTTCCTTTCTGAAATCAGGAAATAATTTTTATATGCAAGCAACCCATATCCTTATAGTTCGCTACAGTACAGGTGAGAGAAGACAAGATAACTGCGAATACTTGATCTCAATGAACGCTTGCATATATTTTTTTAAAATTTATAACATTATGGGCTTTTTAGGAAGTTTAATATCGAGTGCAGTAAAAGTAGTAGTTAGTCCTATTGCAATAGTATCCGATATTGCAAATGGAGGTGAAACCTCAAATACAGCTGAAATACTAGGATCTGCAGTAGAGGATGCAGCAGATTCAGTTGATAGTTTAATAGAAGGAGATATCCTTTAAAAAAATAAATATATGAAATTAGGTGAAAGATTTAATACAAATAAATTAAAATGAAGTCTAGTATCCTTTAAAGCGTTAGAACCTTTAGTAGAGGTATTGATGTTTGGAGCTAAAAAATACTCCGCACATAACTGAAAAAACGGTTTAAAGTATACAGAAACATTAGAATCAATGCAAAGACATATGAATTCCTATTTAGAAGGAGAAGACATTGATCCAGAAAGTGGTGTAAGTCACATAGGTCATATCATGTGTAATGCTATGTTTTTATCCTATATGAGTCAATTCCGCAAGGATTTAGATGACCGTCATAAAGATGAAAATTTAATTTAACACCTAAATCAAAAATAATCAAGTATGATTAAAGAATTAATTACTAGTCCATGGATGGCTGCTTTAGTAGTATTATTTACACAATTTGTGTTCATTTATTTTAGAACTCTAAATGTAATTTTTACAGCTGAACGTAATGTCTGGCCATCAATTGCAACTGGAGCAGCTATCGGAGCTGCTTGGTTGGTAGCAATAGCGATCGGCGCTAATGCAGTATTAGAAATGCAATGGCAACCAATCCTGGCCCACCTTATTGGTGGTGCCTGTGGTACTTGGTGGGCTTTTCGCAATAAAAAAGTAAAAAAATAATGGGAAGTAACAGTAATAGATCAGAAAATGCAAATGAGCGAACTGTAAGGTTTGCACATACTGCTACACAAAGAGGATTTACTACTTCATCTAAAGGAGCTGCAGAAATTCGTGGCCGTATGGGTGTAAGTAAAGGAAATGCATTCATTAACGATATGAAAAAATATAGATAATGGGGCATCAAACACAAAGACAACATTATTTACATCAATTAGCTGCTAATATACAAAAACGTAAAATAGATGTCAAAAATAGACGCAAAGTATCGAGATTTAAAAAACCTCATACTACGTAAAGGGTTTCGTTATGAAGACCCCAATCGCAAAAGTATTTACAGAGTACAAATTCCTACACACACCTTGCACCATAATATGCGAGAAAACTTTCCTATTATAACAACTAAAAAGTTATTTTGGAAGGGAGTGGTAGGTGAATTAATATGGTTCCTAAGAGGAGATACCAATATCAAGTATTTAAATGATAATGGTATACATATCTGGGATAAAGACGCAGCTAAATTTTCTTCCAAGGGGGATTTAGGGCGAATTTATGGCGCTCAATGGCGTAAATGGCTAAAACCTTATAATGAGGCGGACGAATTTAAGTACATTGACCAAATAGATATTCTAATTAAGGGCCTTATAAGTAATCCTATGGGTACACAGCATATTGTCACTGCTTGGAACCCAGCTGAAATAGAGAATATGGCTTTACCGCCATGTCATTGGAGTTTTCAGATATTGGTTCAACCATTAACTGAAAAAGAGTCTAAAGAATACTCAAGTGAGAGTAAGACAGATGTTCCCATCTACGGCTTTACGTTGAAATGGAATCAACGTTCAGTTGATACATTTCTAGGATTACCGTTTAATATAGCATCGTACGCGCTGCTAGCTGAAATTATTGCAGAGCTTACCGGAATGGTCTCATTAGCCATCGAAGGGAGTTTAAGTAATGTTCACTTGTATGAACCGCACTTAGATGCAGTAAACGAGCAAATGTCGAGGACCACGACTATGGTTAATAGTGAAACCAATCTAGTCATATCGGATAAATTCAAGAACTTATGTGCTTTATATTCTAAAGGTGATATTTATCTTGAAGAATTATTTATTCATATGTCTATAAATGATTTCACATTAACTAACTATTTTGGTCAAGGTCCCTTACGTGCAGAAATGTTTGCAAGGGATAATTAACACAAATTCAAGTAGTGTGAAACTTAATTTTTATTGCAATTTAAAAAACACAATACTAAATATTCTCATAAAGATATCACTTATATGATAGAAAGCTTCACAGAAGCCTCATAACTAATGTAGAAATAAGTATGTTTTTAAATTGTAATTTATTACTAATTTTTAAAATCAAAAAAAAATTGACAACTAATAAAAACGATAAACTGAACGAATCTAGAGAATCTGTTAATCAACGTATAGCAAAATATGCGTATGCTGGTAAAAGTAAATCTAGATCTTGGAATGCGCGGCGTAGGTTTCGTACTATTTAAGTAAAAGTGGAAGGTATAGGACGGATGAATGATGAATGATTGAATTACCAAAAACAAAACTGAAAGCAGATAGAATTAACCCACAAACGATGGTTATTTTTAGCCAACCTAAAATGGGTAAAACTACTGTTATTTCAAAACTAGATAATTGTTTACTATTAGATTTTGAAGATGGTTCTCACTTTGTAGACGCATTAAAAATTAATGTTGTTGAACAAGCAAGAGAAGATAAGAAAAAACCTATTGTTACTTTAAAGCATATTATTAATGCCATAAAAGAAGAAAACGAACAAACTGGAGAATATGTATATAAATACATAGCAGTTGATACTGTTACTGCTCTAGAAGAAATCGTACTTCCATTGGCTAATAATATGTATAAAGCTACCAATATGGGTAGAAACTGGGTCGGAGATGATGTAACTACGCTTCCTAACGGAGCAGGTTATAAATATACTCGTGACGCTTTATCCCATGTTTTAAATGAATTAGAACAACTTTGTGAAACCTTAATTATTTTAGGGCACGTAAAAGACAGGTTAATAGAACGTGAAGGCAAAGAAATGCCAGAGCGGGGACTTGCTTTAACAGGAAAAAGTTCTTCTATATTATGCTCTCAGGTTGACGCTGTAGGTTACCTATATAGAGATAATAATAAAACAATTATAAACTTCGCCTCCTCGCCTAATCTATTGGCAGGAGCTAGATGTGAGCATTTAAAAGGACAAGAAATTGTCATAGCCACATCGGAACCAGAAACTACAGAAATCACTGTAGACTGGACTAAAATTTTTTTAATAGAAAAATAAAGTAAAACTTTATTTGACTTTTAAACACAATTAAACATATGAGGAAGGTACACGGTCGGAAAGACTGAAGATGAAAATAGACTTAAATGGAAATGATTTTAACGGAAGTGCCATATTTAATGGTGCAAATGCAGGATTAGCGAGTAATGTAACAATTACAGTTAATAAAAAACAAGTCGATGAACCTGAAAATTACCCCGATTATAAACTTGTAATGAAAGATGCTGCTGGCTCTGAATTATCACAAGGATTTTATTACTACACTCCTAATCCTCAAAAAGACGAGGACTATAATGAGCGTCGTGCAAACCAAGAAGTATCAAGAGTACTACATTTAGCACGAGCAGTTATGGGAGCTGATTATAAATTCCAAGAAGAAATTAATTCAGTAAAAGAAGCATATGACTTACTATTTAAACTAGTAAGCGATAATGCAGGTGATAAAAAATTTAATGTATTTGTAACGTATGGTACTACTGTACGTCCTAGTAAATTCTTAGGATTGCGTTACTTTGATTATATTGAATCAGCAGAAGGTGACTCCCGTTTATTTGGGAAACGAACTGATAGCATGGAACGCGTTGTAGCAGATGCCCCTATGAAAATTCAACCACAATCAAATACAGAGCCCACAGATGCTCCTAAAACGGAGAAGTGGGGATAAACATTAATTAACAGATATAAGGGGGCTTCGGTCCCCTATATCATAACCCTTTAACGATGGCTATAAACTTAAATCGTCAACTAGTATCAAAGAAAGGATTATTAGAATACCTTAAAGATATAGATGTCTTTAGACTATATTCTGGACAAGAAGTAGATCTAAGTAAACCTTATTTATCATTTTTAAGACCAGAAGAAAATAGCTCCTTTGGATATTTCATAGGAGAATCAGGCGAGATATGCTATAATGATTTTGTATTAGGCACAGGTGACTGTATTAGATTTGTGGAACTCAAGTTTGGGTTTACATTTTTTGAAGCACTAAGTCAAATTGCCACAGATTTTAACCTTACTTCACATTTTAAATGTAAGAATATGTTAAAAACTAATAATGGGCAACCCACAAATGATTTTAAAAGTAGAGCAGATGTATTAAAAAGTGTGAACATAAATAAATTAGGAGTTAGAGCACGAGCTTGGACTGCTTATGATTTATTATTCTGGGAGCAATTTGGAGTACCTAAATCAACTTTAGAATATTATAATGTCAAGCCAATTGATTATATTTTTTTCGACGAAAATAAACCACCTATCAAAGCTGATAAATATGCATATGTATTTTATGAATACAAAGATGGGAATTGTACAATGAAAATTTACCAACCTTTTAGTAAAGGCTATAAATGGTTAAATAATCATGATGATTCTGTATGGCAAGGATGGGCACAATTACCAAAAATTGGTAAAGAATTAATTATAACTAAATCTTTAAAAGATGTAATGAGTATTGTAAGTGTACTTGGTATACCCGCAGTATCATTACAATCTGAATCAATAAAACCAAAAGAAAGAATTTTAGATGAATTAGATAATAGATTTGAAATCAATTACCTACTGTATGATAATGATTTTACAAAAGATGTGAACATTGGCAGAGCCATGGGTGCAAAAATTGTAGATGATCAACAGATTATACAACTAGAAATTCCTGATGAGTTTGAATGTAAAGATTTTAGTGACTTAATAAAAAAATATGGGCAGGCAAAAGCAAAAGAAATATTCGATACAAGGATCGCAATCCCGTACTAGAAAAGCCCTTAAAAAGGCATGTAAACAACAAAAAAAACAATCAATGGTAAAAACAACAGATAAAACTAGCGAATTAGTAGCAGTTTATGGTACATTATTAACTAATTGCTATAATAATGGGTATTTACGTAATGCTAACTTAGAAGGAGAATTCTGGACAGAGCCTGTATTTCAAATGTTTAGCTGTACTGGAGGTGCCTATCCTTACCTTTTAGAAAATGGGCATACTTCTGTTAAAATGGAAGTTTATTCTTTTGATAATGACTCTAAATTAGAAGAGAGTTTAGATAGATTAGAAGGAGTTAGTTCTGGATTATATGTAAAAGGTAAAATTAAAACTCCACATGGAGAGGCTCTTTTATACATCCGTAAAACTAAAATGACTGCAAGTAACTGTCAAATTACTACAGGTAGCTGGAAAGAATTTAAAACCATAGGGTCATGAAAACAGCAAAATTAAAAAAAAGAACAGCAGGAGGTAAAAAATTACGTGCTAAATATTCTAGATTCCGTCCGCAAATTAGAAGTAGACATGGAACACATAGTATATTGAGAGTCCGTGGTGCATTACCTTTAATGCCGTTCCGTTCTGTTATTAGATTTGGTTCTAGTACAGAATTAAATGATACTGTTCAAAAAGGAGGCCAAAGAGTTGAAATTAATTCAATACAAGCCATTGCTAATTCTTCTAATAAAAGAAGAATGAAAAATTGTTTTAAAACAGCTAATGTTAGAACAGCAGTCTGGTATTTATACCAAAATGGCCAATTACATGATCAAATTAATGAGCAAATCGTTGATTTAGAAAATCTTGAATTTCCTATTATTGCTAAGCAAATTTATGGAAGTAGAGGTAAAGGTAATACTAAATTAGACTCATTATCTGATTTTAGAGTATACATTCAAGGGCATTCTTTAAATAATGTTATTTTTGAAAAGTTTTATAATTTTGCAAGAGAATATCGTCTTCATGTTACCGAAGATGGTTGTTTTTACACTTGTAGAAAAATGATGAAACGAGATACACCTGATGAAAACAAATGGTATAAAAATGACGATAATTGTGTCTGGATAATGGAAAGTAATCCTGACTTTGATCGTCCATCTAATTGGGATGATGTTGTCAAAGAAAGTGTTAAAGCCTTGAAATCTTGTGGATTAGATTTTGGAGCTATTGACTTAAGAATCCAATCTAGTACTTCTCCTCTACCCTCATTTATTGTAGTAGAAATTAATTCTGCACCGTCATTTGGTACAGTAACTGGAGACAAATATAAATTAATGTTAACCAAATTACTTTTAAAAAAATCCAATGAAACACGAAAAAATAACAACCGTACTGGTAGCAGCGCGGTTAGATAATATGTATACTGCATATATTAAAAAACTTTTTGGTCCAAAAACAGAAATTGTTGTATTTAACGAAAATGAATATCATTCAACTTTAGATCTGATATTTTTAACAGGAGGAGCAGATGTTGATCCTAGCTTATACAATGAGCGTAAAGGTTCTCAGACTCATGTAAATGAGAAGAGAGATACATTAGAACGTTTAATGGTTCGTAGTTATAACTATGTACCTAAATTAGGGATATGTAGAGGAGCTCAATTTTTAACTGCACTGGCAGGTGGTAAGTTAGTCCAACATGTTAATGGACATTCCTCTTCACATAGTATTCAGACTAGTTTTAAAATGGCGCCTGGTCACTTTAAAAAATATGAGATGAGTTCAAGCCATCATCAAATGATGTATCCTTATAACCTACCTACTGCTAAATTTAAACTATTAGCTTGGTCAGAATACCACAAGAGTACTACATATTTAAATGGGCATAACAATGAAATTGAACTACCAACCGCTTTTTTAGAACCAGAAATTGTTTATTA
>TARA_R110000851_G_scaffold2460_2_pt1 | contig 11341 bp, 6 predicted proteins | sample TARA_R110000851 | Tara Oceans TARA_R110000851 (sample SAMEA4397627) | marine metagenome | biome: Polar Biome; feature: [DCM] deep chlorophyll maximum layer (ENVO:01000326); material: water (ENVO:00002006), including particulate matter (ENVO:01000060) such as... | depth 17 m | reverse complement strand
CATCGTCGAGGCGGTCGGAGCCATGCCTCGGCAGGGCGTGAGCAGTATGTTCAATTTCGGATCCATGTATGGAGGCGCGTCGTCGTTCCTCATGGGTATGCTCGGGACGGAGAACGTGTGGTTCGAGACCCCGGCCAAGTGGAAGGGTGTAATGGGCCTGACGAGCGAGAAGACCCTGAGCCTACAGATAGCGACCGAGGTCTTCGGTGAAGAAGTCCGCGACCATTACTGGCGGCGCAAGAAGGACAACGGCAGGGCCGAGGCTGCTCTGCTGTGCCACTACTACCTCAAGCATATTGTAAAGGGAGAGGACTGATGCCTACGAATGACACATGGGACAAGATCGACACACTGGTCGAGGAGAACCACCAGAAGAACGCTAAGTACAGTCATGGCAAGATCAAGCAGTCATACTCATTTGTGCCGGGTAGCGCACTCTTGGCCGTGGCTCAGGTGATGGAAGGCGGGGCCAAGAAGTATGGTGCCTATAACTGGCGCGACAATGGCGTGGACGCCACCACATACTTCGACGCCATAATGCGGCATCTGATCGCTTGGTATCACGACAGCGATGATGCCGACCACGAGAGCGGGAGCCACCCACTGGCCCACGTCATGGCCTGCTGTGCGCTCGTCCTCGACACCTTCAACGAAGGTAAGCTGCACGACAACCGCCCTCGTAACCATAAACATGATCAGGAACTGCGCGACACACCCGCTCGTGAGACCGCAACACAGTCGCGCCTGTTAGATATGTATGCGTTGAAAGATAGAGTCGTGGTGCGAACCTTCACCCCGGTAGGAGTAGTGGAACAGGAAGGTACTGTCGTGGCCCGCACTACCGAGGAAAACCCACGCTACGACATCGCCCTGCCAGACGGGAAGATCGTGGCCAACATTAACGGGGAAGCATTGCTGAAGGTGTGACGTAACACCGGAGTTTATCGGGGTCGTCTAGCGGTAGGATCTCAGACTTTGAATCTGATGACGGTGGTTCGAATCCACCCCCCGATACCAGTTAAGGTGAGGGCCGTCTCAAGCCTGAAGGGTTCACCAGACCCATTCGGCGAGACGGCCCTCTTTACCCCCAACACAGAGCACGGGCGAAGGTGCCATGCCGGGGATCACTGACAGACTCTGGCCTGTTCTCGCATAACAGCGTAGTCCTTCATCATCTCAACGATGACGCTATAGTTTCTCATTTCTCCCAACACCCCTAGCTCTTCTGCCGCCGTATCCATGAAGTCTTGACTGTACTGCACGACCGGAGGGCAGGCGTGTTGGGGTTCAGAAGGAGCCGTCGCGCAACTTGTCAGCAAGCTCGTCGCGAGTGCGAGGCCGATCAGCAGCAGCTTTGAGTTGGTCACGGGATACCTCCAGATTACGGGTCGTTGTGGCCAACCTCTCTTCAGCCTTGGCTCCGGTCTCGATCATGCGCTTGATGTAGAACAGCGCGCCCAGAACAGACACGGCGACAGCTCCCCATGCCAACATCTTCAAAGCGAAAGGCTGGAGCAAGCCAAGGATGAAGGTCATCAACGGCGTCCCTTGCGGCGGTCGTCGATCCTCGCCCACACCATCATGCCGATACCGATCAGGGTCACGCCAATGAACACCCACTTGATGGCCTCAGAGTAGGCCACGAGAGGTTGAATGTTCTGCGCTACCTCGTTGAGAACCTGTGCTCCCACCGCTACCTGACCACCAACCATCGTGCGCGTTGAGTTCAGCGGGCGCTCCTGATCCAGAGCTTCCTTCGCTGTCTCAGGCGGGGGCGTGTCAATGTCGTTGAAGAATAGGTGGTTGTATCTACCCGACGGGGTTTCGTAGACAGGGACCTTACCCTTGGCCCACCGAGGGGCCTTGATGTATGTAGCGTAGTAGTGCGTCGAGCGGGACGTAGGATCGTCATCAGTTCCGTTCATGACCTCGGTCGCTACGTCAACACACATACTGTACTGTGGGCTGTCGGCAACCTTCACTTCGAGCAGGTGCTGGCGACGGGGATTGTCTGCGTTCCAGCATGAGAACTGCCACGACTGCATACACACAGCAGCCACAGTGTCGGGCCAGTTAGGGAGGTCCGTCCGGTTCAGGATCACGTTGGCGATGGCCACCGCATCCTCTCGGTCGTTGGTCTCTGCTTCCCCGTAGATGGTACGCGCCAGAGTCTCTAGGTCGTTCATTTTCTCCGCCCTTTCAATTGGTTTTTTAATCCTTATTTAAGACGTGTTTGATAAATTTTGGTAAATCGATTCCGAGCCTAACAAGTACAGCTAGGGCCGATAGAATTAAGAACCAGTGGTCCCCAACTGCCAGCCACTCGATGATCCCGTAGTCACTGATCCAAGAGGGGCAACTTGGTTGTGAAGAAATTACGGCAGCGTTAACAGTGACTGCGCTATACGTCATCGCGCTTCCATACGAAGCCTCGATACTAGTGAGGATTGTTTTCATGGCTTGGTGTCCCGCAATGCCTTCTTCTCGATCCGGGACTCAGCCAGCTTAGTCGGCAACTGGTCTTCCAGCAGCACCTCTGTCACCAGCAGAGTGTCAATCAGATCTTCGACATCCCGCGTCATCAGAGAGTCGCTTGCTACCATGGCAGCTTCCCACTCCTGAATGGGCGCGGCAGCGGCATTTGCCTCTTCGATTGCGGCATCTGCTGCTTCAACTGCGTCAGCCATTGCCTCTTCTGCAGGGGTGTATGGGACCAACTCTCCTTGGCCCGTCATATTATATCGAGTCATTAGACAATCCCCCAAACTTTGAAACTTCCGTTCGGCATGTTACCGGTGTTCAGCTCAAACTTGATTCCGTCGATCAATGCGGCATCTAGGTTTCGCAAAGCGCCAGTGCCATTTGCATGGGCCCGGTTACCTGACGTGGTTTTGCTTCCCGCAATCGACCAATGAATATAGGGACCGCCAATGTTCGTCCCGTCTGACAAGCCCGGATAGAGGCTGGCCTTCAAATGAAACATTTCATTGTACTGCGAGGAGCCTTTGTAGATTTGATTGCTAATATTTGGAATGTCGATTCCGGGGGATGCGTTATCGAATGCATTCGTGTACTGGGACCCTGTATTAGCACCGAAGTAATCAGTGCTCCCAGTTTCATAAGCCCCGCCTTGGCTCATCGTGCAGATGATGCGGCAAGAGGCCGAGATGTACCCTGACAGTTCAATGTCGAAATAACTGTAAGTGCTCCAGTTCATGCCGTCAGCGTCCTCAAACGTCACTGAGCTTGGAGTGCCAGACGACCAGTCGTTGTCAATGATCTTAACCCGACCTGATGGAGCGGCTGCCACGGAAGTTGTGACGTAGGCTTTGATCGACTGCTGGCTGGCAACTTTGGTTGCACTGTTGCTGCCCATTGCGTCTTCGTCAAGCATCCACGCAGCCCCAGCTAGGCTGGTCATGTCATGTAGACCATCAGGCGTAACGGCCCGGAGTGCGTCAGACCCAGTAGTCGTCTCTGCGGTGGTCGCAAGCTCGACAATGCCCGCCGCCGTGGTGGACGCAGCCGACGGAAGAGCACTTGTTGCTGCCGCACCTAGAGTGGTTCGGGCTGCTGCTGCCGTCGTATCGTCCAGCACCGTAGCCATGAAGGTAGAGACAGCGACACCGGTAGTCCCTGCCGATACGGTAGGAACTCCTGATCCATTAAAGGTAAGGAACTGATTGGCTCGTGCGGTCTGGCTAGGTATCTCGACACTCACTGTGTCGGTAATTGGCCCCTTGAGGCTGCGGTCAATGTCTTCCTGCTGTGACATAGAGATCATGACACCCCTGTCCAGAGCATCCTCAACAGTGTCAGGGTAGTAACCGCCTTGGTTCTCCAGATCAGCGTCCTGAGTTATACCCGGATTGCGCTTGATCGTGACAGTCTCCGAGCTGGCCAGACGGTCAGCACCACTAGCCGGGAATACGATACTTCCCGTGCTTGGGTAGTCGGACGCAGTAAGCGTTACCGAATAGTTAGAAGTACCAGTTCCTTCCGTAAGCGTGGTCTCAACACCCGTAGCCGTGATTGTCTTAACGACGAGTATGTCAGTAGCTTTCTGCATTACGATAGGCGCAAAGGAGAACGAAGTGGCTGATCCATTGCCTGTTCGTATGACTTTAGCGGTGGCGTCTTGAATAGTCATTTTCTCTCCTATTTCGGTGTGACGTCACACCGTGTGGGATACTACTATCTATCGTGGTGTCCTGCAATAAACTCACGGATATACAGAGGATCTCGGTTGCTGTTTTCTTCCAATGCGTTCAGGGCATCAAAGAACCGTGCTGCCTGAGCCGTACCGCCAATGCCTAGTGTGTACCCCACAGCATTCATGGCGGCTTCTGCGGTCTTCCAACTCACATCCTCTTCCCCGCTCATCAGATCACCGAAGTGCTGAAGGGACCTAGCGATGCTGGTCGGGATCTGGGTGATGGGAGACATAGACGGGTTGAAACCTTCGATGACAGAGCTACCCATTGGACCGAAGATAGGGACAGAGTTAACTGAGTAAGCAGTGAGCTTCCAGAGGAACCACTCCGCCCACTCATCGTCGTCTTCTGGCCCCTCACCCCGGAGGAATGCGTCGGCCATGGCAGGGATTACTGTGAGCCAAGACATGCGGAACAGTTGCTGGTAGAACCTCTTGGGGTCCTTCATCGTGTCACTGCCGATCTGCGCCTGAATGTTGTAGAGCACAGTCGTGTAGGTCGTGAACATGGTAACAGTACGCATCATGGGATGCCTGCTCCGTGCGAACCCGGCGAGATCCTTAACCGCGCCGGAACCCTGAGACATACGGATCACGCTGTCTGCATAACGCACAGCTTCGAGGTGGCTTGCGTCCCCTTCAGAGAACTTTTTCTGATACGCCCCATGCCATGTGGCCACGTCGACAGACCATAGCTGGGCATAGCCAATAACAGACAGTGAGTGCCTCTGCCACCCAGCCCTCCAGCGCATAAACTTGGATGTTTCGCCACCAGCGTGTTTGAGCGTGTCGCTCATGTCGCGGTCGATGTTACCCATACGATGACGCATCTCACCAGAGTTGTTTACCGCGAACTCATGGGCCTCAGCAGGATTCTGCATGGTGGCTTTCCAGCCTGCATACATCCACCGCTGGCCTTGGAAGTTACTGAAGGTTCCGTCATCGTTACGACCGAGAACAGCAACACTCGTGGCGTTACCGAAGGCCTGCGAAGCACCAGTAGTGAGCGATGCGCCCATGATGCCAGCCACCATGCTTGACCTGAAGAACTCCATGGTCTGGTCGAGACCCTGAACATGTACAGGCTCGGATGCGGAGGTGGCCACCGCCTCAATCCACCCGACCAGTTCATCGTAGTATGGGCGGCCCATACGCCTGATCAATTCTTCAGCCAGCTTGTTGTTGTGAAGGATCTTCTTCACGTCTTGCACGGACTCGAAGTGAGTCACATAGTGGATGCTCTGGTGCAGTGCTCGCGGGAGCGAGGACAGCGACAGAAGCGGGGGAGCCGAGTAGTTGTCAGAGCGCTCTAGCGTCATACCAGAGTAGATGGAGGACTTCCGCATATCACTGCTGAAGGCATCATCAATAGCTTCGGGGCCGGTTTTGCTTTTCGGCACCATACGATCCGGGTTGTACATCATTGGGAAGTAACCGCCCTTGCGTACTTCACCGCCGATCTCGATGTTGGAAGGCTCGATTGCTTCAGGGAGCACACCCATCTGCGCTTCGAAGATGCGTTCCACCTCGGGGTAGATGTTGGCGAGGGTGTCCCACACCATCTGAACCCAATCGCCTTCTTCCTTGCTCAGGAGGCTGATCGCATTGCGCACCCCAGCTTCAGTCCAATCAGGCAGACCCTTATGGTAGATGTCGCTCTTGTTCCCTTGCACGACCTTGTCAAGGTTGCTCGTGTTACCAGCGTTGAGCGCCAGCATCAGGATCTCACCACGGGTCATCTTGCGATGCAGTGACGGGACGTTGATGCGCTCACCCATGCGGGACATAATCTCGGGAGGCAGGTTCTTGAAGGCTTCCATCACCGTATGGATGTACTTCACTGACATGTCACTCTCTCGCGTCTGAGAGTCGGCCACAGGCTGGAACAGGACACGGTGGAAAGCACCCGTCATGGCCCCTCCATCCAGACGCTGAAGGAGGAACTCGACCTTACGCACCGAAGCATCAAGCTGCATGAGGGTGTACTTGGCACCCTGCACCGCCGACTGCTGGCCACGCAGTGCTACCGTTCTCTTGCTCTCTGGTACGTTGGCCTGCAGGACATCGATAAGCTCATCGATGATGGTATCGATCTCTTCATCCTTCTCTGCCAGACGGATCTTCTTGAGATCGCGACCCAGAGCTTCGATGTTTTTTATTTCGTTGTACAAGGCGTGAAGTTGACCCAGTGACAGGTCGCGGAAGTTCGTTGCTTCGTACTCGCGAAGCGCTCCCGCTGGTAGGTCCTGTCCCTGAGCACGGGCCAGCACACGACGGTTCTCGATCTGCTTGCGAGCTTTCTCGGACATCCTGTTGCCCATGGAGAAGGCCTGCAAGCGATCCCTGATCAGGGTCACAGTGCCAGCTTCAAGGTTGGGGAACCTGCCTTTGCGCTTTTGGAACTTGCGCATGTGTTTGGCCCAGTTGCTGGCGTCGGTCTGAGCCTTGTACGACAAGTTGGCCATATGGAAATTTAGGAGTTGACGGAACTTGGCTTTCGCAGCGCCTTGCCGGTCGCCCTTACGCAGCAGCTTGCGAGCCAGTTGCCCCTGCTTCTTGGCTGTTAACAGGAAGCGGTTGGGGTTCAGGTTCTTGACCTTATATTCCTGAATCCTCTGGCGAGCGGCTTCCTTCATTACCTTGGCCGACACCTTCTTCTGCTTCTTGGCATTACGCAGCGCGTTGAGTTCGTCAGCGAGGATCTCCGCTGTCCCGTCCTGAGCGATGATTTCAAGGGCGTCATCGATTGCCTGATTGCGCTCGAGGATGTCGCCATGCTTCTCTCGCATGATCATGTTGGCATCGATGGCCACCTGATCCTTCAGGGATAGCGCGTCCTGCATCACACCCAAAAGCTCACCAGTGGTCATGCCGAAGCGCTCGGCATAGATCTGGGGATCCATGCCTGCTTCTTCTGTGTCGCGGCCAGTGTAGATCGTGCGGTTGCCTGACAGGCGGGGCAGATCCGTACGCATCAGTTCAGGGTTGCCCATATTGTCCAAGACCTTGCCCCGGTCCATGCGAGCGTCACCATTCTCGATGGCGTGGATCGTGGCATAGACAGGGTGCTCCTGCCTATAGGTGCTCTCAAGCTCATTGGCGATGCGCTGCCACTCAGTCTTCCACCACTTGGTCGACTCACGCTTCTCCTGCTTGAGGACGTTGGCTTCCCTGCGCTTCCTTGTGGCCTCAGCGTTCGACGCGACCTTGGCGAGGTGCGCCTCGTATTCCTTCGGCGTCATGCCAGCTTCTTTGGCGTTCTCGAAGAACCCGTTCAGACCCATCTCGAACTCGGCCAATGCTACTGGCAGTTCGACGTCTGGATCTGGGTGTGACGTCACACCGCTTGACGAGTCTCCGTCTTCTGGGGCGTCTTCGGGAAGAGACTCATCCCCGGCAATGGAGGCTCTGAAGCCGTCATCTTCCGGTAGAACTCCGTCGTCGTCTCGCTGTCCTTCAGGGTCCTGATCGCCCTGTCGTACCAAGCGAGGTACGTTGTCTCTGCCCCCTGCGTCTCCGCTGCGCTCAGGCTGTTCTCCAGAAAGTCCATCAGTAGATCTTTGCTGGTCCCCACCGGCGTCTTTGAGACGCGATCCAATAAGCTCTGCATTTCTGGTTTTATCCCTCATCCATCTAAGGATTTCCAAGTTCTGTGCGAAATACCGCTCCACCTCGTCCACGAGAGACATGCCTTCCTCGGAGCGGTAGAAGGCATCATACACCTGACCCATGAAATCTGCGAAATCTGCGTCGTGGCTTCTGACCTGCTCATGTGCGAACTCATGAAGCATTGTGCCAACGATGGCGTGGGCCAACCGTTTGCTGTTGTTATGAGAGTCATACACCGTCATTGATACAGCAATGACAGCAGGGTTTATGAACACCGCGTTCATTGGAACCTTGGTGTTTACACCCATGTATTTCGTATCGAAAGACACACCAAACACATTGTCGGTAAGGCCATCTAGCTTAGAGTAATCAGGCCCACCGTACTCGTCGTTGAACGCATCTATGACGATGCTGCGGGCCTCAAACATACTGTCTACAATGAACCGCATGAGGTCGTTGACCCTGTCTATGCCGAACTCATCTCTCGAAGCTTCAAGGATGCCCTTACCGCCGAACTCCCGCAGTGTCGTGTTGTCGTGGGCCACAGGCCTTGTGGTAGACACAGAACCTTCAGGAAGTATGAGCTTGTCTACTTCCGCCGCAGTTCTGAATGCCTTTATCTGCTCGGATGTGATCTCTGGCATCTCTTTGCCGTTGACCCTAATGACGCCGTCGTCATCAACCGTCACGTTATCGTCTGAAGAGATTTTTTGAACGATGGTTTCGCTCGGATTGAAGTCTACATTTGGAACCAGATTGATGGCCTCGGTCTCGTAATAGGCATCGAGGTATTCCGCAGAACCGTAGCTCACAGATTGCTTCTGGAAGTTACGCACCATGTACTGCGCCGCGAGATACCCCAAAACCTGTTCGATGCTTTTCTTGGCGCTGAATGCCAGTTCCTGCCGGTTCAGGGATATTGGATACCTTGAGTCTGTGGCTTCAACCTTGATACGCATATCGATGTAGATGTGGTCCGGTACTGGGTCCGAACTGAAGGAGTTAGGGTTCTCTTTAAGAGTATCACTGAACTGCCACAGGCCGTTCGACATGTAATGTAGGTTGGATTGATATCTATAGGTGGACTCGGTAGGTGGCCCGACATAGATAGTGGCGCTGCCCCAAGCAAAGTTGATCTGCGAATACGGAACGATTTCAGTTTTGCTAATTTCCTCACCAATGTGGAGTTTCTCGCCGTTCCAGTAAACACCAATGGGTGACAGGAGCATACTGTGTTTCATGACGGGCAGTCGATTTACGTTTTCGTGGAAGTCAACGGCATCGATGTCACCATCAGCGTTCTCAAATTCGTCCGGCAGTTTGATGGACATCACGGTGCCATGCATTGCTCCCCTGAGGGGCTCGCTCAAGGCCAAGAAATCGCGCCCACCAATCTCGTCTAAGGGGAACATCTTCTGGGACACTGACTCCATATCCCCCGAGTAGTCCGACTCGTTTAATGGAATTCTCCCACCACTCACGAGGGCTTCCGCGATTTCAGCGCCAGATGACTCCATAACTGTCAGCTTTCCATCCCTCAGTGTGGCCAACCTAATGCTGAGGTTGTTGAAGAGGAAAGCCACCTTGGCTATGCCAAACCCACCAGAGGCTCTGCTACCTGCTTTGTGGGATCCAGCGACAGTGAGGAAAGCTTTGGACAGGATGTCTGGTGTCATCCCGGTGCCAGTGTCCCCGAAGTAATAGGTAGCCTCATCGTAGTCCGCTACGATGGATATGTTTCCACTGGGAGAACCACTATCTGACGGTAAGCCCTTGATCGCATCGAAGCTGTTCTGGAACACCTCCTTGACCGTGACCTCTGGGAGCTTCGACATATCCCCGTAAAGGTTAGGACCAAGCAGAGTGAGCATGCGGGGGTCGATGCCCGGTTTGGCATCGTAAGTTTTCGACCCATCTTCATTATCCTTGATGGAGTACCTGATGTCAGGGTTGGCTGAGTCATACTCCCCGTTGTTAGCGATGGCCGACTTGATCTGTGTGGAGTGCTGGACGGCGTAGCTCCAAGGAGAGTTGTCCTCGAAGTTCCGAAGCACCTGACCTTCGGCGGTGTTGCGGTACTTGAGGCTGTCGAAACCATGGGCATTGAGGATGCCCCACATCGCACGTTTGAACTCTCCCCTAACCTCGGAGAGTTCCGACCCATCTTCGTAGGACTCGGTGCGCAGGATGCTGCCGCCGCCGAAGGACGACTCGCCCTCCGCTTCGTTCTCGCGACTGATGACATCGCTGTTGGTCAGGTAGTCCATGACATCAATCCAGACCTCATACTGGTCTTGGGCCATGGTCACGGAGCCGCCGTCTGTGTCCTCCAGAGCGTTGGGTGCTGACCACATCTCACCGAGAGCGTACTTGCTCTCGCGGATAGTGACACCGGCGTCAGGCATGGCCTTCGGGAGACGCCTGCTCCACTCTGTGGGGGACATCCAGAAGTTCATGTCTGGTGTGATGAGGGGCTTCTGAACACTGATGTAGGCAGGGAGGATGTTGGCACCTTCACGGCGCTCCTCGTTCATCTTCCCAATGTCTTTACCGCTGTCGATCATGTCCACGACTTCACTGGGGAACCCAGCCCTGTCGGATGCTTGAGGCAGGGTTCCGAAGTGGTGGCCAAACTCAGCGTAAGCCGGGTCAAACACTGTGTGATCGTTTTTATTAGCGTGATACAGGATTTTAGGAGAGCCAACGCTATTTACAGCATCGCTCTGTTTGAACCACCGACCAAACTTTGCGGTGTTGGGTGCTATTCTACTGACGCCCATGAACATTTTAATAGCGGCATTAACAGCCTTCTGTTCCTGCGCCTGCATCTCACGCCTGCCGACAACGCCGAGATCGATTGCTTGGTAGAGGTCTTCGATGTTCGAGAACCCGCCCTCCAAGAAAGCGTCACGGATGGAGAGGAAGAACTGGCGGATGCGATTGAGCATATCAGCCACGAAGCCCTCGGGCTGCTGCTGCTCTGAAGCCATCTTCGCGAAGAACTCGGCCACAGCCTCTTCGTCCTGTATGTCTTGACTGCGGTTGCCATACTTCTGGCGGATCTTGGACATGATCGCGTCATCAGCGTTTGCTGCTGATACAAGCATGTTCCACTCAGCGTCCTTGAACACACCCATATCTTTAAGGGCGTGGATTGCTTCGTGGTTCAGGACCTCCATGATGTCGCGGTTCTGCTCTAGCGCGATGGCCACCAGACCTTGCCAGTAATAACCCTCGAGCTCGACCGTGACCCCATCCATGTCTCGCCTGATGATGTCTTCTACCTTGAGGGCCACACCCTCAAGGCTCATGGCATCAAGGCGCTTACGCATAGCGGCAGTGACCACTTCTGCGTTGTTGACATACTCAGCGGTCGGCATACCCCTGATGGAGAACATGGGCTGCGAGCTTTTGAACGCTTCCTTCATCTCATCCGTGAGATCCACGGACCACATGCGTTCTGTGGCTCGATCCTTCATGTACTGATCGTACAGTGTCGGAGCCTCGACAATGTCGTCT
>TARA_R110000851_G_scaffold33896_4_pt1 | contig 11377 bp, 20 predicted proteins | sample TARA_R110000851 | Tara Oceans TARA_R110000851 (sample SAMEA4397627) | marine metagenome | biome: Polar Biome; feature: [DCM] deep chlorophyll maximum layer (ENVO:01000326); material: water (ENVO:00002006), including particulate matter (ENVO:01000060) such as... | depth 17 m | reverse complement strand
CAATACGGCATCCTCGCCTGGGTCGCCTTTCAGCTCACTCTGCGCGATAAGATCAATCCAATCTACATCGCCCACGACGCGCCATTGAATCATCGTTTCAGTGGTTTGCAGCTCTATAGCGGGGCCATCGTCACCAGTGGTGCCCTCAAGATCAGCAAGGGCGACTAGGTCAACCCATAGCTCATCACCAACGTATCGCCACTGTACATGCGTATCGCTTTTAGCCAGCTCGACTTCTCGACCATCGGCGCCACTGCTGATCTGCTCTAACTTCTGCTTTTCATCGTCAGTAAATGCGTTTGTATTCTCGTTTTCTTCGTACTTGGCTTTAACGTCAGCAGCGGTATAACCATCGGCGTTGAGCTTGCTCTCAACCTTATTGGCTTCTTCAATAGCGGCATTCAATTTAGTGCGGACTGATAGCCCCACTTCTTTATCTGCAATTTGACCAATGTTAGCCATCATTCCACTCCTGGTTGTCGTGCCACTCGCCGCTATCGTTCCAAATGCCCGCTAATAGAGCCCAATTAACTGCATTGCCATCGTTCCATGCCTCGGCATCTGACCAAGCTCCACCGTCATTCCATAACCCTTCAAACATGAGCCAATCATTGATGGCAGCAGGAATGCGCGTACCGCGGCATTGAAGCGACCAAGTTGCGCCTGCGGGGTCTTGCTGTACGTCGATGACGCGCAGGTTGTCGATGGTGTCGTCATTTATGGGTGTGACTGGCAGGCCATCGGAGCCGATCAGCTCGTTTTGCAGGACAGTCAGCTTTATGTCCGTCGAGAGGATGTGCTGCTGGTCAATGATTTGGCGACTAAACCCGCCGAACACGCCACGTCCGGTGTAATTGACTTCCGCCTTGGGCTGCTCGCCTGTAACAGGATCATATTCGCCGACAACTGTGCGCCCGCCGCGAAATGGGCTCACAGCCCTAGCCAGCGGCCCTGAAAAGGCGGCAGCTATCTTCTGATCAATGGTTTCTAGGCTCATGCGCGCCTCACAGCAAACGTTGACCCGCCCCCTGGTAGATAGGGCCGCAGTAGGTCGTTAATGAGGCGTAAGCGGCCATTGCTGAGCGTCGAGCCGTCCATATACTCAGTTTCGCTCTCGACGGTATCCGCTTTGACGCGCTCCCGCTTAACAATAGGGTCAACATCAGCATAAAGCGTGTTTAGCGCTGCCATCTGAGCTAGATAAGCGCCCGCTTGAACAATGTCGCTCTCTACGGGATCGGATGCTTTAACGCCCTTAGCAGTCATCCAGACGTTTGCTTCAAGAACGGCACGAGTAGCATCACCAGCGCCTTCCCATCCAGCCCCTAAAATGCTGTCTACGTCAGCCCTAGTGATGTATGTCGTCATGCCGCCCTCGCTTGAATAAGTGGGCGACCGAAGCCGCCCGGTTGTGTTACTCGCTTTTGGCGCCGCCACCGGTCTTACGCGCCGCTTTTTCTTCTGGCTTAGTGCGAGCGGTTTCGACGCCGCCCGTTTCGCCTGCGGTTTCAACGCCGACCTTGATCTCTTTCGCCGTACCGCCAAAGCCCCAGCGCGCCTTGAGGTTAGGGTCGATGTGGTTGTCCTTTTCAACAGCCATGATGCTTCTCCTTCTGGTTAGCCGACCTTTAACGGGTCGGCTGTGGCTTAAGTTTAGGCGGCGACGTTAGACGTAACGAAGGCCAGCGGCACTTGCTTGCGGTCGAACTTGCGCTCCCAGTTCGTCGCCAGCGCCAAGTCAGCCCAATTCGCCGAAATCGGGCGGGTAGTGGTCGGCGTACCAGTGATGGTAGTGCTCAGGAACGAATAGCCAAGCGGGTGCATGACGTAGTTGCGGCGCGTCCACAGGGTCTCTGCGCCGCCACCATTACCACGCGCAGGCTCGCGCTCGTACTCCATGCCGTCTTCGCCAGCAGGCTGCTGCTCGTCGTAACCCATCGCGCCGGGGCCGAAGATCACGGACAGGTACTTGTTAGGCGTGCCGGTAATCACAGGCATGCTGTCATCAACTACGACGCGCATGCCCTGGTAGGTGCCGAACTCAGGAATCTGCCCAGCAATCGGCGTGAAGTCGATCAGGTTGAGGATTTGCAGCTCGGTATGCACGGCAGAGTGCATGGCAATAACGCTCAAGCCGCCAAGCTGGCCGGAGTAGTCGCCCATCGTGGCTTTGGCGCGGATGATCGACGCAGCGTTGATGGTGCCGCCTGCATCGACAACCATGTCGCCAGAGCTGTTAGCAACGTTTTCGTTGTAGATACCGATGGTAGAGGCGATAGCGCGGCGCTGGGCCACACGCTGCCAGTAGCTGGTCAGGCGGTTAGCAACGAACTCCAGCGGGTCTTGCTTGGTGATGTTCTTCACCAAGTTCATGCAGTTCCAGCCTTCGTTCAGGTACGCAGCGCGTGCTTGCATGCTGGCACTGGTGACTGAAAGCGGAACAGCAATGTCGGTGTACACGTCGTTCGAGTAGTTAGACTCAATGGACGCATCCAGATCCACCCACCATGGAATGGTGAAGGTGTTGGATGGGCTAGCCAGCAACTGACTCATGTCATTGTTGTTAACCAGAATGCCGGACTCATAGAACGCAGTCTTTTCGGCAGTGTTGACGCTCATGTAGTCCCGCAGCTCGTCGCGGAATACTACATCGGAGAGAATGGTAGGCATTGATTTGCTTCCTTATGAATTTGCGGCCTCATACGCCTTCTTTAGGCGCTGATGCTCAGCAGGGTCGTTTCGGCGGAGCTCTACGCGCTCCATGCCGCTTAGTTGGTCCCACGATTTACTGACGGCCCCGCCGCCGCTCGAGCCGGGGGCACCGCCCCCGCTCGCCTTGCTACCATCCACAAGGAATGGGTACTGCTGTGATAGGTATTCGCCCAACTGCTTGCCATTCCAGGCTTCGCCGTCAGGTCCGTTGATCTTTACGCCCTCGGGCGTATGGGCGATGAACTGCATTGCTTCTTTCTTGAGCAGGTTGTAGCGCTGCACGCCACCTGTTGCATCTTTGTCGATCAGGCCAGCAACGATGCTCTCTGCGCTGTTTGTGCGCTTACCGTTAGCTACCTCGTCGCGAAGCTCTGCAAGCTCTTTATCGCGCTGCTCTCGCTGCTCTCGCTCACTCTTGGCGAGCTGCTCCCATTCTTGGCGCTGCTCTAGCCGCTCACGCTCTTTGCGCTCAGCCTCTGTCTCGAATTCTTTGAGCTTGCGCTTAGCCTCGGCGCGCTCTTCACGCTCTTTGCGCAAGGCTTCTTTTAGCTCGGCGCCGTCATCGAGGCCGTCTACTTGCAACTGGTAGCCATCGCCTGCTTCGGCATATAGCGCCTGCTGGATTTCTTCCAGTGCCTCAAACTCGTCTTTGGTGATCTTGAACTTCAGCATGTTTCACGTTCCCCGAACGTTGTTTCGAGCACGCCCCGCGTGCCCATAAAAAAGCCCCGGCGGATGCCAGGGCTGGTTTAGTGATTTGTGGTGCTTATAGCAAGTGCGTTCGAGAGCCGCCCTTGCTGATGTTTTCCTTGGCCCACATGGGGCGAAGGTTCGTCAGACAGTTAACGACTTTCGGGTTTGTCTCGCCGCTTTGGATATGTGCAGAAATTGGGATGATGTGATCAATGTGCCACTCCCCGTGGTTATCCCAAGACATGCCGGGCTGAAACTGCTTTTCTAGATGCTCTTTCAGCTCCTTGGCGCTATAACCAAGTGCCTCGCGTGTTCTTTTGCGCTCTTTAGTTTCATCAGATTTAGCCATTCTTTTCACTATCCAGCGCATATTTTGAGCGCACCTAAACTCCGGGTCGACCATATATCGATAGCGATACATTTCAGCCCTGCGCCTCTTGGCATGCACTGTGGAGGCATGCTGAGTGCATCGCTCTATTTCTCTGTCTCTGTTTTTTTGGTAATGCCTTGAGGCGCGCGTTGATAGCTCTAGTTTATTATCTTCTCTATATTGAGCATCACGCTCTCTTATTAACTTTCGATTCTTTTCGCGATACCTAGCCTTTCTGGCCAGAATATGGTCTCGGCTCTCTTTCTTTTCCTCCGCACTCATTTCGATCATGCGGTCTTTGCCATGCTGATAGCTATCCATCGCACATGATACGCACCTTCCGTTTATAGTGTATCGCTCTGAAAGATGCCCTCTCTTACATTGAAATCCTGTGAAGTAGCGCTTCGCGCCGCGAGCTTTTGCGTCATTGCGAGAGATCATATTCATTTCACCACCTCACGCCTTTAGCGATGCTTTAATCGCGTGAGTGTACATCGCAACCCTTGTAGCAAGAGATACGCTAGCTCCGTGTTGAGAGCCAAGCCTGCTTGCTTGATCAAACGCGCCATCAAGTCTATTTGGCATGTTTAAAAAAATGCTCTCCGCCTTCTCTGGATTTTCCATCCAGGTATCTTTAACTCTTGATATGGCGTTTTCAATTACGGCGCTCATCGCCTTGCTGTATCGACCAGCATTTTCATTCACGTAGTCGATAAAGGGTTTTGATTCAATAAAGTCAGGCGCGCAGGTATGGCACTCATTGCAAAGCAAGAAAAGATTAGAAGGGGTGCACTTGCCGCCTAGAGAATGGGGGATTATATGGGCTATCTCTTGGTAGCCTGTGGCTCCACAGCACCAACACAGCCTTAGATCAGGCCTATCATCCTCAATAGCCTCAATCACGTAAGAGCAAAATCCCGCGCTCTTGGCCTTCTTAATGTTTCCTTGCCAAGCATTTCTAACTTGGGTGGTGGTGTGCGTCTTGCGTATATTTGCCGCTTTCATAACATCGCCTCATGTTATCGCCTTGGAGGAGTGCGGCAGGGGTAGGCGTTACCCTTTTCGACTGGCCGGTCTAGCCGCACGCGTTAATTATACCACTCATTCCATCGTCAAGTCATACCGAGACGCCAGCTCATTAAGGCTTAGCACTCGCCCTTGATCGTCCGAGAACTGCTCAATCTTAAGTTTGCCAGAGCGAAACAATTCAGCGCGCCTTGGACCGAGCATGTCATCTTGGAACTCTCGGCTCTGCCGCTTGAGAAACCCGCCATAGCGAACCTGATTGCTCACAGGGCCTTCATAGCTAGCCCGCTGACCCTGGGTGCCAATGCGGTACTCCTCTCTGATGACAGGGGTGCGTATCGAACGGCAATTGTAGTGCATCGGCGGCATAGGCCCGCGACCAATCGGATAGACTTCGTTGCGGGATTCGATGCCGGAGCAGGTAATCGTGGTGCGCGAATCAAGCACAGCCAAAAACCTCTCACCCTCAATAATATCGCTGTTCGCCGCATACACATTATTACGCGCGGCCGATCCAATGCCGTTGACGCTAGTCCTTATAACTGCTTCAGCCTGCCTGCGGCTTCGCGTCTGGACTAGCGCACCTACATCTCTAGCCATTTGCTGGCCGGTACGACCCTCCAGCACGCCAGCCTGCACCACACGCATAGCATCGCGCCCAGCGGCTTCGCTGAACTCCTGCCACATCTGCGGAATAGTGAGAGTCTTAACGGTATTGCCACTGACCAAGCGCAATTTACGCCGCGTCGTGATAGCTCGAATAGCATCAAGGTCTAGCCCTTCCGCAAGATCGATGCTGACCGATGCCCCGAGCAGCTTCTGTGTGAACTGTGCCTCCTGCACCGCGAAGTCTTCAAGCTCAAGCACGCCTTGAATATCGCCGGTAGCCGTAGCCACCAGCAGTTGAATATCACGCTCCAGAGCGACCATGCGGCCCATTTGGAACTCAGTGGCGTCAGCAGCGACGATGCGCTTGCGTAGGTCTTTGGCTAGCTGGCGAATGATGGGAAGGGCGGCTTTGATCTGCGAGCCCGAATAACGCTGCACTAGGATCTGGTGCCTTATCAGGCGCTCTAGCAGCTTAATGTCAGCCGTCATATCAGAGCGCCCCTATATTCGTCCCGCCTGCCTCGACCTCGGCATCAATATCCTCATCGGTTCGCTCGGGCGCAATCAAATCGCGCTGGCGAGCCCAGTCACGGAAGTCAGCTTTCGCCCACACACCACGATCAAGGCCGGTAATCATCGCCGCAATCATCTGCGGGTCAGCGTCTTCACTGTAGAACTGCTGATTCAGCTTAAAGATGATTCCACTGGAGGACTGATTAGCCATGAACGACAGCGCCCATTCAAGGCAGTTCTCTATCGCGTCTGATACGTTGGTAGCGACGCTCGACAGGTTGGCGTTCTCAGCGCCTGATCGCGCCCTGACGCTTTCCGCTGTTTCGTTTCCTCCGCGCTGCTCAATAAGGCGTGCGCCGATGGCGAGCATCTGCGCCTCTTTGCGAATCATCAACTCATTGGGCAGGTTGTTAGGCTCTGCCTGAACCAATGACATTGAGCCGCCTTTCGTTTGCACGCCACGCCGTGAGCCTACCGTGATCCCGTTGGGGTTCAGCTCCTTCCATTCCTTATCCGTGGTTTCGCCAATATCGACATGAAACATGGGCTGACCAGTGATAAACGAGCTTTCTTCAAGGTCGGCGCTGTTTCGATAGTGGGCGATGTTCACGTCAGCAAGATCGAGCAGCAGTGGTGCGTCTGGATTCTCGTCGTTATTGACCGTGCCGATAAACTGGAAGGGGATTGCTGTCCAGCGAGCGCCATTGCTGTCTCTGGGCTCGGAGCGAGACGCTTCAATGCCATCACGGAAAACACGCTGTACGTAAGCGCCATTTTCTAACGAAAGGACGCGGTATTGCTCTTTGAAATCCTTCTCAAACTCGTCTTCGCCGTCCTCATACCATTCATGCAACACAACCAGTTTTAGAAGCTCGCCTTCTCGTCGCCAGTTGATGATGCTAGGGCTTTGATAGGTTCGGAATGTAGCGCGTAGCCCGCTCGTCTGCTCCCGCGTCAACCCATCTTCAGCTTCGGGGTAGTCAACCAGAATACCGTGGCGGCCATTAGTCACTAGGGCAGAGGTTGCAAGCTTAGCGAACTGCGTAAGACTCATACCCGAGCCGTCGCAATCCTCGTTCATGTATTCAATCGGCGACTCAAGCTCTACTTGCGGCTCCTTACGGAACACCGCTCCAATCATGCCGTCGTGTGTGCGCTTTGTTACACCCAGCCAAACAGCGCGCTGAATGTAGGTTTCATAGCGAGCTGTGGCCTCCTTGAGTTCGTCGCCTTCCAGCAGGTAAAGCGGGCCGGTAGGGCATGGCAAGTAAGTTTCAGTGCGATCCTTGATCGCATCCGAGCCCGAGACGGCATCCCGCACGCGCTGGGCCTTCTTCTCATGTCCAGCGTAAAGCGGATGTATGGAGTCAACGGGCATGAAGTACCTCACATAAATTTGATAGGGCCGACGCTGGCGACTTGACCACTAACAGGCCATTTCGATTCGACCATGTAGCCGATAGCGGTGGTGATGTGCTGATATTCGTTGCGCTGATCTTCTTGGAAGGTCGAGCCTTGCTGCAGCTGCACCGTGGCTAAGCCTTTGTGGCACCACTTGGCGGTTATCGGATTGACGAACAAGTGACGTTCGCCATCAGCGGTGCAGATGCGAGCACGCACGGCGTTTTGCCGATCCTTGATAGCAGGGGCCGACTTCTTAACCTTGCGCGTGTAATTCCAGCCGTTAGCTTTAAGCACGCCTTCTATCTCGGTGTAGTCCGATGCGTGGCCATGTTTCTCGCCAGCGCGCCCGGCAGGATCGCCATACAGCAACACATGCTTGTTCTGATGATCCTTGTAGCGCTCAACGAACTCTTCAGCGCTTTGCCGGGAGATAGCGCTGGTCAGGACGATCTCGTCTAGCAGGTAAAGATCATCGCCACGCTGCACGCCAATGGCCGATGAAAGCGGCGTAAAGTTTTGGTCGTGCATCCAATGCAATTGCTCGTGAGGCTCGATGGCGGCGTCGGTGTGATTCTCAGTCCCGTAGTCTTCATATATCCGGCCCGTTGCCGTTTCAAAGCCAGCCTCAAACTCTTGCTTAAACTGCTTGGCACTCATCACGCGCTTAGCGGATGCGATAACGTCAGGCGGTAGTATCTCTGATGACTTCCAGTGGTAGGCCGCCCACTCAGGGTCATTGGCCGTTCTGGCGTACTCATAGAGCTCGTAATAGTGATTGAGACCATCAGGCACACCGATAAGCCAGCACCAAGCGCGGTAATCAGGGCGCTCAGGCGATACGGTGTTAAGTGCCGGGAGAATGTGCGCCTCCCATGCGTGCGCCTTTACGTCGGCAATCTCGTCTATTACGCCACCCGTCCAGGGCGTACCCTCAATACGTTCGGGCTTGTCCAGGCCGATCAAATGAATCTCGGTGCCGTTGGGCATAAATATCTTGAGCTCGGATTCGCTAGGGCGCTTGCTGTGGGTTGCGCTAAAGGTCATCGCCTTTAGGTCGTCCCACCAAATCTTCTTTACTTGGTCGCGGGTAGGGGCGGCAGCAAAGTACAGCTCATTCGGATGCTTCATGGCCTGTTTGGCTAAATAACGCTTTGCGCGTTCAGTCTTGCCCGAGCGTCGTCCAGCAGGTACCACTTTGAATCTTACCTCTTCCGTTATCAGCCTTACTTGCTCGGGTATGTCTTTCAGCTCATACCAGCGCTTGTACTGGCGTGCTAATGCGGGATTCATCCGGGCAGCCCTTGAGCTAGCTTAGCGAGCATGGCAACCAAGTCATCGGAGCCGCCGTCATCAGCAGGCTTTTCTCGCCACCGCTCAGGATCACGATTCTTAAGCCAGAAGATCATGCTGGTCGGGTCGGGCGGGTAATGCTTAGTCGTTTGATGCGTGACTATCTCGCCCTGGTTATTGAAAACCTTTTCTTCGGGGTGGCTGTAACCCATAGCGCGTTGGAATAAGCGTTCTGCGACATCGGCATCAGCTAAGCGCTTACCCGCCTTTAGGGACTCAAGAAACGCTTTGTGAGCTTTCTTCCAGGCGTTGATGGTTTGCTCACTAACTTCAAAGAAATCTGCTAGGTCGGCATCAGTCGCCCCCAGCAAGCACAGTTTGCGGGCCTGCTCGGCGAACTCCGCCTTGTACTTGGTGGGTCGTGCCATGTGGTTACCTATTCTTTATCGATGACGCGCAGACCATTCTCGCCAGCCTGGAATGTGACAGTAAACGTGGGCAGGTCATTGGCGGTAGACCTCAGCACCGTCTCGACTTGGTGCGGCAGCACCTCACCGTGCTCATCTACTAAGATGTAAGCATCAGGGCTGCATACAGTGGATACTCGCTTGATGGCGATGTTCATATCGTTACCTATAGTCAATACACATTAGAGAGCGCCCAGGACGGAACGCTCTTTGATGTGCATCTACACCTCACGGTGTGGTGACGGGTAGCGTTGCCCGCCTCGCAGATATTGGATCACCTCGGCTAGTGGGTTTTCGTCAATCTGGTGTTGCTGCCTGCATCTTTGCTAGCTCAAGTAGGCCAATGCAGGCTAATACGTCATCAGCCCTTCGGCCTTGGCTATACGTCACCAGCTCTGACTCGTCTTTATCGCAGTCATGGACGATCATCAGGAGAGAAGGCTGGTATTCGCCAGACTCGATGCTATCGGCTACGGCGCGCAATGATGCGGCAATATCTTTGCGGTACTGGGGGATGTTGCGATCAATCGGAGCTAAGTTAGCCATACACACTCCTGATTCAGTGTTTGCGCTTACGATGCCAGTAACACGACAGCAGGTAGACAGCGATGATGTAGCGGAGGCGCAGCCAGGCTTCGAGGCGCTTTGTCATTGAGAAGCGTCACATTCGCCGCTATCGTCGCGTGGCTTTTCACGAACCTCCAGCCCGTTCTTTTCCAGAATCGGCATTAAGCATTCGCGTACATAGTGGCGCGTTGATCCGCCTGTCTTTTCGAATACGCTATCCGCCTCCCTGACTGCTGCTGTTATGCGCTTTTCAACATCACTCATCACACAACTCCTCTAGCATCGCTTGGCGTTCGTCGTAGGCTGCCCATAGCGCATTGATGTAAGTCTCGACGTCGCGGTAAAGGCTATCGCCTGCCACGTCCCAAAAGCCGCCTTTGTCGATATTGGGCAATACGGGATCAGGCGGGATAGTACACTCGGGCGCGACATGCACGTACTCGGTGGTAGTGCACGCACTAACGGCGAAAGCTGCCAGTAGGCCGAGTAGTGGTAGGGCGTTCGTCGGCTTCACTTTGCGTCTCCGCTGATTGTTCGCGGGCAGATGCCCTGGCTTGATCAATGTCGCGCTCTTTCTCACGCACTGCGGTTACTTGCTGGGCCTTACGCTCTGCGGTGTCGGCTTTCTTACGGGCATTGTTGCGCTGTGCGAATAACACGCCTAGGGCGCCAAGCAGTAGCGCGAAGATGCCGCCGATTAACTCAACCATTGGCCTGTCCTCGCTTTACCTCACGCTCGGCCTTTAGCTTTGGCTGCTCGATATTGCGCAGGATGAACGCAGCGCTTGAGATAACAGCCCCCGCAAGCATGAACCACTGATCAGGAATGATGCCGTCCCAGTAGGGGAGCAAGCCTTGGGCAATAGTGACGGCAGATAGTATCGATGCTTGGTTCGACCAGAGCCGATGCCATACCTGTGCATCTTCCGCTAATTGAATTCGCTTCATCACTCCACTCCGACTTCACTTGTCCAGTTATCCCGCACTAGATCCATGCTGCGCTCTAGCTCGTTGATCTTGCGCTGCATGGGGCCGAGTCGACCGTTTGCGCGGTGCATGCTCTGCTCGTTTTGCTCGGCGCGCAGCTTTTCGTATTGCCAGCTGCCGATGATGATGGCGTTAGCGGCCATAAGACCGACGCTTATCTTTTGGACTTCCTCGATGGTCCGCTGCTGTTCTTCAATGCGCTGCAAATAGAAGTCGCGGTGCTCTATGCGGCGCTGGTGAGCTGCTGACCAACCGGTGGCAAACACCGTGCACGCCACGAGCATTAACGCAACGACCCATAGCGGGATGCGGTAGCACCGTAATAGTCGTTTCATTTCTTGCCTCGGATGGCGTCAGCAATGCTGGCCGCAATAGTTTTAAGGCTGATGCTTTGCACGCGCCCCTGGATGCCGTGAACGCCCATGAGGGCCATAAACGCGCCTACGCCTGCGGCAGCCTCAACGGGTAGCTGAAACGCCCCGTTAGCCGGTATGCCGCTTAGGTAGATAATCAGGTTGATCGTGCAGAAGGCGATGATTGCGCATACCAGGGCAGTGTTCCGGTTACCAATGAGCCAGGAGACCACAAACGCCGGTGCCGCTGCGGCAATGCGAGGATCTTGAAAGGGCATAGCCGCCCACGACCATAGCTGTGCCAGTAGTTCGGCCATGCGCGACCCCTATTTTTCTGAGCCGCGGTGATCTCTGAGCGCAACGTATGCAATGAGGACGACGATTTG
>TARA_R110000851_G_scaffold151594_2_pt1 | contig 11382 bp, 11 predicted proteins | sample TARA_R110000851 | Tara Oceans TARA_R110000851 (sample SAMEA4397627) | marine metagenome | biome: Polar Biome; feature: [DCM] deep chlorophyll maximum layer (ENVO:01000326); material: water (ENVO:00002006), including particulate matter (ENVO:01000060) such as... | depth 17 m | reverse complement strand
GGCGGTGGATCCGGCGGCGGCGGTGGTGGTGGATCCACCGGCAGTGGAGGGCCCACCATCCCCCGCGACGGCATCCCCGGCCCCGGTGGCTACACCACCGGTGGTGATACTGCGGTTGAAGATCCGGTGATCCCCGAGAGCCTCTGACCGTCTAAGTGGCCTGGATACCAATATCAATATTTAAGGAAAAAGAAAAATGGCAAAAACAATAAAAACATCAAAACTAGATAAAGCGTCTACCTCTGCCCGCACCGCCGGCCGCAGCACTCACACGGTTTCCGCTGGCAAAATCGTCAAAAAAGGCTCACCAGATAAAAACTTATACGAGATGTACTCTAAGCTTCGTAAAAATGGCGCCATCGGTAAATCCAATCCCATGGATACCACTCAGGTAGCAGAAGAGTGTCTGTCCGCCCTCGGTATCAGAGTAAAAACAAACCCGAACCCATATAAAAGTCTACTTAGCGAAGAAGATTCAAGCAACAAGATTACAAATGTAAACATTGTAGATCTTAAGGCCTATAGTAAACTTGAAAGGGTCACTGTCCTCCCTATCGATAAATTTCCCTATAAAGACGATCCTTGGTACCAGTTGGACGAAGATAAATCAGAATATGTAAAGAAACAACTATCCGAGGCCAAGAAGAAAATAACCCCCAATCGCTCAGCCTTGGCCGCCGCAATTTACGGCAATAGCCAATCAAAAAATATGAAAGGAAAAAAGCTTTCACAGCTTAAATAAATAAATGGCCGAAACAACAGAAAAACCAGGTATTACAACTTCCACCGATGTCAGCACAGATCTATGGACTTCAGTAACGAACAAGACAACGATACTCTTCTATTCGGCTTCTGTATTAACTGCCGGCGCGTTTGATGACCTCGGTTATGTCAACAATCTTGACTTTAAGAATAACAGAGAAGTTTATTATGAATCTTCAGTATATGAGGTATTCGGTTCTAGTAGCGACACACTTGTATTAACCGATACAACTGAATCCTTCAAAGTCGACGCGCTCTACGTCCCTGATGGCGGCGTAGGAATTTTGGCAGAATATGGTGGAGATTCAACGGATACTACCGCAGAGGGCATCGAGCATGCCCACGAATATAATTTATCTGATTATACGATGTCTCCGATCTTTGTTGAAACAGCGGCCGCGCATGTTGAAGCCGCTATTGGTAATCTTTCATCTTTAGCAACCCCACCGACCGGCCCAGAGGCGAATTATCTGATTCCCAAATTAGAAGCTGGTGAGGTCGACGGACTAAGAGCCACTTTTGGATACGATACAATCTCGACGATAGGCGCATCGATAAATAATCGAATTGATTTATTGGCAGAGGATATTTATAATACCATCCCAGTTAATAAGTATGTCTTTGAGAAGACAAACCCAATCGACTTAGGAAAAGAGAACTTTCAACCGATAACGGCCGGCGAACTTTCCGGAATCGGATTATCGTCAGCGATAACATCCGGTAGCGTTAGCACAACACCAACAGGTTACTAATATGGCAGTTCAAATAATAAAGAAATATTACGATTCTAATCTGATGTCCGGATCCGGAGATTTGTTTAGGAATGCGGTTTCTAGCTATATTAAAGTAGTTAGCTCATCGGCGGGGGAGGGTCTCAGTAAGAATACATACACTCTCGCCGACACAAAAATCTCTGCGATTTATGAATCCCCGGATGCATTTTGGACAACCGCCTCCGCCGACACTGTGTTAAAGAGCGTTTCTTTTGCTTGTTCTATACAAGGAGATTCTAATGTTATTGCTGGCGATGATCAATGGTTAGCCTATGTTAAAGGTGGATCTTACGAGGATATAAGTTACTCAGGAATTGTGACGGCCGGCACCTTTGAAATTGACATGCTTGTAAAAAAGAATACTTATGATTTGCTTTCCGCAAAAGCAATTTCAGAGGCCAATTACGCCTCTTACAAAACACACGCTCACACGTATTTTTATAATTATAGGCTCCATGAATATGAAACTCAGCAGATTAATTCGGATACAAAGTTTAAAGCACTCCCAAATTTATATTTGATCTCTTATGGTATCTTTAATCCGGACCTTCATTTTGAAAAGGAAGACACGAATCTTTTTGATCTTCTGTATTTTTCGGAGTATTCCTCTTCATACCAGGGCCATGACCGCGAGAACACACTGAGGACAAACTTCGCGGAAGGTACTACCACCCCCTGGATCCCTCTCGAAAGTTTAACTTCGCCACGAACAATGGACGGCGCCGCCTTCGACTACACCGATCCATATTTTGGTGTTAAAGAATATCTGAACAAATATGCTATAGATGGAATTTCGTCCTCGGCCTCGAATTATGCGATCGCCAATGCTGGAAATCTTATTTTCAATAAAGCGGGGATTGCCACTACATTTGAAAGTAGTCATATCAATGCACCGAATCAACCATATTATGCAAAGATAGACTTACCGTTTTATTCAAGTGATCTTATCAGCCAAGCGTTAATAACAAGTGATTTCCACAATATCTTACTAAATGAAATCGCCGGCGCGTTTGTTAGCAACCGATCTTTCTTAAATTCTTCTGACTTAATAGTAGAAGATCAGCAAGATGTACTGGGCTCTGATGCTTCAATTATTACTGAAAAGACTGCCGCAAACACTACTTTACCTTACTTAAACTTATATGATCTGTTAGTTCAATACTCAAATACCGGTAGCCCCCTCTATGGAGACTCGAACTTCTATTTTGTTGGATCCCAAGGAATCTCGGAAAAGGCCACCCAAGATGCGGCAGGAAACTTAAGATATGTCAATAAGATAGCAGCAGACTCTATGATTCTTGAGTTACAAGATTTTTCTAATGAGACTGCTTTCACTCCTTGGTCTACCACCGGCCCCGCAATTTTTGGGCACAAGTCGATTTTAGAGGATTTGGAGAATAACACAAAGAATGAAGTCGTCGCGATAAGGATAGAAAAAATAGATTCAGTCTCGGGTGAAGTGCAAAACATAATTATTCAGAACCAGCAATCTTCAACACCCTCAACCGGTATTTCAAATTTATCCACAGCAGACGAGTCTTGGAAATATTATGATACCCAAGTTGTCTACGGCCGCTCATACACCTACAGTATCTATGCCTACGTCGTTTCTGTCGGCTTTAAATATGAATATAGTGACCTTGCAGTGTCGCGACAAATTAATACGACAGACGACAGCGACCAAATTTGTATTGAATTCTTCGATCCCGCAACTGGTGAAACCCGAACGTCTCCGATTGACACAGCCGGCCTGAGCGACTGGTCCGCTGTAAAGGGCTATAACGACGGCAATAGCCGTCAGCCCCTGGCTGCACTAAATACTTCCGGGTATGCAACCACGGCTCAAGAAATGGCCACTGGTTCTCCCTACTATGCTGATTTTAGAATGACAGCTTCTCCAACCTTTAAAATATTTGAGTGTCCGGTTAACAGTAAGACTATAACGATTCTTGATCACCCGCCAACAAACCTTGAAATAATTCCATATCAAGTCAAAGATAACTCTCAGAAAGTCGGCATGTTCATTCGATTAGAATCGTTCACACCGCAGGCCTACGCCGGCCTATTCACTCCGGAGAAAAATGCCAACAAGAGTCAATACCTAAATTCAAATAACTTATTACCGTCCGAGAATATCACAAACAAATCGGTTTCGCGCCCAAGATATATAGAAGTATACCGACTCAACCAGAAACCAACTTCAATCATTGACTTCGAAGATTCTCTGGTTTATACAAAGGACCTACTTTTAGACAACTATCCAGAAAACCCTATCATTGATGAAACAACAATTATATCCTCTTGTTTCTTCTACGAAGAAAAGATTACAACAAACCATAAATTTTATTATATCGCGAGGTATGTTAGTGAACACAATGTGCCTGGCGCATGGTCCCCTATACAAGAGATCGAATTGGTCGATGATGGGGGATATAAATATATTGTGACAGACACACTCCGTGTCGCCGACCTCGGCGCGCCACCACAAGATTCTAATGTGGTTGATCCGTATAAAAAGATCTTCCGGTTAATTCCGAATGTCAATCAGGTGATAATGGATACTTCAAGCGTTGATTACGACGATGTTGCCTCAAGCCAGATTTCCAATATTTCGCTCGCAACAGATTCAGAAGATTCAATCTGGGGGAAAACGTTTAAGATCAGATTAACTTCCAAAAAGACTGGCAAGAAAATAGATTTAAACGTTACTTATAATTTGAAGGAGCAAGCATAATGGCTTTTCAGGACACGGCCGGCACAATAATTTTAGATGCGACGTTAACAGATCTCGGCCGACGGCGTATGGCTCAAGGCAAGTTTAAGATAGAGAAATTCGCCCTTGGTGACGATGAAGTTGACTATGCTCTCGGGGGTTTTAGCGGATCAAGAGGCGATGGATATTACTACCTTTTTGGAGACGCCGATTCATCATATGCCGTAAAAGATAAGTTTTCAACTTATGAGGCTCACACCACAAATACATCTAATATAAATTATGGCTTAACAGATCTGCCAAGAAATGATATATTATATCTACCTCAATACTTTATTAACGTGAAAGTAGAAAATTCAGTTAAGAAGAACGATAATGTAATTTATTTGTCAGTCAACGAAGAAACTAGCAAAAAACTGAAGCTGTATTTAAATATCGATACAGACTTTTTGCAAGATAGTGAATCGTTTGATAATATGATCATCCTTGAATCCGGCATCCAGCGCCCGGGCGAGCTAATAGGTTCAAAATTATATCGTGATAGATTTATCTATAATTTGAACTTATTTGATGATTACGTATTCGTACATTGCAACAAGAATTTTGTAGAGAAAGTCATGACCAACAATCCCACCGCATATTTCAAAAATGATGCAGCCGGCAATTTATACCAAAACTTGGCGCCACTATCCGAACAAACGAAAATTAGCTTAAAAGGTTATTTAGAAGAGTATGATACATATTACTGCAAAGCCGTTCAAAACAATTTAATAGATTATGTAGATTCCGACTTACTACCGGCCGCTGCAAATCTATCCGTGATCGAGGGACCCCGTTCATCCGTGCTAGGATTAAACTTCAAAGTTAACAGAAAAATGGCAAACAAATCCAACGGCGCCTCCGACAGAAGATACACATTATTCGGCAAAACCGCTCAAACTCTTTGGTCGGGAGATGACACATTTGATTATGTAGATACCCCAGTATTAATTGAAGGATGTTCAAGCACTTCAAAGTTTGAATTTACATTGCGAATTATTCGATATGCTGGCCAGTAATATTATTGGCATAGAAAAAAAAACACAACTATTTAGAAGAGGAGAACCAAATAAATGGCATTTTTAGACAATTCCGGCGACATCATCTTGGATGCTGTCCTAACGAAGACAGGCAGAGAGAAACTAAGTTCTGGCACTGGTTTAGGCATCACGCATTTTGCCCTAGGCGATGACGAGATTAACTACGCTTTATACGATAAGTCCCACCCGAGTGGCTCAGCCTACTATGATTTAGAAATTATGCAGACGCCCATCTTGGAAGGATTTACACAAATCAACGCCAACATTAACTATGGGCTTTTGTCATACACTGACGAAGAATTGTTGTACCTACCAGAGATGCTTAGGCTTGAAAAGACTACCGCGAGCCTCGTCTCTAGTTATGGTCTCCTACTTCCATTCAACGGCATTTATTATTTTGCAGTTAATGGAGAGACCCTCACCGCATTACAGGCGGACTGGACCGTGGGCACCGCCGGCACTAATAATAATAAGTTTAGTCAGGTTATTACTGAAGGCGCCAACCCACCAAAAGCGATCTTTGTAGAAACTGGGTTTGACACGAATCAAATCCTCCGCTCCGACCGCGATGCCTATACCGCATATGAGGATACCCAGTTTACTATCTCCGTAGACAAAAGATTTATAAATTCTGTTCTTGCCCCCATCAACGAGGGCCACACATATGAGAACAACTCTTCCAATGCACTGACGGACAGCCCGAGCGGAAACACGTCCGTCAGTGTTCAGCCCGTCGGCTCAACGTCACATACTCTTTTAAACTATCTCGATTATAGTCAGTGCTACTCGGCGGCCAACAAAATACAAGATCCGACGAGCAACGGCGCCGCCACCGAATGGACGAATTTCGCAGGGGCCGGCCTATCGCTTTTCCTCTTTTCTTTCGGCGCCCCATCCGAATTGAGGACCATGGCGGACGGCCCGACGGCCACAAACTATACCGATTATGGAACCACCGGATTAATCAAAAACGCTGCCGGCCTCAATAGCACCAATACCTACAATTACATTGACACGATGGTTTATGTAACTGGTAACACTTCATCCGCCACCTTGTCTGTTCCCGTTCGGATTATCAGGAAGGACAGCTAATGAAGACTTTTAAAAGAATACAGGTTAAATTAGGAGATAATAAATGCCAGTAAAAAACTATATACCATTCACCACCGGCGAAGATGTAACGCAGACCCGCACGCTTCTCCACGAAGTTTTGCCCCTCACCGGTACAATCGTCAGTGGAACATACGGTGGCTTCCGCACAGAACGCAATATTAAAAACTATTCTCATGGTATGTTTCAGTCTGTTTATGATTATGCATACCTGAGTTCTTCGGCTAACCATATCTTTGATATCACACTAGGTTATGACAAAACCTCGTGTTTATCTGGTACCACTGGCACGATCCCACAGCAGAAGAAGAAAATCAACATGTATAATCAGTTTGCTCAATTGTTATTGGGATATACTGGTTCGACCACCGACGGGATCCGAAAGTTTGAGTCAGATCTCACCTTGGATGGTGTCGGTTATCTCAAGCAAGCCTTTATCATTAGCTTTTCTCGCTTGCTAACAAAAGATCAAATTAAGAAAGGTTCTTTTAGTATTGCTCTTGGTACCGGATCCTGGGCATCCCCCTTCATGAACGGAGCTACTTCCGCAGTAAGAACTCTTGCTGACGTTTCCGCTTCTGTTGATACTACTGGTGTCCAAGTCTGTGACGGTGGAGAATACGGCTTGCTTTACGATTCGAAAGAGAACAAATTAGTGAAAGGCCTGATCTTCTATCAAGCCGGCATTGCGGTGATTTCGTCTTCGGTATGGCCATCGAAGGGCGCTGCAGCAACTACCCAATTCAATCAACCGCACCATAGCGCACCGAGCGTCTTCCAAACTGTAACTGCCTCCATGGCTAGTTCCTCGATCTCGTCTTCTACTGACGCGCTGCGACATAGAATCCAGAACATCTCGTATAATAATACAACTGAGATCAACTCTAAGATCTATTTCTGCCGCGTTCCGTTCAACGCCTTCAACTATAGCTCAAACCCCACTTATACCAGTGGTAGTAAAATCGTTGTTAAGAGTACAACTACAGATATGCCGGTATCGTATGTCACTACTGTCGGATTATATAACGGTGGTGGTGAACTCCTTGCGGTCGCAAAACTATCAGAACCGCTGAGAAAAGACCCCACAAACGATATGACCATCCGAGTTCGCTTAGACTACTAAGCTGGTTGCAATATGGCTTACAAAAAGTTTAAAGATAACGAAATTCTCATAAACACAATGCGCGCCTTTCCGGACGCAGAGTTTGCTATATATGACGGGAAAGTATACTATAACAGTACACCCGCCCAATCTGGCCCAAGAAATTCACAAGTTAGAAATGTTGCACCAGGATATATAAGCCTGTATGAATATAACATTGATCGCCCCGAAGTCGCTACTGGAAGATTCATTGGCACTTCGAGCATCCCAGACAACGGCCGTATCTATCCGTGGATATCTAAAGACTCCGCCGGCGCTAGCTTTAAGACAGTCACGAAAGCATCCTACTCAAGCGAGTTTAATCATGGAGATATTCTTCGTAGTACCTACCCTCTTTCGGCATCGATAACAAGAGAGTACATCCTATTTCCGTCATCCTCACTTCCCGCCGGCGCAGGTGTTTATAACCGGCACTATATTTCACTCCGCAATCGATTAAACTTTTATGGCGCCCGCAGCCAACACTATTTGGTCTCGTCCTCTTATGGTAATAAAGACACACAGACACTAAACCTAGTTCATATACCTTCGATCTTTTATGGTTCAAAGATTAAGCCAGGTACCGTTTCACTAAAATGGTACTTTACCGGATCACTGGCCGGAGAACTAAGGGATTCAAACAAAAACGGAGAATTGTTCCAAGTCTCTGGATCGGACTCCACCGCCTATAACAACAAGGTGGCCGGCGTTGTTCTGTATGATGAGGGTTTTATCCTGTTGACTGGCTCTTGGGCGTTAAACAATAAAACGATGGCTTTTTCTCCATCGATCAACGGCCAGCCTCGTTGGACTCATTTCGGTGCCGGCGGCAATGATGGTAACCTCCCCGCGGCCATCGGCCCGACATTTGTATCTGGAGCATACAACCTTTCTTTTAAAGGAACGACAGATACACAAGTCATGACAATGTTTGCTCACGCTAAACGCGGCGAAGTCAACTTCTCGAATAACCCAACTTACATTGAGCACGGCCAGGATCTGATCTTTAAAACGTCATCCAATGTCTACCACGAGAATGACGAAATTAAATTAAAGAACTTTGTTAGCTCAAGCTATACGGACTATTCTGCTTCATTCAAGAGACGAGTTTATATTTCGAAAGTCGCGATATACGACAAAAACCGGAACCTCATCGGCGTGGCCACTCTTGGTTCGCCAATACTAAAAGAAGAGAACCAGAGTTATACTTTCAAACTCAAGCTGGATATCTAATGAGGCCAATAACAATAGTCGCCCCAAGATTATTAAAAGCCATGTCAATAGTGATTGATATAGCAGCAATAACTTTGTGGCCATTCATAATTTCTCGTGAAGAGATGAGCGAAGATGTTTTAACGCACGAATCTATACATATCGCTCAACAAAAAGAATTATTTGTGGTATTCTTTTATATATTGTACGGCTGGGATTATCTAAAAGGCTTTATAAAATACAAAGACAAAGAGTTGGCATACTACAGGATTCGGTTTGAACAAGAAGCGTACGCGCAAATGCTAAACGAGCATTACTTAGAGAACAGAGAACTGTATAGCTGGCGTAAATACAAGGTTTAAAATGGTTATAGGATTTGATATAAGCACCAGCATTACTGGTGTGGCTGTTGTAGCAGAGGGCGAATTGGTTTATTACGACTCGATAGATCTAAGAAAGCACAAAGATGTTTTCGAGAAGACAGTTGTAATGAAAGAAAAACTGTTGGATTTATTTGAAATGTATCAGTTAGATAACGAACACCATATCGGTGATTCTGATTTTCCACTCGAACACATATATATCGAACAGTCTCTCCATATGTTTATGGGTGGAAAGTCTTCAGCGAAGACCCTCTCAACACTCACGCGCTTTAACGGAATTGTATCATGGTTAATCTACGAACTATTTGAGATGAAGCCAAAATTTATCGGTGCGTCCTCAGCACGCAAGCAAGCCGGAATCAAGATCCCACGAGGCCAGAAAGCAAAAGCAGTTGTTCTACAACACTTACTTGACAACGAGCCGGCCTTCAAAATAGAGTATACAGCGCACGGAAACCCGAAGCCTGAGTCGTATGATCGTGCGGATGCAATTGTGGTTGCACGTGCTGGTTATAACTTAGAACAAAATAATCAAGAAAAAGCTTGACGGAACACCCCAGTGGTGTTATTATATTTAAGATGATCTTTCATCATACCTAGGAGATAAAATGAAAGTAATAACCGGACACAATGTTAATGTCCATTATAAAGGTACCCTCACTGATGGTACTGAGTTTGATAATTCGAGAACGAGAGGACAGACTATCGCTTTTCAAGTCGGTTCTGGCCAGATGATTCCTGGATTCAACGACGCTGTTGTAGGCATGGCTACTGGAGAAACCAAGTCGGTAACTCTTGCACCAACAGAAGCGTACGGACCCCGGAATGAAGAAGCACTCAACACTGTCCCTCGCGAGGCATTTGGAGAGAACTTCGAATTCGAGGTCGGAGCTACCATCCAAGGCAATGGCCCACGTGGTGTCTTTTTGGCAAAGATTCATGATCTTCAAGAGGAAAATGTCATTCTTGACATGAATCACCCTCTTGCTGGTCAGTCGCTCAATTTTGAAATTGAGTTGGTATCTGTCAATGAAGCAACCGCAATATCGGCTACTTGGAGCCCAACCATGAAGAAGGCCGAACTTCTCGGGGTTGCCAAGACGCTTGGACTTGATGTGAACACTCGCACAACCAAAGCACAACTCGTAGCAGCCCTCTCAGCATAACTGAGAACTGCCCACAAAACTAAAAACCTCGCTCCGGCGAGGTTTTTTTTTGCTTGACAGGTGCGTTCCGATGTGTTATCTTGTTAATGAGGGTCAATGAACAAGAAAGAAGCAAAGAGGATTCTACATGAAACGCTTGGAAACTACGCAGACAAAGGTACAGAGCTTCTTTTCGTGTGTCCGGCATGCGATCACCACAAGCGTAAGTTCTCTGTTAATCTCATTAAAAATGCTTTTAAGTGTTGGGTTTGTGATTATCGCGGTCGTAATCTTAGGCGTGTTGTTAGGCGCTTTGGTTCATATACACAACTACAGAAATGGGACCAAATTACGGGCCGGACAGATCTTGAAAGATACTCTGATCTCTTTATGGAACCAGTCGATGAAGCTGGGCGTCAAAAAATACAACTCCCGAAAGAATTTGTAAGCCTGTGTTCAAACAAGATCCCGGCCACCGGCACATATGCGCTAAAGTATCTCCAGTCCCGCGGCGTTACTACAGAGGAGATTGTTCGATGGAAGATTGGTTATTGTTTTAGTGGAGAATACAGAAACAGAATTGTCATTCCGTCCTTCGACGAAGACGGAGATGTAAATTACTTTGTAGCCAGATCCTATAACGGAGACTCCTACAAATACAAGAACCCTCCGGCTTCCAAGGATGTGATCTTTAACCATCTGTATATTGACTGGAACAGAGATCTGACCATAGTAGAGGGCGCCTTCGACGCGCTGGTCGCAGGGAATGCTGTCCCTATTTTGGGATCAACCCTCAGAAATGGCTCGGAACTCATACGAGAGATCGTCCGAAATGACACCCCGGTCTTCATTGCTTTGGATCCCGATGCAGCTGATAAAGAAAGGCGCGCCATTAAAACACTACTTAAATATGACATCGAACTTCATAAGATTGATGTTACCGGATATGAGGATGTGGGTTCGATGCCCAAGCATATTTTTGAGGAAAGAAAACGAAATGCCACCTTTATCGATCAAGACAACTATTTATTGTTAGATTTACTGTCAGCAGTATAGGAGACTAC
>TARA_R110000851_G_scaffold252345_3_pt1 | contig 11392 bp, 10 predicted proteins | sample TARA_R110000851 | Tara Oceans TARA_R110000851 (sample SAMEA4397627) | marine metagenome | biome: Polar Biome; feature: [DCM] deep chlorophyll maximum layer (ENVO:01000326); material: water (ENVO:00002006), including particulate matter (ENVO:01000060) such as... | depth 17 m | reverse complement strand
TCGGCTAGTGCTACTGTTTCTACTGTCGGTACTCGTGTTCGCATGGCTGCTGCGTCTCTTTCGGCTAGTGCTACTGTTTCTACTGTCGGTACTCGAAGACGGCTTGGAGCAACTTCTTGTTCTGCTAGTGCTACGATGTCCACTGTTGGCACCCGTAGACAGCTCGGAGCCGTGTCGTGTTCTGCTACCGCCACTATGTCTACCATTGGCATCCGTAGACAATTTGGAGTCGCACCACTTTCCGCAACCGCTACTTTGGCCGCTACGGGATCTGTTGGAGGCACAATAAGCGGAGCCGCTAGTTTAAACGCAGCCGCAACCGTTGCTACCGCCGGAAAGGTTAAGCGGTTTGGTGCTAGTGCAATTACCGCGACCGCAGTACTATCATCCTTGAGCACAGTTAAAAAGCTTGGTTCTGCCACTATTTCTGCTACCGCGTCCCTAGTTGCTGAAGGGTCTGTAGGGGGAGCGGTTAGCGGGGCCGCCAGTTTAAACGCAACAGCAACCATTACCGCGACTCCCCTAGTAAAAAGAGGTGGTGCGTCTGCGATTTCTTGTAGTGGAACAGTGACTACTTCTGGATCTGTTAAAAGGTATGGTGCTAGTGGTATTTCTGCAAGTGCTCAGACGTCTGTTTCTGGAACAATAAAGAAACTAGGCGGCTCGTCTCTAAGTGCTTCTGGAGTCCTGTCAGCCTCAGGGTCATGCATAAGAGGGGGAGTGGCACCACTGCTTGCTACTGCCACCTTAATAGCGGCGGGAGGAACGGGTAGTGTGGTAACGGGGGCTACTAGCCTATCGGCCTCAGCAACACTAGACGCCCTTGGAAAAATAGATCAATTTCCAGTTGCGGTAGAGTTTATTGTGTATATCAATAGGGACGATGAATATGAGGCTAATATTAACACTTCCGTTCCCTACGAAGCCAGCATAGAAACCTTTAGAGAGTTTGTAGGATAACAATTATGACAGCAAATGAGATACATGTCAATGATGTTGGTACGACTTTTCAGTTAACTTTTAAAGACAATGGTGTTGTTGTTGATATTAGTTCCGCTTCTGCTGTGCAGATACTACTTAGTGGCCCAAGCGATGCTGCGGTTACAAAGACCGCGGTACTTGTGACCGACGGAACTGACGGCAAGGCAAAATACATAACGGTGGCAGATGATTTAAGTACCTCAGGAACTTGGAAAATTCAAGGTAAGGTTACTTTTTCAGCTACCGTATATCATAGTGATGTTCATAACTTCACTGTTTATAAAAATCTGTAGGGTGTTTTTTTACGGGGGTATATACATGTGGACAACAGATTTAGTCTTGATGCTTAGAACGCTAATAGGTGACCTAGACTCAGCTAAATACGCAGATACTAGACTACAGCAGGTGCTAGTTATTGGTGCATACAATGTTAATAACGATGCTCCTTTTAACAATAATTATGTAATAGACGTAAACACTTTGACAATTGCTCCAGATCCAATAACACAAGACGACACGGATTTCAATGTTTTAACAATTTATAAGAGTGCTTGCATTCTACTTGGAAGCGAAGTAAAGACAGAATCTTCTAACGCAATATCTATCAAAGACGGCCCTTCTGCCATTGATCTAAGAGGCGTTAGTTCAAGCTTGCACGTTATGTACAAAGACTTCTGTGAAAAATATGACGAGCTTCTCAGAAAGTACAACTACGAGAAGGGAAGTGGAGACGGCACGCCCGCCGGTGTTGCTATACTTGGCCCCTACAGTCCCGCAAGCTGGGGTGTTGGCTATAACAATCGTCGTGGCGGATATTATTAATCACACATATGTTTAATTAGGAGAAGATAAAAATGGCTATTTCTGCAAAAATAAAATCTGGTAGCGGCTTTAACGAGGGAGGCGGCTACACAGGGAGTGGTAGAGGAACGTTTTCTAAGGGGCAGTTAGTTAGTGGCGGCATTAATCAAGACACGATGGCCTTACCGGGTGACGGGGAGAGACATCATAGTGCTGGACTTTCTGCCGTCATAAGCGTAGCCGCAACAACCGCTACGCTGGTCGCCTGTCCTGCCAACAGGATCGTTGAGGTGTTAAGTTATACCTTTATAACAGACGCAGCCACAACGGTTACTTGGAAATCTAATACCACAGCTATTTCTGGTGCTATGACAGTAAGTGCTAATGGTGGTGTTGCTCAGTCTGGGACTGACGATGGTTCGTTATTGTTTACCGCCTTGGGAGAAGATCTAAAGATTACTAACAGTGCTGGAAACATAAACGGTCACTTCACTTATCGGATAATATAATGGCTTTAAGCATCCCCAGTGGTGTATTTACAACCTTTAATGAGGCGGTTACGTTATTTACTAGACCGGCTATACTGGTTTACCCAGAAAAGAAGGAACAGTGTCCGAACTGCTATCTAGACACAATGGGTACACGCACAAGGTCTGTTAGCTATTATAGGTCTGGTGGCCCGTATCCATTTGAAAGAGGGATGCCGTGCCCGTATTGTAACGGAAAGGGCTACAAGGCAATAGAGGCTTCTGAGGAAGTTAGCGTCAGAATCTATTATGACAGAAAGTCTTGGGTTCAAATTGCGATTCCGGTTAATATACCTGATGGGGCGATCCAGACGATTTGCGATATGACAGACCTACCCAAGATAGAAAAGTGTAAGTACATGATACCGCAGTACGATGGTATACAAAATTATGACTCTAACGCAAGATACGAGAGAGATGGGGTGTCACACCCGCAGGGGTTTAAACAAAATCCCACCAAATACGCAGTCACCTTTTGGAATCGGATAAATGGCTAACCTTAACATAAAAATAATGGAGTCTAACGATGAGATCAAAAAGCAGATAAACGCAGCTTTAGCGGGTCAGATCAATAAAAGGCTAACCAAGTCAATTCGCAAAATAGAGACCGCTATAATCCCTGTAGTTAGGGGAGCATTAATGAGTAGTCCCGAAATAGCATCCCTGAAAGGTGGGGTTTTGCAGGCTGAGTTTGGTTTGCAGTCCGATCCTACTTCCCAGATTATTTCTGCAATAACGGAGAGTTTGAATATTACGTTTCAGAAGGTGAATAAAAATTTAGATGGTGGCTTTCTGCTTGAAATGCAGCCCACGAGCTTTTCCAATGTTCTTTCTCTTTCGGTAGCAGAGCAGTTGATAGAAGGTGGAAGAATCCCGTGGCTTAATTGGCTACTCACCGCTGGTGATTCTATTCTCATTGCCAACTTTGGCGTTGAGTTTGGTAGTTACGGAAGAACGGGGAAAGCTAGAATGTCTGGTAATTTTGCACCCTATAAGGTACATAGTTCTTTTTCTGGAACCCCCGATAATAATTTTATCACTAGAGCCATAACAGCTGTTTATCCCCAGATAAAAGAGATTATAAGAAAGGAATTATGATATGGTAGGAGGCTCAAACACAAAACTCAACGTCCCCTCAGATCGTAAGGTTAGCGATGCTACCATATCTGAGATTTTGTTAGATAATTTTGTCAATTTTTATGATTGGGGTTTTTTAGACGCTGGGCAGTTTTATACTATTAGTATTCCCCAGTCTGGCGTTTATGGTGGAGATCGTCATAAATTGAGGGTCGTAGATTCCCCCAACTATAACGCTGGTCAGGCTTGGGAAGGATACCGCCAAAACTGGGTGTGGGAATCTGGTGTAGACGGGACCACCGAACAACCCATACAGATTTCAGGAGTTTTTGTCGACGACACGTTTTATGCTACTGGAAATGTAACAAAACCATTTTACTTAGACTATCCAAACGGAAGAGTTATGTTTGATACGGCCATACCAAGCACGAGTTCCGTACATCTAGAGTATAGTCACAAGTGGGTGCAGACCTTTCCAGCGAAGGGTATACCTTGGTTTCAACAGCTTCAGCAACGGTCTTTTAGAAGTGATGACGGCTTTCAGGTCGCCGGTTCTGGCGGATGGATGCTGTTGGGGCAAACTAGGGTACAATTGCCAGCTATTGCCGTGGAGGTTGTTCCTGCCGTATCCACAAAACCCTATGCTTTGGGGGGCGGTCAGTGGGTAAATTCAGATATTGTTTTTTATATTATGACAGAAAATCATTGGGAATGTACTAATATTCTCGATACGATTATTCAACAAAATGACCGCAGTTTAACACTTTTTAATCCTACTGAAGTCGCTATTTCTGGAGCATCGCCCTTTAATTATAGGAACGAACTACGCTATTTGCATTCTTATGCCAGCGGCTTGTATCCAAACTTGGTCGAGTATCACTCGTGGGACAGAAGAAAATGTTTTATAAATCAATCCAGAGGGGGAAATATAGTAGAGCTCTCCCCTGACCTATATATGGGCACCGCACGATGTAGTACGGAAGTTAAGCCCTTTTAACAGTTTTTTGTGTATATATTAGTAGTCTTTACCAGAGGACTAAAAACAACAGGAGAATATAAATGCCACGTAATCAAAGAATATTCTATGCCTGCCAAGCCGTAATCATCGTACCAGAGGGCAACACTGTTGCCTCTACCGGTGTAGTCAAAGGCCTTCAGAGTGTTGGAATGAGTTCCAACTTTGCTCTCGATCAGGTTTTTGAAATGGGGCAGCTTGAAATTTATGAAAATATCGAAGATGTTGCTGACATCGAAGTGACCCTTGAAAAGGTTATTGACGGTGAAAAGTTGATCTTCGACCATACTTCCGCTGGAGCATGTAAAACTGACTTAGTTGCAGCTTCAAAAGCAAAATGTGATGTGTATCTAGGTATTTTTGACGATGGTGTATCCAATGCCACTGGTGTTCCGCGAAATGTTTGCTGGAACTCTGGTATGTATACGTCTTCCGTCTCTTATAGCTACAGTATCGATGGTAGTGCTACAGAATCTGTGACCTTAGTTGGTAATGATAGATTCTGGAACTCGGTCGCTAATTACAGTGGCTCCACCGCATCTAGTAAATGGGGAACAACCAATCACACCGCCGCGTTTAACGGAACCGATGTTCCAAAATCCGGTGTTGTTCGTCGTAACAACGTTGATATGGCTGGCTCTTTGTTGCCCGATATTGTCAAAGAGCAAAAGGGTGATGATGCTGTCGGAGTAGGTGGGAATTTCCACATCCAGAGTTGTAGTGTTAGTACTGACATGAGTCAGGAAAACATTATGGAACTGGGTCGATTCGGACCGTATCACAGGTTTGCATCTTTCCCAATCGAAGTTACCTGTGAGTTTGAAGTTATTGCTACTTCTGGTGACCTCCAGTCGGTTTCTGGTAATGGTACAAACCTTTCGGGTGAACCTATTCGGATCAATGACACAGCTGGTACCGTTCTCAACTTAGGAACTAAGAATAAGCTATCGTCGGTTTCTTATTCCGGTGCAGACACCGGTGGTGGAAACGCTACAGTTAGTTATTCATATAGTAACTATAACTCGTTGACAGTAGATGGTGGTAGTTAATATACTTTATTAGCTTAGGATTAGGATCTTGGATGATATTTACTACGAGAAAATTCTAAATAGAATAATTCAAGGTCGTCTACGCGTAAAGCTGGGCGATCTTGTTTTATTCATTTATGAGCCTTCCAGCGATATATTGGAAGAATCTTATGATATATGGCAGGAGTATTATGATCTCGCATATTTCTCCGGCGAAGTCTATTCAAAAGATGAAATCCTAGAGATTTTACTAGAGAATGATATGTGGGACCCTCACGACGATCAAAACGCTGATCAGATGGAGGAGCAAATAGAAGAGCTGAAAGTACAAGCCTTTCAATCTCACTTCAATGTAAAGAAGCTTGTCGGAATAAAAAGACAGATAAGACATGTTGAGGAACAGATGATGAAACTTAGAATGAAAAGCAGGCAACTCGATCACGTAACCTGTACAGGGCTTGCTAATTTTGCACGAAAAAGCTGGCTAGTTTCACGAACCACTAAGCTGGCAGACGGTTCTTTATTTGACTTCCGCACACATTCATTGTCCACTGTTATGGATCTTTATGCCTATGACGCAATTGATCCCGACGATTTTAGAAAGATAGCTCGCTCAAATCCATGGCGTGCAATGTGGTCATCGGGTAAAGCGAGCGGAATGGTTTTTGGCAAACCTTCTTGCGAGCTAGATACAAACCAACTAGGTCTATGCTCTTTTTCCAGTATGTATGATAACGTTTTCGAAAGTCCAGACGCCCCAAAACAATCGATAATTGAGGACAACGACTGCTTAGACGGTTGGTTTGTTGTACAAAAAAGAAAATACGATGAACAAAAGAAAGAGATGGAAAAAAATCAGGCGGTTAGCAATAGTAAAATAGCAAATTCCGACGAGGTGTTCCTGATGGCCGACGATCAGTACGAGGCTCAGGAAATATACAATATGAACGACCCTATGGCTAGACAAACTGTAAAACGAAGAGAGTCTCAAATCAAGAACGCGGACGGAAGTCTCATACACATTAGAGACCTTAGTGACGTCAGAGAAGACAACCATATGGCCAGAGTCGAGGCTACAAAAACGAAGATGGGCCAAATGTCCAAAGGAGGAAGATAATGACAAACAGAGATGACTATAACGCGTTTTTGCAAAAATCTTTAAGCATGAAAACCATACGAGAAGAGAGAAAACGGGAAGTTGCCAGAGATGGGCTTTTTAAGTCTGCTAAGAAAAAGATACAAACCACAATGATCGGTGCGTTGTCTACGGTTGAGGATAGTTTTGGGTTTTTGTGGGGGTTTGATCCAGACGAAGAAGATGCCGAATTAACCCCAGAGCAGAGACACTTAAAAAATATATACGAAGACGCGAGGGCTAAAATTTTAGACAGGGGAAACACACAAATTAGGAATTTAGAAATCGATTTCGGAAATTACGAGGTAACTAGGAAAAAACACTATATTAATTTACCGGTCTTGTCGACACAAGACCAAGATGAGAGAGGTAAAACTCTCTCGGACTCACTTAATCAATCTCAGGAGAAGAAAAAATGACGGACAAGAAAAAAGACAGAATTATCGAAACTAAAGATAAGGACGGAAAAGACATCAAGGTTTTATTGAAGACTCCTACGGCACAGGAATACCGAGACTCTCAGGTAGAGTACAACAAAGCATTCCGAAAAGCCCTAGACTCTGGTGCTCTATTGCGACAAAAGCTCACCGACTATATGGAAGAACAGGGCATTTGGGACGAAGAGAAACAAAGGCAGAATGACGATTACGTCAAGAAGATTACTGCTAAGGAAGAGACCCTTAAGAAGGGTGGTATTCGCTTGTCTGACGCAAAAGAGATTGCTTTGGAGTTAAGGGTTCTTCGTAACGATTTTCGAGACTTCCTTTCTGAGAAAAACTCTATGGATCAGAATTCAGCCGAAGGTCAGGCCGATAATGCTAGATTCACAGAACTGGTTAGGGTATGTATGCTAAACCCTAATTCCAAGCAACCTTATTTTCAGAATCAGGACGATTACGATGCTGCTGCTGATCAGCCGTGGGTTATCGAGGCCGCTGGCGAATTAGCTGGTATGATTTACGGACTTGACCCCAATTATGATAATAAGCTCGCAGAAAATAAGTTCTTGAAGGAGTTCGATTTTGTCAACGAAGATCTTCGTCTGCAAAATGAGGACGGTCACCTAGTTGATGGAGACGGTCGTCTTATTACAGAAGAGGGAAGGTATGTCGATTATCGTACAAAAGAAGACGAAACAGCTCAAAATGAGGAAAACCGTTTTTATGTAAACAGGGATGGTGAAGAGGTTCTTGAAGTCATAGACGAAGACGGGACCAGTAGATGGGAAAAACCCGGTTATGACAAAAGATCGCCGTTTTTGGACGATGACGACAATCCTGTTGTGTCCCAGAAAGAAACCGAAGCAGCAGCAGCAGCAGAAGCGGCAGAAGCAGAAGAAGCGTCTGATGAGTCTTCCGAGGAAGAATCGGCCAAGCCTGCATCAAAAAGAAAGAAGAAACCCACAAAAACAGAATCTGTGGAAACTGACACTGACGCCTCTTAATTGTGTATTAAATTTAGGATGTTCATATTATGGGTAAAGTGATTACTTTCCCCATTTTTAAAGAATAAGAGGGCAAAATGGCACAAGCTTTTAATTTAACGGCACAGCTACAGTTACAGGCACCGACTAATACGGGCCGAGTAGTTAGCCAAATAAGAAAAAGTCTCGGGGATCTTAAAGTTAATGTTAAGATTCAGGGAGACGCTAAAAGCTTGTCTACCGTGCAGAATCAGCTCAAGAATGTAGATAAGTCGGCAAGAAGCTCCGCTAAGGGGATGAACCAGCTTAATAAAAACATTGCAGAAGCTGCCCGTAGGTTTAGTGTAATAACTATCGCTACGGGTAGCATGATTGCATTATCTAGAGCTATTAAGAACTCTGTAGGTGCCGCTATCGAGTTTGAAAGAGAGCTTGTGAAAATATCACAGGTTACTGGCAAAAGCATAGGTAATCTTAAGGGGCTTTCGGCTGAAGTTACAAGACTGTCTAGTACTTTAGGCGTTTCAAATCAGAGCCTCTTGGAAACCGCTAGAATCTTGGCTCAGGCTGGTTATTCTGCTATAAAGACGAAACAGGCGTTAGAGGTCTTAGCTAACACCACCTTGGCACCCAGTTTTGATAACATCATTGATACCACCGAAGGTGCAATTGCTGTTGTCAATCAGTTTGGTCGAGAGGCAAAACAAACAGGAAATGATATCCAGTTTCTTGAGGCTTCTCTTGATGCTATTAACCAAGTGTCTAAAACGTTTGCTGTTGAGTCAAAAGACTTAATTACAGCAGTTAGGCGTACTGGTGGTGTCTTTGAGGCCGCCGGAGGTAAACTGAATGAACTGATCGCTCTGTTTACAGCGGTGCGACAAACAACTCGTGAGTCCGCTGAAACGATTGCAACGGGCTTTAGAACCATTTTCACGAGGTTGCAGCGTGGCGAGACGATAGAAGCGTTGGAGGATTTGGGGATAAAACTGTCAGATCTCGACGGTAAGTTTATTGGCCCAATGAAAGCCATTGAGGCTTTGGCAAACGGTCTCGCGGGTCTAGATCCTAAAGATGTAAGGTTCAATGAAATCGTTGAACAGCTTGGTGGTTTTCGTCAAATCGGTAAAGTCATCCCTCTTATTAAGCAATATGCTGTTGCTGAAAACGCTTTATCTGTAGCCAATAATTCTCTCGGCTCAAGCTCAAAAGATGCTCAAACCGCACAGCAGTCGCTAGCGGTTCAGTTCATGAAGGTAAGAGAGCAGTTCGATGCTTTAATGCGTAAGTTTGTTGACAGTAGCTCATTTAGGTCTATGGCGGGAACCGTTCTTGAGCTTGCTGAGTCCTTCATTAAATTTGCTGGAGCGTTGGAAGAAATCTTGCCAATGCTTATTTCTTTAGCGGCGATTAAAATAGGAAGAGCTATCGCTCCCGGCGTTAAGGGTTTGATGGGAGGAAAGCAGCATGGTGGAAAGGTTAGTGGATTTGCTGGGGGTGGTTGGGTTCCCGGGCGGGGCAACCGCGATACCGTTCCGGCTATGTTGACACCGGGCGAGTTTGTTATCAAAAAGAGTAGTGCTAAAAAACTTGGTGGCCAGCAACTAGAGGCAATGAACAGTCCCCAGAGGTTTAAAGATGGTGGAGGGGTCAAGGAAGAAAAGGTGCCCAAATTAGTTTCAGCAGCTGGGCCCACGCAAGGTAGTCATATAGGGGCGGATCTCCGCCTGACAAAGAAGAGATATGATGCCGCAATGGCACAGGCCACCATCAAGTTTAAAAGGTCTTTTGTCGCTAATGCCGTTTGGGGTGGTCAGGCAAAAATGTCAGACGAAGAAAAAGCAACGTTACAAGACGACGAAGCGGTGAGAAAGCTGTTTAAAAAGAACATCGGCCTGAATCATAAGCAGGTCATCAAGTCGATGGGTCTTACTGCTAAGACTCCCCTTAAGCTAAATTATCCAAAAAGTTACAATCAGGCACTGAGAACGGGCAATATAGATCTTGTTGACAGGGCCGAGATGTCAGCTTGGACCGGCATGGCATCCAATTTGTTTGGCGGAAAAAAAGGCCTACCACAGAAACTCCAAGCAGACCCAGGTTTTCAGGCCAGTATCAAACCTATTCAAGCGGGTCTTGCTACCGCCATCACCGGTCTTGCCGGTTCGGCCGTCGGCAAAGCAGGCACGCCCGGATCAGCGTTTGATCATGATAATGAATTACAACCGCTTAAAAAACACCTTGTTGCCGCGTTAGGTGGGGTGGCACCCAAAGCGTTAGCGGCTATGATGAACACCGCAGATTTTATGTTCTCCGGATCTGGGTGGGTAACTAAAGGGGGTGATAGGCGAACATCTGGCGACAGAGATGAAAACAGAAAGCTCGCCTTGGGTGGTCTTGTACAAAGATTCGCAATGGGTGGTTTGGCCACACAGAAAAGTGTGGGAGCCGCCATATTAGATCCCGACACGGAGCAGATAGACGACACAGTAAAAGTCACTGTTGATGAACTCAACAAAAAGTTTCCTGCGTTTAAGAACTTAAAAAAGGGTGCAAGTCCCGTTTCGTCACTTTATAAGGCTACTGACTTTAAGGTTATACGCCAAGGATTAAGTCAGGATACTTCTACAAAATTTCAAAACGCTCTTAATGAGGGACTAGTAGCGGGGACAGATCTAGCTACCGCAACGCTCGCAAAGGATTTAGGCACTAGTTCTAAGCCAATTGACGCGGGCAGCAAAAAGAACTTTGTAAGCACCGTGCGTCCAGCTATTCGCGGAGACTTGTTTGAGGCCGCATTACTGTCTATGAATAACGCCGGTACGTTTGATAGTAAGCAAGATCCTAATCGCCCGTTTGATTTTCCTAGTGGATTACAAGGTGGTTTAAAAGATAACTACGCTTCTCTTCCAGCAAACTGGGTAGATGCGAAATCTAGCTATGCGGCCGCAAGTACCGCCAGTATGAAGGGCAAGATTGTACGACAGCTTGTTGGCGATTTAAAATCCTCCGGTATTGAGAGCATGGGGATCAACAAAGGAGGAAAGAAGGCGGCCAAGTCAGCGGACGGTACTACTACAGCAGCCAAAGGCGGCAGTATTAGCGGTTCAACGGATAGTGTGCCATCCTTACTTACTCCGGGCGAGTTTGTTATTAATAAATCAGCTGCCCAAAGTATTGGTTATTCAAATTTGAGTAGAATGAATGATACGGGTGTTTCGCGTTTTGCGGCTGGTGGGCTGGTTGGTATTCAAAGGTTTGCTGGTGGTGGAGGAGTAGGGCCGGGCAACACGATGCAAGCCGATTTGTCACAGTTTGCTACACAAGCCCCTAAAGCAGCAGCAGCGATTAGCCAATTTACCAATAGTGTCGCCATGGCCCATTCAGCTATGTTGACGTACCAAG
>TARA_R110000851_G_scaffold71463_2_pt1 | contig 11396 bp, 24 predicted proteins | sample TARA_R110000851 | Tara Oceans TARA_R110000851 (sample SAMEA4397627) | marine metagenome | biome: Polar Biome; feature: [DCM] deep chlorophyll maximum layer (ENVO:01000326); material: water (ENVO:00002006), including particulate matter (ENVO:01000060) such as... | depth 17 m | reverse complement strand
CGTACAACAACGTGTATAATTAATAGCTTCTTCTCGTATATTTGTCAAGTAAGTGCTTATTTTCTGTATATCTATTAAAGATATTTCGCTTTCATTAATTAAGTAATCTTCTAATCTATTTACGTTTTCTATTATATCCATTTTTATAAGTTCTTAGTTTAATTTACCGCTACTAATCATACACAAATCAGTTAGCTTTATGAATTATGGCAATCCACCCGCTAATAACTCAGGCGTTTCAGTTAGTTGTTTAATTACTTTCTTCTGTAATCTACCTTGTCTTTCTTCCCATTTATTACCTCTAAGGTATGTAAATTCTTCTTGTAGTTTTCTACGTACACGCCCAATACTTTCAGGGCTTGTTAATTTTCCTTCTGCAAATAACTCTAATATTTTAAGACCAGATTCTTCTTTTAAATCTATATCTAAATTAATCACTTCTTTGTGCCAAAAGTTAGAAATTAACTTATTATCATCATCTCTAAGATGTGGGTTCTCTGTTAGTAGTTTTTTAACGTATGGTATAGGTTTAATTAAGTACATTTATATTATTTAGTTAGGTTAATGATTGTACGGTAAACAATCGCTATATCATTTATTTTATATATTCATCACTATTAAAAATATTATTTACAATTTCATCCATTGATGGCTTTAATACATTGTAGATTTCAACCTTCTCAGGTAAAACATCTTTTTCAGTAATACTAAACCAAAAAACAAGAATTAAACCAACATCTAAAGCTTTTAGTATTTTATCCATTACTTTTCTTGTTGGATAATGAACATCATTTTCTAATCTTGAAATATGATCTTGAGTAGTTCCAATTAAGTTAGCTAACTCTATTTGTTTTAATTTTCTTGCGACTCTTACTTTTTTAATACCTTTACCGAACATATAATTATTATTTTAATTTATGTAAATATACAACATATATGTATATAAATTTAATATTTGTATATTATTATTCTTCTCTAAAACTTTTTCCATCCCACTTAATGTAATTAAACATCTTAGGCAACCTATCAGTTATCTGTCTACCGTATCTAGTTGCTATCTCTGATGGTTTTGAGTTGGTTGTTATGTAAGTTATTGCGTTATTCCTGTCTCGTTCAAATAATACACCCGTAAATAGTTCGGTTTTATTAAAAGCTTTTTGTTCCATCATTAAATCGTCAATATATAATTTTCCTTTATAATACTGTTTTAAGCTGAAATTAGTTTCGTTATCTTTTGTGCTTAACATATAATCAGTTACGAATTTTTGAGATGTAATACAGTTAAACCACAGATTTGTGTTGCTATATTTTATTAAATCTCTACCAATTTGATGTAATATTTGGAATAAAAAAGATTTACCTACTCCATTATCTCCAAAAATTAAAAGTCCTTTATCTAAACTAGCATCGTTCTGAATAATACCTTCTTTATTGAAATCCTTATCTTTAAGAAAATATCTTAAAATAGTGTAAACAATCTTTTCATTCTGTGTATTTATAATATAATTACCTTTTGAATGAATTTTAAATAAGTTCCATAAAATTTGATCGGTTAACACTAATGCTTTTATATCAGGTGCTTCTTTTCCTTTTGGAAATGCCTGTTGCTCATTTCTACAACTATCTAATTTAGCTAAACTTTTTAAGGCTTTATTTAGTGAATCACTCATATCTAATCGAATTTTGATGCCTTATCAAGCATATCCTGTGGAATATCTTGATTTGAATTATTATTATTTATTTTTTTACTTTCATTTTCGTACCATTCAACTTTAAATCCTGACCAACTTTTTTCAACGTGCATTTCTAAAATTAAATCCTTGTCAATTTTTGTTTTTTCAATTTGATTTTTAATAGCTTTAAAAGATGTTTTTGTATTTGAAGCTTTTTTATTTTTTCTTACAATTAACCAATCGTCTACTAAAGTATCTTTAAAACCTAAATCAATTAAATCCTTTTTAAAATTAAATTTACCTTTTGTTTCTTTTTCTAAAAGAATATCATTAACATTATCATTAACATTAACATTAACACTTACGGTTGATTTAGTTGGGTTTAGTTCGTTTTCAACTAACGAGTTGCTTTTAGTTCCTTTTAGTTCCCTTGCTTTTGCGCTCGCTAAACCTGCTTTTCTAGCCTTATCACTACGTTGTGGTGCTTTATCAGTCCATTTCTTTAAATCTCTTTTTAGATGGGTTTCAATAGGCTTCCATGCTGTGAGGATTAATCTATCTTCTAAAATTGGATTCATATCGTTTACGTATTCTAATAGATGTTGAAATAAAATACCTTTTTCTTCGTTAGTTAAGTGTTCTATATTATTTATTGTATCTGAATAAATAAGGAACGATTTTTTGTTTTCTGCCATTATAAAGTATTTATATCAATAGCTAATCCTTTTTCTATTAATCCGAAAACGTCAAAGTGGTTTCTAATCAAATAATCAATTTCACTATAAGAACAATTAAAGATGTCTTTCTGTTGTTCAATGTGCTTTATTAATTGATGTGATGGAAAAAACATTGGTTTACCCTCTTCAATCTCTTTAGTTAAATCTGACAAAACCCTTAGTATTGGTTTAAATAAACCTTTTCTTATTTTCCCAAGTGTTAAAGAATGGTATTGTTTGTTTCCTTGAGGGCTATTACCTTTAATTATTCTTATTTCAAAACTATCTTTACATTCTGATTTAAATATTTTACCCGATTGAGTTACATATTTCAAACCATAAGGTAAATAAGGCGCTAAGTGTTTTAGTTCTAGTTTCATAATGTTTATGTATAAAAAAACCCTGTCAATTTAGGCGGCATCCACTCCGCACTAAACCAACAGGGTTTAAAATCTTTTAAGTTACCAATGTGTGGATGACAATAACTTTAACAGCAAAGATACGAAATTATTTCTCTTTTAAGTATTTATTATAAATTTTTTCAGCATAATATCTTGTAATCCCTGTTTTTCTTTCACAATCAGAAAAGTTAAATGCCATAACAGAATTATTATATTTAAATATTTTATAACAATCAGAAATGAATTTATCGTTCTCGTTAAATTTTGGTGCTACAACGCTAAGTTTTGAGGTATAGCTTAGTTCTACTTTTAAATCAGCACCTTGAAACATATCGACCTCAATATTATTTTGAGTTAGCAAAACAATAGCCTTATCTCTGTTTTTTGAGTTGATTGCGAAAATCGTATTATCTATTTTAGTATTATCCATTTATTTAAATTTAATTTCTATTTCCTCGTTAGGTAGGGGTATTTCAGTATTAAAAAATTCATCAGATAATAATCTGCATTTTTCGTGAAACAACTCTTGCTCTGTGGTTGAATTATCAGTAGTGCTTATTGTTTTTCTAATAATCTCTCCTGTGCTTTCATTCACATAGTCTTTGTAATTACAGTTAGATTTTAGAAACTCATGCACCTCTTTTACATCCCAAATTTCACCCCACATATCTTTAATGGAGTTTTGGAATATAGTTACGATAACTGACCAATAGTACGCATTCTGATTATTACTTCTCTTGTTCTTTCTCTTTTTAAAAATTAAATCGATTGTATGCCCCTCATAGTGCGAAATAATATCTTTTATTAAGTTGAGATTAGAACTAAACTTCCCATTAAGTATTTTAACAGGAAGTTTAATTTCATTTGCTATTTTCATAATTACTTTTCTTCGATTATTTCATACTTAATATCTCCCCCTTCAAATTCAGCACGTTCAATCAGTAATTGCAGGTCGTTTTTATCCGCCCATTCCTGAACTTCTTTAAGAGAATTCTTGTCAAGTGAACTTGCCTCGAAATGCATAGCCCTTAATCTACCAAGACCTAAAAATCCAAGTTTTAAAGCACAAATATATTTAGCTGAATTAGAAATTTGATTAGTGTCTAATGGTAGCCCTTTGTATAAAAGACCATCATCGGTTAATTCAAATTCTTCGGGAAGGTTTGCTTCTTTAATTTTATCAAGTCTTTCTTTATTGATTTTATCAAGCGAATCGTTTAATGCAATAACACCATTTTGGACTTTTAAGCCTTCAATTTTCCAATCTTTAAACTCTTGAAGCTTTGTTTCATAATTATCAAAATTAGCTTTATCAGTATAAGCATCTTCAATTTGCTTATCAATATCTGTAAAGTCTTTATAAGTTGGCTCAACTAATGAAACAACATCTTTAATTTCTTCGGGCTGTAATAATGATTCGTAGTGTTTATTGAATTTTTCTATATTAAAAAACCCATTAAACATAGTGGAACTATATTTTATAATAACATCCTTTTTAAATTCGTTATAGTTATAAATAACTTCTGTTCTTTCTTTTTGAGCATCATTAAATTCGATAGCTTCTTTTTGGTGTTCTTTATTATCCTTATTCCATTGCTTTTTAAGATTTTCATTTAAGGTTTGTAATTCCTCTTTTTTAGTTTTTAAACCTTCAATATCGGGCGAATCAACTTTAACTGGCTCACCTACAGCTTTGGCAATTAAAGTTTTCAACTCTCTTTTTTGAATTGTTCTTTCATCAAAATCACTTTTATACTTAGCGTCTAATTCAGATAAATCAATACCTAGAAGGTTTTTAACCTGTTTGTTCTGCTCGTTATTGCTACTAATAAGAAACTTATCAATATCAAATTTGTTTCCAAATACTTTTTCTCCTATGGCAGATAATACGCCTGTAGTCATTTTAATTTCATCAGGAGTAATGTAATAGAAAGTTTCGTTTTTAGCAGTAAACTTCCAACCGATTTTAGAGCCATCGGTAAGTTCCATTACACTCTCGCCTTTTTCCTCTCCTTGCTTTACAATAATATCAGGTTTTTCGCCCTGAAATCTTTCCGCTAACCCTTTTAAAAGGCTAGTTTTACCCCTGTTGTTTCCTCCTGTTACAATTACCGAAGCACCATTAAGGTCAATTTCTTGATTTTCTACAGCTTTGTAATTGTAAACTTTAATTGATTTGATTTTTGTACTCATTTTTTCTATTTTTAAGTTAATTATAAATTTAATAAGTTTTGATTATATGTTCCTTCGATAATATCGAATCCTTCTAATGTATCAGCCGTATAATACTCCCATTTATCTGTGTAGACAAATCCATCAAATCCCTCGACAGTCCATCCGCTTTTCTCCATCATTTGCGCTTGGAACTTTAATTGAAGTGATAATTTAGATAATTTTGTTGTCGGTAGAGTAAGACCATTAGGTAGATTTACAAATTTAACCTCTCCTTTTTTATCAAAAGAATGATTTACTTTATAATCTTGAAGGCGACATCGCTTTTCTTCTATATTTGTAATTACAATTCTATCCCCTAAAGCACAATGACCATTTTCTACATCAGAAATTAATGCTTCGGGTATTACCTCACCTTTAAATCCAAGTTTTTGATATAATGCGTAAAATTCTTCAACAATTCTACTAATAGTCGGGTGCTTAATAGTAAAACATCTGTCACCCGTTTTCTTCGTGTAATGCCTGTACAAGTCTTCAAATTCTAAAGCTTTATGAATAGCTGTTCCAAATGTTGCTGAAAGATTTCCTGATAACGCCCATGCCTTTCTAATAACGGAAGCTTCAACGCCCCAAGAACTAACGCATCTTGGAATAATAGTACTACTATCAAATTCTGCAATATATCGTTTTATATAAGTAGTTGCGCCTTTTAAAATTCGCCCTTCATAAGTATAAATATGTGGTACTTCATCAAAATTAATAACAACACCTTCTTCATTAAAAGATTTAACGTCATTAGAAGGGTCTAATTCTACTATATCTTCTACCTCGATATTACAAGACACCAAATTACCTACTTCATGGTTTTTGAATTTAGCATCTTCTGGTTCTCTAATATAGAAATCTACCACTTTAGCGGTCATTGGGAATAGGTTTCTGTTTGATTCATATAAATCAGTTCCTTTTCCTATAAAACCGATTGTTTCATTATTAAACACTACGCTAAGGGCTTTGTTGTCGTGAACGTTGTCGGGTTCACTTAATATATTAACTATTGATCCTTCTTTCATTCCTTCTGCTTGTGAAGGGTTGTACTCTGTCGCTACAATTTTTGTCCGCATAATTGGTTTTTTTTAAGTTAATATTTATTGTGTTTTTTTTGTATGTATTGGTTTTATTGGTGTTATGGTGTATTGCGTATAAGTATTGTTAGGCTTCATTAGTAAGTAGCCTTTGCCATTCATTAAACATTTCCTGAGTGCTATGCTTTTTAATGTAGTTATCGCCTTTGTACTTCCATTCGTGTTCACCATCTCTGATGCCATAAATATCAATCCATTCAGCAAAATCTAACGAAAGCCTAACACCAGATAAAATCAATTGCTCTTTTTCGTGCAATCCACCATCTATTTGGTCGCTTATTCTATTTTCATCGTAACTCATAATTTATGTTTATTTAATCGCACTAATTTTACCCAAATACGTTGCCACGCATAACCTCAACTCATTTCATTTGTTCTTGATATTCTAAATACATTCCTCCGCTTAAATCTATATCTGCTAAATATACAGTTTGTAAGTGGTTGTAATCTGCGAGTAATTCTTCTGATCCTTTCATGGTGTTTTTTATTTTAGTGTGTCAGCAATATTCTGTAGTGCTATTTTCACTTTATCATCCATAGAATATTTAGTGAATAAATTCTCTATTTCTGCTTTAGTTTTATAAGTTTTAGCTTGAGTAAATAACTCTTTTGTTATTTTAGGTAATGTATTGATGTTGGATTTTACTTCATTTTTAACCTCAACTTTTGGTTTAGGAGCATTGCCTTTGGGAAGACTATTAAACTCTTTATTAGAATCATATCGAAGTACTCCATGTTGGTCTTTTCCTGTAAATCTTTTAACTTGATTGTTATTATCGAATTCAATATCCCATATCCATTTTTTAAGGTCTAATCCCCAATGTGAAGTTCCAATTTCTTTACCTCCCTGACTTGTTTTCGCTTTAAATTCTGCGTATTTTTCTTCTGAAACGTCTTTTATTCCTTTTAATTGTAGAAATATTCTAGGATAGTCATATAATTCTCGCCCAATTCCAAAGTTGAATCCTGCTCTTTTATAACTATCTGATGCTTCTCCTTTTTGCTTTTCAGTATTACTTTCTGTTCCTGCGTCCCATCTCCAAACCCAATAAGGTTCACCGCTACCATCTTCATTTGCTTCAACTCGTATTCCGATACCTCCATAAACAACACCTTTGATTTCTTTATGGTCACGTTGCCAATTAATACCACAAACTTCATCAAGCCTGTTCATATCAACCCTAGCATCTTTATAAGCAAGAATAGTAGCCCATCCATTTACACTTATTGATTGTATTCTAAACTCAATCTGATTTATAGTTAGAGGTTTAGATAATTCTTTTAATATATTTTCTTTTGTTGCCATAATTATTAATTAAGATTAATCTTCAAATTCTACTTTTTTATATTTAAGAAAAGCTTCCATTTTTAAAAGGAAATCTTCATCTATTATTTTACCATGCCATAGGTTGTCTATTCTATTCCATTTAGTGTCTCTAATATTATCCCACATATACATGGGATATTTAATTGCAAAATAATACATTGGCAATCTTACTCCAATAAGCTTTAATTTACCCCTAATTATCTTGACTTTCAGCCTGTAATCAGTTTTTGTTGTGTTTTCCATTATAGTGTTTTAAATTTTTTAGTTTCAAAAGATTGGTTGGTTAATTCAGAATATAAAGCGTTTGAAGCACTTATAAAAGCTTTTTTCTTAACTCCACTATTAGTGAAATTAATAACCCTTTGCCATTTATGCCATACTTCAATAAGTTCATCTACGCTTGATGTTTCATTATAGTCAAACGCAATATATCTGTAAATAAAAGGGGATATAGGAAATGTTAAGTTCTTAATCATAATAATTGGTTTTAATTTAATGTAAATATAAGCTTTTATTGCATATAAACGTAACCTAACGTATTTTATTTATACTATCTTCTAAAAAGTCTTTCATATCGCTAATAATAAGGGCTTTTTGATGTCTTGTAATTTTATTTCTTTTTTTAGTTAGTTTAAATCTAAAAAACGTACATGTTGCTTTATCGTAGTACATTGAACATCTTGGTTCTATAGTTCGGACTATTTTTGCTTGAGTATTACCATCAACAAGAGTGTGTGCGCTAAATTTTAAATGATTAGAATGTAGATTTATCTTCATAAATGACATTAATCGAGAAATACCATTTACAACATCGTTGTTTTGATCCAAAAGAATTAAAAGCAAACCTTCGTCTACTCCTGTTTCTGTAGAAAGTTCTTTTAGGGTTAGGGTGTTTTCGGCAATTCTTATTTTTGCTTCATCGAATATTTCTAAGAACGTTTTTGATGGTCTAGGCATAATCGGTTATTTTAGTTGTTTCGTTTAGAAATTTATACAAAATGAGGTAGTCATTATAGTCCTTACTGTTGTTTAGGAATGACTTTAAGAAGTCTTCTTTGTCAATAGGCATATAGTCAATGAAAAATTGATATTCACCGTTAGGGTTGCTTACTATAAACCTCCATAACCTGTAAATATCGTAGGATTTTTCTATATGTCCGTTGAATTTAAAGATTAGCTTATACATTAATCTAGGGTGTTTTTGTTTACCCATAATTCTTTTGATAACCCGAAAATATTCATGTGCCATTCAAATATTTTTAAAATATCTCTATATTGAATAGAGCCAATATGTGATTCTCTATTGTTATATGGGAGATATGCGGTTTGATTTAAAAATATGATAGCGTCTTTTGATATTGAGTCCATTTCAAATTCACTCTTTTTTAAATCAATAACGGGGCGTAAAATAAGCTTAACCCTTTTACCTGTTTGACTCCATCGTATTTTTATAACCTCACCAATTCCGTCTGTTTTGCAAATTGCAATATATTTAGTGCTTAACCACGCAATATTACTTTTAACTCCGTCAACAATTAGTTTAACTTGGTGTTGGTGATATGGAGAAACTATTTTTAATGTCAAATTTTGTATGTCGTTTTTCATAATTATTTATCTATAAGGGTTAAATTTCTCTGAACCTGTTTTTAGCCCATAAACAGTTAATGCTTGAAGGCATTGTAAAAACTTAGGTACTGGCGTATATTCTCCATTAACATCATATCCTCCATTGGCAGTATAAGAAGCATGTAAATCAAGTTCTTCACAAACCCACATTCCATGAAAAGCTATATGTTTCCACTTACCGCCATACTTTCTAAAAAGCTGTTGTGTTATTGGTGGATTTCTTTTAACTCTAAGTGTTTTCATGATGTTTATTTTTGATTAGGTATATTAATTTCTGTTAAAGACTCTTGAAGCTCTCTAGCTTCTTTTAATAATCTTGTTCTGTCTTCTTTTTTCTGTTCAAATAATCTAAGGACTATTCTGTTTACAATTTCCGATTTATCAGAATGAGTAAATATTGGGTCTTGTAATTTATGGATTACGCTTTCAACGACTTCTGCTTTGTCTTTTTCTTGGGCTATTCTAGGTACTCCATTAATAATATCTTTAATATCTTTATACCAATTTGACATAATTTCTATTTTTTAGGATTAAAAATCTCGTAGCCAATAATAAAATAGGCTTCTCTATTCTCCCAAAGAGCGTTAAATAGACCGCTTTTATCAACGTGTCTGCCCCAAAGATTATACTTATCACTTCTGTAATTCATTACTAATCCGATTTCAAAAAAGAACGGACTTTCTTTAAATATTTCATCGAATTGAAAATCTAAAGCCAACCCCCAATTTTTAGAAGCAGAACCTTGATATTTTATTGTTTGAACCTCCTTATCTCTCCAAACCCATTCGCCCTGTATTGATGGTATAATAGCTAAATCGGTTTCCCCTCCAATAATATCTTGAAAAGTAAAAGTATATCCTATTTTGCCACCAAATGACCTGTAGCCAATTTCGGCAAATTCTGTTACAAATGCGCCCCATTTAATTTTATTTGTAGTTAGAGTTGCACCTATTTTAAGTGCTAAAGCCTGTTCATTTCTGCGCTCTCCGTTGTCAAGCACTTGCCCTCCAAAAATGGCGTTTGCAATGTCTACACCTGCGTAAACATCGATTTTCTTTACTTCTTGTCCGTAACTTAATACTGACATTAATAATACTGTAATTAAAATTAGTTTTTTCATCTTGTTTTGTTTTTAGTTATTGTTTTTATGTTACCACTAGTTTAAACCGTATCCACCATCTAAATCATCAATCAAGTCTTCCATACTAAAATACTCCATAATATCCCAATTAGAAAAATCATCCTCCCTTACTAATTCAATTACTTTAGATAAAGACAGGTCTTGTTTCTTACTTTCTTTTTGAACATTATTTCTTTCCATTAAAAAAGTGCCTTCTTCTTTTTCATACTCCGCATTAAATCCTTCAAGAACTCTAACTATCCAAAAGTCGTTTACATCTAAGCATATAAAAAAACGAGTATATCCATCGCCTTCTACAAGGGCTGTGCTGTACTTTTTATATAAGTCTGTTATTTCTGTGTATTTTGCAAATTCAAATTTCATCTTGTTATACTTTAAGTTTATATTATAAGCTATTGTTATATACTTTTTTGAATGTTCGGTATTTACCCATTAATTTCATTGGATTAAGAAATGCAGATAAATTGTTATTTCCACTTATTAGAATTTCAGAAAGTAGAAAAAATTTGTTTTGATCCTCGGTATTTTTTAAATACAATTTAAGAAATGTACGTTTATCTATTGTTATAGGTTTTGCAGAAATATCCATTGACTTAATTTTAGCATCAAAATTTTTAGTTATAAAGTCAAAACATTGCGTATAGTCTTTAGTAGCTAGGATTTTCTGTTTTTTCTTTGAGGTTAATATATAGTACATTCCTTATGTTTTTAAATTTAATAAATATCTGATTCGGTTGCGTCACATTATAAATAACTTCTTCTTTTTTGCTCGCTCAATAATGGATTAAGCCAGTTTTCTCTCCAATTATCACGCACAATCATGTCAATGGAATTGTTAAGATGTGAGTCAGTCATATTAGAAACATATATTTTCTTACCATTTTTCATTTCCCATTGTGTGTAATCACAAGGGACATTTAAGCTTAATGGGTTTTCCATACAATTTTTTAATTCTTGCTCTCTATAATAATCTGCTATATCTCCCATAATTTCTATTAATTTAGATTGTTTAATTTTTGTTCTATTACTTTTTTATACCCATAAAATATAATAGGCTTTATAAAGAATTTACCGTCTTGTTTTCTGTACTTACATGACCAACTATAATTAGCCTGAATCATTCTGTACTGGCTTTCGTTAACCTCAACTTGAATTCCGTTTGTTAGTGTTATCATAATATTATTTTAAATTAATTTCA
>TARA_R110000851_G_scaffold36314_2_pt1 | contig 11423 bp, 7 predicted proteins | sample TARA_R110000851 | Tara Oceans TARA_R110000851 (sample SAMEA4397627) | marine metagenome | biome: Polar Biome; feature: [DCM] deep chlorophyll maximum layer (ENVO:01000326); material: water (ENVO:00002006), including particulate matter (ENVO:01000060) such as... | depth 17 m | reverse complement strand
AGCTGCTTTAATTAACGAAACATCATTAACATTAACGGCTGATATTTTTAACAGCACAACCTTGTTTAATGATAATTTTACAATTTCAGCTCCTTCAAATGAAGTTTATAGTAATGGACAGTCTTTTTTAACTACTTTAACTATTGGTGATGTATATGAAAACACTACACAAAACTTTAGTGAATTAGTTACTGTAATTATAGATAAAAATAGATTTAGATGCAGCTCTACAGCAGGTGCTATTGGAGACGCATATAATATTTTTGACTCAACTGTAGCTTCAACATATTTAATCCAAATGGATCAGATAGTTTTAGCTGACAGAGGTGGAGCAGAACAAACTATAATTCAGTTAAACACAGTTAATAATGATGTAGTTACAATAGACCATTCAGATCAAGGATCAGGACGAGCTGTTGCTATTGCGATACAAGACGCTATGAAGAGGGGATATATTGGTGTAAATATGCCAGACCCACCTGGACCGTCTACTGCAAGAGTACAGATGCCTATATTTGAAGGTTCTGTTATAACAGTAGAAAGCGTGTCTGCAGCTTAATAGTTTTAACGATAATTCTTAAGAGGTCACAAAAAAAGTGACCTCTTTTTTTTTGCTATATTTGTAAAAGATTAAAACGCACTATCTATGGCTATGATTGACGAGGTTAGGAGTACAGTATTAGGTATAATTAATAAAAATAATTACGGATACTTATCTCCACAAGATTATAATTTATATGCAACTCAAGCACAGTTGGATTTATATGAAGATTATTTTTATCAGTACAATCAATGGATAAATAAAGAAAATAAAAGACAGTCAGGTACAGGGTATGCAGATATAGTAAAAGGATTAGTTGAGGTTATAGATTCTTTTTCACAAGAAGTTTTTTTAACTCAAACTAATGCAAACATATTTAGCCTACCAACAGATTATTATTTAATAAACAAGTTATACTATTATCCTGAATTATTATTAAGTGGTACATTTTCTGCTTCAGCAGCTAATGTAATGGATGCTGATATTCCTGCAACTCCATTTATTATACCAGGGGGTTTTAATGTTCCTCAATTTCCGTCAACAGATAGTCTTATAGTAAACACTTCTACACTTAAACAAACATTTGTTACAGGAGTTCCTACTACATCTCAAATATCTGTTGCAGAAGACTTATTTACTGTAGCAGGAAATTACTCTATATATAGTAATACAAATATAACAGAAGTAGAAAGAGTAAGTCAAAATAAAATATTTTATCTTACAAGTTCTACAATGTCAGCTCCAACTAATCAATTTCCTGCATACGTTTTAAACGGTAATAATGTGTCTATTTATCCTACATCTATAAGAGCTGCAGGGCAAGTAAAAGCACAATACGTAAGGTATCCTAAAACTCCTCAATGGACATATAGTGTTTTAAATAACGGAACACCTTTGTATGACCCTACTGTAGCAGGATATCAAGATTTTGAATTACCACTTTCAGATATGCCAGGTTTAATTGCAAAGATATGTCAATATATAGGTATAGAAATAAGAGAGTCAGAAGTTTATAATTTTGGAACTCAAGAAATAGTACAAGATAACCAAATACAAGTATAAAACATGGCATATATTAGTGATTATAAATATTATGAAAATAATGGTATTTCTCCAACAGAAAAAAATTGGGGTTCATATCAGTATGTTGGTTTAGATGATATTGTTTCTAATTTTATGTTAATGTATCAAGGTAACAATGAAATTATAAATAACATAGAAAGGTATCAAGTTTTATTTCATGCAAAAAGAGGTATTCAAGAGTTAAATTATGATGCAATGAAACAAATTAAGATTCTACAAATGACTGTAGATTCTCAAATAAGATTTGTTTTACCACCTGACTATATTAATTATGTAAGAATATCTAAATTTGCTAACGGAGTATTATATCCATTAGTTGAGAATATACAAACAATGTATGCTCAATCTTATTTGCAAGATGCAAATGCAGAAATAATATTTGATGCTGAAGGAAATGCTACAAGACCAGCAAACTCCCTGGTAGATTTAGAAAGAATTAGAGGAGGAATGTCTGAATTATATTTAGGTCCAGGACCTTACAATGGACAAATGGGTTATTGTTGTAATGGGGACTGGTTTTTTACTTATGGAATAGGTGATAGATTTGGTTTAAATACAGAAACAGCAAATATTAATCCTACATTTACTATTGACCGACAATCTGGTGCAATATATTTTAGTTCAGGAATGTCAGGGTCTTCAGTAGTAATGGAATATATAAGTGACGGAATGAATAATGGAGACGACACAAGTATAAGTGTTAATAAATTATTTGAAGAATATTTATATGCTTACATACGTTATTCTATTGTTAATAATAAATTAGGTGTTCAAGAATACGTTGTAAATAGGGCAAGAAAAGATAAGTCTTCACTATTAAGAAATGCAAAAATTAGATTAAGTAATATCCAACCAGGTAGGTTGTTAATGAATATGAGAGGAAAAGATAAATGGTTGAAATAACATGGATATTAAAAGCACTTTTATAAGAGGTAAAATGAACAAAAGCGTTGATGAACGCTTAGTTCCTCCAGGAGAATATGTAAATGCAATAAATGTTAGATTAGGGTCTACAGAAATATCTGAAATTGGAGCTGTAGAAAATTCTAAAGGAAACACAGAACTGACACCAACTCTTCTTGCAAATCGTGTTCCTTTGTCAGTAGACGCTGTTTGCTTAGGTTCTTATGCTGACAGTTCTAATGAAACAATATATTGGTTTGTTCATGATAACAATTTTAATTCTATTGGTAATTTAGCTGATGTTATTTATTCTTACAATACTAATAACAACGTACTTAAAGAACACGTTGTATCAGTATCTCCTACAAAAACTAAATTAAATTTTAACCCTACATATTTAATAACAGGAGTTAGTAAGATTGAAGATTTGCTTTTTTTTACAGATAATTATAATCCTCCAAGAGTTATTAATGTTACCAGAGATTACATAACGGCAGGGTTTACTGAAGAAGATATTAGTGTAATAGTAAAACCACCAGGATATGCTAATAATCAATTACCTGCTCCCAATGTTTTACTTTTTAATTCATCATTAACAGAAGAAAATTATTTAACAGATACTTTTTTATCTTTTGCTTATAGGTATAAATATCAAGACAATCAATACAGTGCCGTTTCTTTATTTTCTGACACAGCTTTTGAAGCAAAAGATTTTGATCTTGATTATGCTTCAAGAGAAAATTTAGGAATGCAAAACAAATTTAATGCTGTAGATGTGCAGGTTAGCACAGGAGAAAAAAGAGTTGTAGGTTTTGATATTTTATTTAAAGCTTCAAATAGTAATGTAATTTATGTAATAGAAAAAATAGATAAAAAAACAAGAGGTATTCAAGATAACACTTTATTTACTTATTCTTTAACTTCACAAAAAATATATAGTACATTAGGTTCAGACGAATTACTAAGACAATATGATAATGTTCCATTAATAGCACAAGCTCAAGTTATTCAAGGAAATAGATTAATGTATGGTAATTACGAAGATGGAAGAGATATAAACTTAATTTCAGGAGAACCTATAGACATAACATACAATCCAAATATAGTTTCAAAAGCAGTCTCTGTTACTAATATAACGGCTCCTACACAATCAGGTAATACAAGTTTTACTACTTGGAGTATAAATCCAGGGTTTCCTTTTTCGGCATCTGCAGCACAAGTAACTTTTAAATTTCTTGAAGAGGATGGTAGTCCTTCATTTCCTAATGGAGTTCCTATAAACACAGTTTTTGATTTAAGTGTTGGGGTAAGAGGTTTTGTAAGCACAGCTGACAATCCTCTTAATCCTCCTGTAGACTTTCCTACAGGTTATGTTCCTTTTCAAGGGTCTACATTAACCATTCCTGTACAATGGATTACAGCAACAGATTATGGTAGTGTTACGGATATGCTTAATGGAGATGAATTTCGTAGTGCTATAGGAACAATTAGCACTATACAACCAATAGCTACGTCAGAAAACGGAAGGTCTTTAACTGACCGATTTAACACATTAATAAAAAACGGCCCTCCATCTCAAGCTTTAGGATATATAAACAACTATACTCTTAATCTTTCAAGCGTTAGTAGTTCAATTAATAATGAACCATTTTCTTTATTAACAAACACTGCAAATCAATTTACAATATCAACTACGGCTGTTAGGTTTTTAAATGATGATCCGCTTTCAAGTGACAATGTATTTAGTTATTGTAGAGTAATTGCAGAAAGTTCATCTATGTCTTATGGTGCCACAGAAAATTCTCGTAGTCTTCATTCTAATAGAGATTATGATATAGGGCTTGTATATATGGATGAGTATGGCAGATCAACATCAGCATTAACATCTTTAAATAGTTCTGTTCATATTCCTGCACGTGTAAGTGAAAATAAAAACACGTGTACAGTAGATTTATTTAATGCACCACCTCCTTGGGCAAAAAAATATAAATTTGTTATTAAGCCAAATGCATCTGATTATAATACTTTATTTGTAACTCGTTACTATCCCGATAGACAAAAACCAGATGTTATATGGTTTAAAGCAGAAGGTGATCAAAAAAATATAATTTCAGAAGGAATGAAACTTATAGTAAAAGCAGACAATAGAGGTCCTTTAAATGATTTAGCTATAGAAACAATATTAGAAATAAAATCTTATGGTGCGGATGAATTAGGGCCACAAAATACAGAAAGTTTAGCGGGGCTTTATTTTAGCATACAGGCTAATAACATAGATATAACTTCAAGTCAAGGAACAACAGCACCTTCGTTTATGTATGGTACAAGATTTGCAGAAACAGAAGTAGAAGAATGTGATGTGCAAACAATTGGTAGAACTGTACAGTTTCCTACTATTGATATAGATAGTAATACTAATACTTCTAATTGGGCCAATTACTCTATTCCAGGAGGTACGGTAATTAGAATAAATTTAAGTATTAAAAGACCTGCTCGTACTTCAAGTGTTCAATCAGTTGATTGGGGATGGAACGCTAAATATGTTTCTCCTGCAAATTATAATAGTTTTAAAGATTGGTTTGAAGGAGAAGAAATTTATAATTTAATTCAAGGAACTAAAAATTCAGGATTAATTAAACCAGTGGGGACTTGGGCTCCAACAGCTTTAACTTTTAATCAAACTATAGAAGATGATGCTCCTTATTATGGATGTAATACATATACTATTGGTTTTAAAGAAGTTGTAAGTTCAGGTTCAAACTTATATTGGATGTATATTTCTCATGGTGTGCCTCGTCAAGGACCAGGCTACAAGAAAAGTAAGACCACTGTATCTATAAGAGTAAGAGTTCAAAGAGAAAATGATTTAATTGTTTTTGAAACTGAACCAAGTCCTGCTGATCCTAATTTATATTTTGATTCTTCAGAAAGTTATGATATAGCTGTTAATAGTAATAATAATTTAGTACATAAAGGAAACATACAAGATCAGATTTTATTGTCTCAAACTCCTGCCAAAATAGAATTACCATTTTTTAATTGCTATACTTTTGGTAATGGAGTTGAAAGTATTAAAATTTTAGATATTTCAACTGAAGTTTCTATAAATTTAGGGGAAAGAACTACGGCTGTTGCAAATGAAATTATAAAACGAGCTCATAGGTTTGCCAGTATAACATATAGTGGAATATATAGTGGTGCTAATAATCTTAACAATACAAATGAATTTAATTTAGGCTTGGTAAATTACCAAGATTATGAAAATTCTTTTGGTTCTATAATGAAATTACATGAAAGAGAAACAGATATATTAGTTTTACAAGAAGACAAAATATCTTATGTTTTAACTTCAAAAAATTTAATTTCAGATTCTACAGGAGGGGGAGCTATAGCTTCAGTTCCACAAGTTTTAGGTACTCAAATTGCAAGAATAGAAGAGTTTGGTATTAGTTCTAATCCTGAAAGTTTTTCAGCATATGGAAAAGATATGTTTTTTTCTGATGTTAAAAGAAATGCTGTTATTAAATTATCAGGAGGAAGTATTAAAACCGATTCTTTAGAAGTTGTTTCTGAATACGGCATGAGATCATATTTTAGAGATAGTTTTATTAATAATACTAAGACACAAAAATTAGGGGGTTATGACCCTTACATGGGTGAATATGTTTTTTCTAACACTAATAATGTTTTACCTCAAAAAGAAATTTTAATTCCTTGTGGTACAGAAATATCAAAAAATAATTCATTACAAACTTTAACTTTTAATTATGAATTAAATACTGTAGTTAGTTCTGTAGGGGTAGAAGTAATTATAAATAACAATAGTAGTGATATTACTTTAACAGCTGAATGGAACGGTGTAAGTGTAATAAATAGCACGACACATCCTGCTTCTGAAAATATAATATCAACACCATCTCTTCCATTTACTTTTGAAAAAACAGCACCTTATCCTATTATTGTAAAAGTTACAATAGTAACAAACACAGCGTCTTCTTATTCTTTAAAAGTTTCTTGTCCAGAACAAGTGTTTTCATATGTTACAAGAATTATTCTTTCTACAAATTTAAACGTAGGGAAAACACTTCATACAGGATATCAATATCAAGACACTGTTTCTTCACCACCTTTTAATAGTCCTTTAGACTTACAAGCGGTAACGCTTACTGAAGTAAACACTTATGACGGTGCTTCATGGATAGACAGCCAGTTTGGTATACAATCATTAGCGTCTATACCTTATAATGGAGTAAATAATATTGCTACTGTAGATAAGTTATATGGAGATACATTTGATTTTAATGTAAATGAAAATAAAATATATATTTTTGAAGACCAGTCTTTATTTCCAATATTTAATTTAAATAGTTTTGTTACTGCAGGAGGTGTTTCAATACTTAACACTGAAACTCCACTATTAATAACTAATCCCCAAACTAATTTATTTAGAGCTGTTGATGCTAATTTGCAAGGCTATGGTCAATTTAAAAACTTATTAGTTGTAGTTGATTTAAGAGATTTTACTAAAGCAGCAACTTTTGTAGGGGTAGTAGGATTTCCGAGTAATTGTGGACAGTATAATAATATACAACAATATGTTTTTGAAGCAAATTCAGATCCTGTTAATTCTCAATTTGCTGCTTGTAATTTAGATTTAGTTGGTTTACCTCCAGGACAAATAAGAAAAGATTTTGCACACAGAGGAGCGAATTCAGGAACACCAAGATTAGGAGATCCTTGTCAAGTAAGTAGTGGATCAAATGTAAAAATGTCACCTGGGTGGTATAAAATAAGTGGGAATAGAGTAATACAAATTGGCTCAGGAACCCAAAGAGGAATAGTTATTAATAAAATTAATTGTTAAAATGCCAGAAGTAGAATTATACTTTGACGGAATAAGTTGGTGTGACTCCATTGGAGTTTTCACAAATTCAAAATTAACTGAGTTTTATGACCCAGGTCAAACTACAGTAGAAATAATTTTTAATGGATATAAAAGAGAGTGGACTTTTGCTACTAAAACTCTTGGTAGTTGTGTAAGTTGTTAAAAAAATAAAAAATGGCAAACGAAAAAACATTATCATACAGTGAAGGCGTTAAAGGATGGCCATCATTTTACAGTTTTAATCCTGAATATATGATAGGAATGAATGCATATTTTTATACTTTTAAGTATGGAAGGTTGTATAGACATAATACAAATGAACAAAGAAATACTTATTATAGTGTTTATACTCCTTCGGAAATTACAGGAGTGTTTAATGCTGAACCTACTACTATTAAACTATTTAAAACTATTAGTATAGAAAGCAGTGCCTCTTGGGAGTGTACTAATTTATCTACTGATTTAGGAACAGGAATAATTGAATCTTCATTTTTTGAACAAAAAGAAGGAGAATGGTTTAGTTATATTCGTTCCCCTTTAAGTACAGAAAATTTTAAACTTCGTTCTACTCATGGAATAGGAACAATTGATGGAGCATTCTTTGCACAAGGATTAAATCCAGGAGAATATTTATTAAGCTTACCAAGTCCTGTAACAATAGATAATATGATTAGTGGTGGTGATACAATATATGTTAGAGATAATACTCAAGATATTAAAGTAGGAGTTGTTTTAGACCTTAATCGTACAACCAATAATATAACATTAACAAATCCTTCTGCTATTACATTTGTAGGGCCTCAACTTTGGTTTTATTATAAAAATCCACAGGCAGAGTCTTCAGGGGTGAGAGGTTATTTTATGGAATTTACTCTTAAAAACAGTTCAAGGACAGCTGTTGAAATGTTTTCTTTAGGTAGTAGTGTCATGAAAAGTTATCCATAGATTTTATTATCTTTGTGTAAATGAGTTTAAATATAAAGCCCTTAAATAATGATGATTATGAAAACACATTATGTAAGTGGTGGAAAGATTGGAGGTGGACAGCTCCCGCAAAAGATTTTTTACCTGAAACAGGGTATATGGTTTATTATAATGATGAACCAATTTGTGCAGGATATGTTTATATGACAAATTCTAATGTTGTTTTATTAGAATGGATTATATCTAATTTTAAATTTAAAAATAAAGAAATTAGAAAGGAAGCGTTACTAATGTTAATAGAAACAATATCTTCATTAGCAGCAGGATTAGGAAAAAAATATATATATTCACTTTTAAAAAACAAACCTTTAATTGAATTATATAAAGAATTAAAGTTTTTAGAAGGGGATTCAAACGCAACAGAAATGATAAAAAAATTATAATATGGGTGCAGTAACAACAATAGCTATTGGATTAGCGGGTGCGGGTTTAAGTTTTTATCAAGCATCACAATTAGAAGCGGCTAATACTGAAGCTAATAGAGCAGCAGCTGAAGAAATGAAAAGGCTTAAAAAGCAAGCAGGTGTAAATGTTATGGACGAGTTAAGTCTTAACACAGAGGTTTTTGAAAAAGAGTTAGAAAATAATTTACAAGTAAGTGCTGATTTTATTGATGCTGCTCAAGAAGGAGATGCAAGAACATTAGCTTCTTCAGCAGGAAAAATTGGTGCTATACAAACAGAACAAGCTGAGCGTGCAAGATTAGCACAAATGGAACAGTTAAATAAAATTGAAGCTTTACAGCTTGCTGAACAAGGAGATATAAATCAACAGTTGTTAGCTATGGACGCTGCACAAATGCAAGATAAAGCGGGAAGAGATGCACAAACAAGGCAAGCTGTAGCTGCTGCAAATGCATCTGGAGTTGCGGCATTAGGAAGTGCATTAACTTCTGTTTCTGCTAATTCATCTTTAACAAAATTAAGTAAAGAAGATAAAGCATTAAAAAAACTTTATGGAAAAAATAAACTTATGTTAGACGCTCAAAATATAAGTGAATCTGATTTTTATAAAAACCCAAATATGTTAGAAGATTTGAGTTTTCAAGCAAAGGGAGTAGAAAAATTTGGATCTTTAACAGCTTTTTATGAACAACAAGAAAACAACCCTGGTAGTTTAAATGATCCTATAGGAAATATGGAACCTAATTATAAGAGTTATAAAGATTCGCCAGGAGGAATGACAGCGGATGTTTTAAAAAAATCTACAGCTACTAATTATCAACCAGGAGCTTTTGGTGTTTTACCGCAAAATGAATTTAATCGTACCTCATCATTATATGGGCCTCCAAGTATGTTTGATATTCAAACACCTAATCAGCAAGGGTTTACAAATACAAATCCTGAAAATATATTTGCAAAATACGGACTTTCACTAATAAGGTAAACTATGGCTAAACAAAATATAAATTTTAACACTTTTGTACCTGAAGATTTAACTAAATCAACTATTGACTGGGGAGCTGTAGCAACAGGATTGACTTCGCAATTAACAGAAATTAAAAAAGAAAAAGAAAAAAGACTTAGTGACATTGAAGATGATACGTATGAAAAAAACAGAACTCTTAGAGAGTTAGAACAGTATGATAGTCCTTCTTTAAATCAATTAGTTATTAGTGCTTCAGGTTCTGCACAAAATTTTTTAAAAACTCAAAACGACTTATTTAAAAGAGGTTTAATTAGCGAAACAGATTATGCTAAAGCAAGAGACCGTATTTCAGGAAACTTTACAGATTTTTCTGCAGCAGCTAAATCTTACGATGCTTCTTATAAAGCATATAAAGACAGGATTCAAGCTGATCCGTCAAAAAAATATTTAGGGTCATCATCAATAGAACAAGCATTTGCAGGAGACGCATTAGCATTTGGTAATTTAAAAGGTTTAGTGGAATATGTAAATCCAACAACAGGTGAGATATCTTTAGTTAGACCTAATAAAGACGGAACTATTCCAAGAGATCCTTCTAAACATATGCCCTTTTCAGGTATGAATAATAGAATGAATTTTAGATTAGACAAATTTGATGTAATGGGTAGAACTAAAACTGTTGTAGATGCTTTAGGAACAACTATTACTAAAACAGGGACAATAGATGATGCAACATTATTTACTGAAACAGCACGAGTAAATAAAGATAAATATATAAAAGGATTTATGGTAAAAGACTTAGATGTTGCAAGTGTTTTATCCGATTCTATTGGTGAGTATTATACTACAACAGACACTAATGATGATAATCCATTTGCTATACAAATAAACTACTCAGACAATAATCAACCTACTATAATTGATGATGCTGAAAATTGGGAAAAACAAAAAAAAGTAGCAAAAAAACATTTAGAAGATGTTTTTGATGATCAAATAGATAACAAACAAAAAGCAATAATGACAAGCCGTGGAGAAGGAGATCAAACCAGGGCTAATATATTAAACGATAGAAAGTATCAGGATAAGAAAGTTAATATGCCTGATTATTCATCAAAAAGACAAATTGGTCCTAACAATTCGCAAACTACAGGGTCAGGATATGTAACAGAAGCATTAAACGAAGAAATAGGTTTTAATGATTCTGATGATCAAATATTAGAAACTTATACTTCTGCAACGGATGCTTACATACCTCCTAAAGTACAACAATATTATACCAATAAAGGAGAAGGTTTAAAAACTACTTATGTAGATGATTCAACAATTATGCAACTTACAATTGGTGATTTACCAGAGAATCATCCTGATAGAGTAAAGTATCCTAATGAACTTGACAAACAAATATATATAGTAATGCACCAACCAAATACAGTAAGCTCTACTTCTACACCAACAATGTCGGAGCTTGTAAATCCTTACGGAACGCTTTTAGAAACAGAAGTTTTTTATGATGAAAGGCAGGCAGGAAAAAGTCCCTTAAATATAGGTCAAACCGAAAGAAATAAAGAATATATGATTGTTGATTTTGCGGGAAGAAATTTAAAAATAGACAATATAAGAACTAAACGAAGTCAACCTGTTTGGAAACAAATACAGCAA
>TARA_R110000851_G_scaffold49121_1_pt1 | contig 11446 bp, 13 predicted proteins | sample TARA_R110000851 | Tara Oceans TARA_R110000851 (sample SAMEA4397627) | marine metagenome | biome: Polar Biome; feature: [DCM] deep chlorophyll maximum layer (ENVO:01000326); material: water (ENVO:00002006), including particulate matter (ENVO:01000060) such as... | depth 17 m | reverse complement strand
GGCATGGCTCGTGGCAAAGGGAATAAAATGTATCAACACACGTATGCCACAGGTGGCAGTGTAGTGGATCATCTCAGCATGGCTGGTGGTGGCATGTCCAATTCCTCAATGGCTGGGGGTGGACCTAAAGCCTTACAGTCTGTGTCTTCCGCTAATGCAGGATTAAAAAAATTACCTACTCACGTTCGTAACCGTATGGGATATATGAAAAAAGGTGGGGCTGTTAAACGCCGTGCAAAGTAACATTGCTCAAGAGATACGGCAATGGTCCAGTGAGTTTCTAGAAGTACCGTCAGCTTCTCTTAATGGCTTACCTCCGTGCCCCTACGCAAAGAAGGCGTGGGCAGAGAATAAAGTTAAGCTCGACGTTAACACTGGCCTTGATGGGCTGACTAAACTAATACAGGACTATGACAATCACAATTTTGATATGGTCATATGGGCCGAAGAAGAATACCCTGACATGGAATACCTCGATGGGTTCTGTGATGGGGCAAATGAGGTTCTCTCAGTCTTAGGGAAAGATATACATCTAATGATGTTTCACCCGGACTACAGCCCCTCCGAAGCAGGATTGGATTTTTTAGAAGACGTAGAATGCTTGAAAGACTCAGAGCTTGATTACGCTATGGTGTTCGTTCAACGACTATCTGTTCTAGACGATGCAGCAAAGAGTCTAGAGAAGAGTGGTTACTATAAGCACTTTCCAACGGACATATATGAAAGTTTAGTTTTGTACAGAAGGAAGTTAAGAAATGATGGGTAAGATGAAGACCGCCAAGAAGAAGATGATGCGTGGCGGTGCAGTCAAAAAGAAAATGATGGGCGGTGGCATGGCTAAGACCGCTAAGAAAAAAATGATGCGTGGTGGAATGTCCACTAAGAAGAAGTAAAGCGTATGTTAAACATCCATGTAAAGAAATCTAAAATACATGGATTTGGAGTATTTGCTTCTAGTGTAATACCAAAGGGTGAAGTTATTGAGCGATGCCCTTTTGTTATAGTAGAGGAAAATGACGTAACTGAAAATGCTATCTTACAGAATTATCTGTTTGGTACACCATTTTTAGATGATGAAAGAACAATAGCCCCTTTAGGCTATGCCATGTTGTACAACCATTCAGTCCGTCCAAACGCTGAGTGGTACGCAGATGAACATGACATGGACCTAATTGTATTTGTCGCACTAAAAGATATAAATAAAGGAACTGAGATTGTACACAGTTATGGCGATGGCTATTGGTCTAGTAGGAGTTCAATTTAGTGCCTAATCTACTAAATAGTAAATTCACCACTGGTGCTGTTACTGTGTCTGCTACTAGCGGCAGTGGCAGTGCCAATGTTTTATATACGTGTCCCGGCAACTACTCCGCTATAGTTAGGTTCTTGCATGTGTCTAACGGTACGGCGGGTTCTAAAAAGATATACATACAGCGTTTTGACGCTTCGGCTTCTGCCTACAGTTTTATTGTAAACGGATTGAGCATGTCCGCAAACACTACCCACGATGTTGTATCGGGTTCTTTCTTTACGCTACCGGCGGGTGACAAAGTTGTGTGTTACATGGAGAGTGGGGCAACTATGGATGTTACAATATCAGTTGAAGAATACTATGACCCAGCAAGGATATCGTAATGGCGATAGGTAAACAGACTAAAGCGGCTATTAATAAAGTAGTTACAGGTTTAAAGAAAGCATCTAAGACTCACGCAAAGCAGGCGAAGACGTTAGCTAAGACTACTGTTAAAATGATGCGTGGGGGAACTGCAAAGAGCAGTCCGTACAACTCCGTAAACATGGCAAAAGGTGGTAGCACAGTCAATGCGTCTGGAAATTATACACAACCCGGTATGCGAAAAACTCTCTTCAACAGCATTAAATCGGGTGGAAAAGGTGGTGCGCCCGGACAATGGAGCGCAAGAAAAGCCCAAATGCTTGCCAAGCGATACAAAGCTAAAGGTGGTGGATACAAATCGTGAAAGCCCCACAGAAGTCTTTAAAGGCGTGGACAAAACAAAAGTGGCGAACCAAGAGTGGTGGTCCGTCTACTCAAGGCTCAAAAGCTACAGGGGAACGCTACCTACCAGCTAAAGCTATTAAAGCATTGAGTGATAAAGAATATGCGGCAACGACTGCGAAGAAACGTAAAGCGAAAGCAGCAGGTAAGCAGTTTTCCGCACAGCCTAAAAGAATTGCAAAAAAAGTTAAAGGATATAGGAAAGTATAATGGCGCGTAAGCTGACAGAGAAACAACAAAAGTTCCTAGACGTTTTGTTTGAAGAAGCAATGGGAAGTGTTGTAGAAGCTAAAAAACTTGCGGGGTATTCTCCTAATCAGTATACCGCTGAGATTGTTAGTTCACTCAAAGAAGAAATACTAGAACGCACCAACATGTACCTTGCCCAGAATGGTCCTCGTGCGGCTATGGCAATGGTTGGTGCTTTACGAGATCCTACTGAGCTGGGTATTAAAGAAAAGATACACGCAGCTAAAGAAGTGATGGATCGTATTGGTATAATTAAATCTGAAAAGGTACATATTGAAGCTACAGGCGGTGTGATGATACTCCCACCGAAACGTGCAGAGGATGACGACTAAAAGAAATACAGGTAAGTGGATTCTTCCTCAACCTGAAAACGTAACTAAAGATGAAGAGTTTGTACCTATACCCAGAATAGCTAGGACAATACCTTTTGGTTACAAAGAAGACATAAAAGATAAAGATGTGCTTTTTCCTATACCTAGGGAACTGAGAGCATTGGAAAAAGCTAAAGAATATTTGCAACAGTATAGTTATAGAGAAGTGGCTAACTGGCTGACAAAACAAACAGAGCGTAGCATTTCTCATGTAGGGTTAAAGAAGCGTATAGACAGTGAGCAATCCAACAAAAGACGAGCTACAACTCTCCGCGAGTGGGCCAGCCGGTACAAGACGGCGATCGCCAAAGCGGAAGAAATCGAAAAAACAAGACTTGGCGCAACAAGCAGTACCGAAAGTACAGAGTCAGCCATCGATTGAAGTGCGTGAAGATATACATGCAGAACTTGAATTTGAACCTATTAGGCCAGAAGAAGAACATAATGTTATCTTTAAACCTAACGCGGGGCCGCAGACGGAGTTTTTAGCGGCAGGAGATAGAGAAGTACTCTATGGGGGTGCTGCGGGCGGTGGTAAGTCTTACGCTATGCTTGCTGACCCTTTACGTTTTATGGGGCATCCTTCTTTTAGTGGGCTACTACTTCGACATACTACAGAAGAGTTACGAGAACTTATCTGGAAGTCTCAGGAGATGTACCCAAAGATCTGGCCCGGAATCAAATGGTCAGAAAGAAAGATGCAATGGACTGCACCTAGTGGTGCGCGTCTATGGTTTTCGTACTTGGATAGAGACGAAGACGTTATGCGATATCAGGGTTTGGCATTTAGTTGGGTAGGTTTTGATGAGCTTACTCAATGGCCTACTCCTTTTGCATGGAATTATATGAGATCTAGAATACGTAGCATCGCAAAAGATTTACCTATCTATATGCGAGCTACTACTAACCCCGGTGGCCCCGGACATCAGTGGGTTAAGAAGATGTTTATTGATCCTGCTCCTCCGGGCAAAGCATTTAGTGCAACTGATATTGACACAGGTAAGGTTTTAATGTACCCTCCGACTCACAGCAAGGCGGGTGAAGCATTATTTAAACGTAGGTTTATACCTGCAATGCTGACGGACAATCCATACCTTCACGATACAGGGGACTACGAAGCAATGCTCCTGTCTTTACCGGAGCATCAAAGAAAACAACTTTTAGAAGGTAATTGGGATGTTGCAGAAGGTGCGGCTTTTCCAGAGTTTAATAGAGAAGTTCATGTTATTGAGCCTTTTAACATTCCTAATAATTGGGTTAAATTTAGGGCATGTGATTATGGGTACAGCTCTTATTCTGCTGTTGTTTGGATTGCCTGTTCTCCTGATGAACAGCTTATTGTCTATCGTGAGTTATATGTTAGTAAAGTTTTGGCAACTGATCTTGCTGATATGGTACTGGATCTTGAATCGAGTGACGGTAATATTAAATACGGTGTGCTAGACAGTTCTTGTTGGCATAAACGCGGGGACACCGGACCTTCTCTTGCAGAACAAATGATTCAGAAGAATTGTAGATGGCGGCCCTCTGACAGATCAGCGGGATCTAGAAAGTCTGGCAAGAATGAAGTACATCGCAGATTGCAAGTTGATGAGTTTACAGAAGAACCAAGAATTGTATTCTTTAATACGTGTACTAATTTAGTAGCTCAGCTACCTAGTATTCCACTGGATAAAAAAAAGCCAGAGGACGTAGACACAAAAGCAGAAGATCATTTATACGATGCCTTACGTTACGGTATAATGAGTAGACCTCGCTTTACTATTTGGGACTTTGATCCTTCTCATCAGAAAGGTTCAGGTTTTGCTCCAGCAGATAATACATTTGGATACTAAACATGGAAGAAAATGATAACATCCTCGAAGATACTGGCATAGCGTTAGAAGATGTCACTGACTACGCTGATGAAGATCCATCAGTACAGCGATTACTAGGTTATGTACTGGAACGCTATACAAAAGCAGAAGACTCCAGAAATAATGAAGAGCAACGCTGGTTACAGTCCTACCGTAACTACAGAGGTTTGTATGGTCCTGATGTACAGTTTATGGAGGCTGAAAGGTCAAGAGTATTTATTAAAGTTACTAAAACAAAAACACTTGCAGCGTATGGGCAGATAGTAGATGTATTGTTTGCAGGTCAAAAATTTCCTTTATCCGTAGAGCCTACAGTTCTTCCTGAAGGTGTAGTAGACGCAGTAAACTTCGATCCGCAAAAACCCGAAGGGGTTGATGCCGCCATGTCAGCAGAGACTCCATATGGTTTTGCGGGCGATGGAAAAGAGTTTCCTGCTGGAGCAACACTTAAAGATCTTCTAGGAGGTTCTACAAATAAATTACAAGACATTGAAAAACTTGAGAAAGGACCGGGAATAACTCCTACAGCTCAGACGTTTTTTCCAGCTAACCTTGCTGCGAAAAAAATGGAAAAGAAAATTATGGATCAGCTAGAGGAATCTAGCGCGTCTAAAAAGTTACGCAGTGCCGCATTTGAAATGGCTCTATTTGGTACTGGTATAATGAAAGGACCGTTTGCAATAGATAAAGAGTACGGAAACTGGAATGATGAGGGAGAATATGAGCCTGTAATTAAAACAGTTCCTTTTGTAGATCATGTTTCTATTTGGAATTTTTATCCAGACCCAGATGCCGATCACATGGATGAAGCTCAGTACGTGATAGAAAGACACAAGATGTCACGATCTCAGTTACGCGCTCTTAAAAAACGTCCATTCTTTAGGGATGGTGTAGTAGACGATGTTATTGACTTAGGCGAGTCCTATGATAAAAAATACTGGGAAGATGATCTTGCAGATTATCAAAGTGCGTATGACATTAGTCGTTATGAAGTATTAGAGTACTGGGGAAATATTGAGCTGGAACTTTTAAAAGAGGCTGGCGTAGATATACCCTCAGAGTTTAAAGATGTAGATGAACTACAGGCAAATATTTGGATTTGTAATGGGCGTGTTATACGTGCAGTATTAAACCCTTTTAAACCTGCCAAAATTCCATACTATGCTGTGCCGTATGAGTTAAATCCTTACTCATTCTTCGGTGTGGGTATCGCAGAAAACATGGACGATACCCAAACACTGATGAACGGTTTCATGCGTATGGCTGTGGACAATGCAGTCTTGTCAGGTAACTTGCTCATTGAAATTGATGAGACTAACTTAGTGCCCGGACAAGATCTTTCTGTGTATCCGGGTAAGGTATTCCGTCGTCAAGGCGGCGCACCGGGTCAAGCTATCTTTGGGACAAAGTTCCCAAATGTATCTCAAGAAAATATGCAGATGTTTGACAAAGCCCGTGTACTTGCGGATGAGTCAACAGGTTTCCCTTCTTTTGCACACGGACAAACTGGTGTTTCAGGAGTAGGGCGTACAGCGTCAGGCATCTCTATGCTAATGAATGCTGCTTCAGGTGGAATTAAAACAGTTATTAAAAATATTGATGACTATTTACTACGCCCACTAGGCGAAGCTCTATTTGGATTTAATATGCAATTTGATTTTGATCCTGAAATTAAAGGGGATCTAGAGATTAGAGCGCGGGGCACTGAATCGCTGATGGCAAATGAAGTACGTAGTCAACGCCTCATGCAGTTTATGCAAGTTGCATCTAATCCCGTGCTTGCTCCCTATGCTAAGTTTCCCTATATCATTCGTGAAATTGCAAAGTCTATGGAGTTAGATCCAGAAAAAGTTACTAACAATATAGAAGAAGCAGCACGACAAGCAGAACTATTTAAACAAGAAAATCCAACGCCTCCAGCTCCGGCAGGTGGCGCACCAATGATGCCGGGAGTACAAGACCCAACAGGTGCAGGCGGTGGTAATATTGGTATAGGTCAATCTCCAATTCCGGGTGAACAAGGATTCAGTGGTAATGTTGCAGGCGGAACAAACCCGCAAGTCGGCGGTTAATAAACTTAAAAGCATTGTTAATACAAAAAAACAATGGGATGGTTTTTGTGAGTATCTAGACATTCTAATAGCGGAACAGCATAGACGTTTAGAAAAAGCAGATAATTTAGTAGCAGTGCATAGAGCGCAAGGCGCAGTTGAAATATTGCGATATCTTAAATACCTTAAAGACGAGGCATCTTAATAATGTCAATAGCCGGTACATTAGGTAAATTAGCAGTAAAAACATTTGGAAAAAATGTAAGTGATCAAACGGAAGATGTGTTTGCAAACTATTCTTTAAAATCTGAGAATGCTCTTTTAGAAAATCCCATAGGATTAAATAAAAAAAAGCCGATGAATTCGTTCATTAAAATGATGGAAAATTATGGTGTAGTGAAAGAAGAAATAGAAGATTTAGGACTTCTAGACATTCCTTCTAATCAACTTATAAGTAAACAAGAACTCTTAGACCGAATAACATACGGGAACAACACGGCCAGTACAGTTGGTGGCAGGGCAACAGTGTCTGAAGGGCACGGAAGGGCACGGGTTGGTGGCAGGGCAACAGTGTCTGACCAGCTTGATTTAGATCGGCTCCCGTCAGGCCTAAATTCTGAGAAACCAGATTTAGTAAGCAGGCCTGAATTACTACCCGGTGGTGAGAAGTTAAAAGAAAGCAATACTGCCGAAGCGGAATTTTTAGGTGCAGAACCATATACAAAGTATTATGAATTGCCACAATACATAGATGAAGTTCATGAACCAAGATATTCAAACTTTGCAGTAGATATAGGCATGAAGGATACGTATCAAGAAATTGTATATACTAGTCGTGCAAGTCCCATAGATCCAGTTACTAATATAGTTCAGCCTATTCGCGGTCCGCATTTTACTGCTAATAGTCAACTTAATCAGCTATTTCATCTACGTTTAAATCAAGGTAAAGTTGTAGGTAAAGAAGGAGAAACTGCTACTAATCTTTTAGAATTACAGTCGGATATACAACAAATAGATCAGAAAAAAAATCTGAGAAGACTTCCTATGACTTCAAACTGGGAAGTACTAGGAGTCAAGGAGGCTATTAGGCAAGCTGTAAAACGCGGAGATAGCTATCTTGCAATTCCCAATTGGGAAGAAACAGCAGTATCAGTAGGTAATCGTGGTCCTGTTTGGTCTACTGTGTTTAGAGAGCCTGTTGACACTTTGCCTAAAACAAAAAAGGGGCGGGCTAGAATAAAAAAAATAGATGATACGGAAACATCCAAATACACTATTCTTCCAGAAGACTTCAATGAAGGCAAACCGGGCGTAGATCTAGGAGATTACAGCAATACGGGCGGAGAGCTAAGACATCTTTATACTGATGATGATACTGACATCGATATCTATAATGTTCCGCCTTCATTTGATCCTACATTTTTTGAGGATGATTTAAAGTTTGCTGATTTTCAAAAAATAGTTCAGGAACTTTCCGATGAGTATGGAAATTCTCTAGAAAATTACGTTAATTTTTACCTAGATGCTAAATTTTATGATGTGCGGATGGCACAAGACCCACCAGTTATTGGGGGAACAGAGCATCAGTTCGGCATTAAAGATCGGACAGAAGGGTTAGACAACCTTGTACGCAGATTTTTAGGCCGTGACGATGGGTTTCTTGCTTATATGGAAGATGTTGTACTAGACCCTGACGCTGTCTCGTATACAAATGAGGTACTTCGTGGAGCTACCGATCATGGTATTATGGTTGAAGGCGATAGTGCAGAACTTTATTTTGCAATGTCTAAATCTGACATTGCAAAAGATTTAAGCATGACAGTAGAAGAAGTTACTTCGGCAGCAGAAACAGATCAAGTTATTAGCATCCCGTACCGTACACTACTGGGAGGAAGGGGGCTAGAGCGATTTTATGCAAGAGACATGATACATAAAAAACGACTTAAAAAATATGGTGTCCCACTTACTACTATTAAACAGTATCGTAATGACGGTAAAACAATCGTAGAAACGAATGCTCTTGATTTAAGAGCATTTAAGGGAATGAATGCAGACGATATTTCTATGACATTATATGCAATCCCTACTGGATTATTAACAGCTTTTGGTGGCTCAGCAGTATACAAAGCTACACAAGAAGAAAATAAAAGAAATAAACCAGCACTTAATCAAGGTGGTTTGCTAGAGGAAGACGCTCAGATGGATAAATTATTTTTAGAAGAAGGCGGCCTAAAAGATCAAGGTGGTTCAATCGACCCTGTGTCTGGTAATGATGTTCCTTCTGGCTCTACTCAATCTGAGGTTAGAGATGATATACCTGCACAACTAAGTGAAGGCGAGTTTGTATTCCCAGCAGATGTTGTGCGGTATATAGGACTTGAAAATTTAATGGCTATGCGGCAAAAAGCAAAGTCCGGCCTATCTAAAATGGAAGCAATGGGGCAGATGGGTAATAGTGAAGAAGCTATTATGCCTGATACAGGAGAGTTTAAACCCGAAATTGGAAGCATGATAGATGGTAATCCAAAACCAGTAGGCATGAACGTCGGAGGATTCCTTTCAAGTCTTCCTCCTACCCCAGCGTTTCTTAATCAAAAAATACCAGATTACCTAAAGAAAACTAACGTATTTACAGCACCTAAATATGCAGGACAAGAACAACAAGCAACTCAATCTGTTTATCAACCAAACCAATTTAAGTCTGTTGCTCCTATAGGTTCGCCTAATCAGCCTACACCAAATCCAATACCTACTAACAATAGGGATGTAGCAACACAACCTCTAGCATACGAAATGAAAAAGTTTAGAAGTGCAACTACTGGAGCATTTGCATATATTCCTTTTATGAATGGTGTACCGCAATTCCCTGTCCCCGAAGGATATGAAGAAGTATCAAGAGATCCTACTAAACAAGATGAAAAAGAAACAGATACTACTGCCGATACGGACAAGGGTAAAGTAGATACAACTAAAGTAATAAAAGAACAACAGCGAGATGAAAAACCAGATCCAGTAGTAGGTTCTGCTACACTAGGAATTGCTCGTGGATTAAGTAACATAGGAAAAGAAACCCCCTTTTCAAACAAATATAAAGAACAATTAACTGCCTATCGCACAGGACAAGCAAAACAGGTAGCAGGTACTCTTCTTTCTCTTGTGACAGGACCAATGGGAATATTCGGCTCTGTTGCATCCGCAGTTAGAGGCAGTAAACAATTAACTGGTATAGAAAAAACAATCAGAGATGACATTGAGAAAAGCAATAAAACAATAGGTACTATAATTGATTCTAATTCTAACCCCAATATAAGTACTAGCACAATTGAAACAAGTTTTACTAATGCTCTAAATGCTGGAGTAGATCCTGCATTAGCTGCTGCAATTGCCGTTACTAGTCCAGATGGTTTTCAACAGCCTACTTTAGATATTAATACTAAGACAGGAAAACAAACCGTTAGTCCTTCTAACTATTTTGAAAATCAATTTGTATCTAATTTTACTGAAGCTCAGCTAGGAAAGGATAAATACAGAGAACTACAAGAAAATGCTGCATATTTAGATGCAACCGGAAGGGGTACACTGTCTGTCAGCACGTCAGAACCTGTAGATTATCCTTCAATAGCAAAGGAACGGGCTAAATCAGAAAAAACACAAAAAGGTGTTACTTTTCCCGCCAGCCGCCCACCTCAAATTAAAGCAAAAAAAGACCCACAGCAATTTCGTTCTGAAGCACAAAAAGAACAGGATAGAAAATCTGCTGCCTTAGAAGCCGTTGCTTCGGAAGCAGACGAAGAAGCTCGCGCAAGAGATTCTGATAAAGATGCTCCACCAGACGGTGCTTTTTTCAAAAAAGGTGGCCTAGCGTCCCCTAAAGTAAAGACTAAGCGTAAGCCTAAAATGAAGCGAGGTGGATTAGCTTCTAAAAAATAATCTGCATTAACTGGCTACCTAACGCCCTTCGGCAACCGTTAGCCCCAGACATGTGAGGAAACTATGTCAACAACTACAACTGAAATGACTAAGAAAGTAGAACAAGTAAAAGTAGCATCAGGATTTGCTAGAAGGAATCAAAATAAAGATCGTATTGAAAATGAAGAGGCAGAACTTGCTGATCTCATAGAGGCAAACAAGAACCCTCAAGACGATGAAGACACTGACTCAGAGCCAGTAGGCGCAGAAGAGAAGACTTTTAAGAAGCGGTATGGAGATCTTCGTAGGCATTCACAAAAGCAGGAGCAAGAACTGCAAGTACAAGTAGATGAGCTTCGTACACAACTAGAAGCATCTACTAAGAAAGAAATTAAATATCCTAAGTCAGAAGATGAAATGACTGAGTGGATGGAACAGTACCCTGATGTAGCTAAGATTGTAGAAACAATCGCAATGAAGAAAGCGCATGAGCAAGCAGCAGAGTACGAGAGTAAGTTTAAACAAATAGATGAGATGAGAACAGAAGCACAGCGAGAAAAAGCTGAAGCTGAGCTTGTGCGATTGCAACCTGACTTTGAAGAGATTAGAGAAACAGATGAGTTTCACAACTGGGTTGAAGAACAACCTAGGTGGGTGCAAGATGCTTTATATGATAATGGCGATGACGCTATGTCTGCCTCTCGTGCAATAGACTTGTACAAAGCAGACATGGGCATCACTACTAAAAACAAATCTTCTAAAGCTAAAGATGCCGCTAAAGCTATTGGCACACGTTCTAAAGGATCTACTCCAGATAATAACCGAACTAAAGGGCAGATAAAAGAATCTGATGTTAATCGTATGACAACACAAGAGTACGAAAAAGCAGCAGATGAAATTGCTGAATCAATACGCACTGGAAAGTTTATTTACGATTTATCTGGCTCTGCAAGATAAATGTGTTGACATTTAATACTTTCTGGATATAACTAT
>TARA_R110000851_G_scaffold176537_2_pt1 | contig 11452 bp, 13 predicted proteins | sample TARA_R110000851 | Tara Oceans TARA_R110000851 (sample SAMEA4397627) | marine metagenome | biome: Polar Biome; feature: [DCM] deep chlorophyll maximum layer (ENVO:01000326); material: water (ENVO:00002006), including particulate matter (ENVO:01000060) such as... | depth 17 m | reverse complement strand
TGGCCACATCGAACTTAAAGATGCGACCGGCAAGTTGCAACTGGTAGTCTTCAAGAACAAGCACAAGTACAACGAGGACGGAAGCATTGCTAACGACAGGGCTCCGGACTTCCGTTTATACAAAAGCGAAAGTCGCGATCAGCAAGAAACTGGGGGGGAAGCCACCCAAGAGAAAGCTGCCGTATCGACTTCGGCGGACGAGGAAACATTGTTCTAGATGTCAGACTTCGCCTTACATCTTCCACTTAATGGTGTAAGCTTCGGACAGGTTAGCACCGCCCTTCTGCGTGAATTTCACCGGAGGGGCGTGCAGCCTTGCTTGTTTACCACGGGTCAATCAGACTTGAGCGCCCAAGACACTACACCAGACTTCAACAAATGGATTGAGTCTGGAATCAAGAAAGCTTTTGAGGGATACGACCGCAATACGCCGATATTCAAGTTGTGGCACTTAAATCACGAAAGCCTTACGTCTTACGCGAAAGAGCAGACCCTTTTTACTTTCTACGAATTAGACCACCCCACATCGATAGAGATCAACATAGCCAAAAACCAGAAAAACCTTTTGGTTAGCTCTCACTACACAAAGAAAACTTTTGAGGATTATGGTATAGAAAATTGCAAATACATACCCTTGGGATTCGATAAAGATAATTTCAACGTTAAAAACCAAGACTACCTGAAGGGAAAAATTGTTTTCAATCTGACTGGGAAGCTCGAAAAAAGAAAGCACCACAAGAAAATCATTAGAGCGTGGCTGAAAAAATACGGCAACCAAACTGACTATGTTCTACAGTGCGCGATAGGAAACCCTTTCATAAAGGAACAAGACTTTAAGGCGATAATCGCCGATATTATTGACGGAAAAAACTACTTTAACGTAAACTTTCTGGGAATGATGCAGAAAAACAGCCTCTACAACGACTTTCTCAACTCGGGAAACATAATTATTGGAATGTCCGGAGCCGAAGGGTGGGGACTGCCCGAATTTCAGTCGGTTGCCCTAGGGAAACACGGGGTAATATTAAATGAGACCGCCTACAAGGAGTGGGCAAACGAAAAGAACTGCGTCCTAGTAGAGTCTGACGGAAAAGAAGATGCCGTAGACGGAATGTTCTTTAAAAAAGGAGGAGCCTTCAATCAGGGTCGTATTTACACCTTCGATGAGGATGCGTTTATTGAGGGATGCGAGAAAGCGATTGAAAGACACAGGCAAAACCCACTAAACACAGAAGGGTTAAAGCTTCAAGACGACTTTACCTATTCTAAAACAGTCGACGCTATAACGGAGGTCATGAATGCCTGAATACCTATACGAAAACCCAGATACCGGCGAACAGGTTAGCGTGTGGCAGAGCGTCCACGAGGATCACTCTTTTGAAATCGAAGGAGTGCCTTACGACCGCGTCTACACTGTCCCCAACGCTTCGATAGACACCAGAATAGATCCTAATTCCCCATCTGAGTTTAGGGAAAAAGCGAAAGGAACTATTGGAGACATATGGGATCAGTCGGCTATCGCTTCAGAAAAGAGAACAAAACAGCAAGGGGAAGACCCGGTAAAAAAACAATTTTTTAAGGATTATTCGGCAAAGAGAAAAGGGGGGAAGCACCCCAAAGATCCAAGTAGATTTGAATGATAAGGTCATACTAATAAGTGATTTTTTTATTGACGATTTTGTAGGCGGCGCAGCTTTAAACGACGAAGAGATATACAGACTCTTATCTGAGCGCTTTGACGTACAAAAAATAAAAAGTCGCTACCTGTACGAGGGGTTTATCCAAGAGAACCTCGATTCTTTCTTTGTAATTTCCAACTTCTTCGGGGTTAACCCGTTTATTCGGGACCTCATACAAAGTAAGTGCAAATACATACTGTACTGCCATGATTACAAATTCGTACAGCATACCAATCCCGCCGCATACCCTAATTTTCTAGTCCCCACCAATGAACTGATAAATGTAAACTTTCACCGGGACGCTCATAGGATAATATGCCAAACCCAATTCCAGAAAGATATCTATGACCGCAATCTTAAGTTCCCAGAGAAAACAGTAAGCTTCTCAGGTAACCTCTGGTCAGAAGAGGACTTAAAACGTCTAGGAAATCTATCTGAAGTAGAAAAAAACGACAAGTGCGCCATCGTCGACTCCAAGTACCCACAAAAAGGAGTTAAGGAATCCGTCCAGTATTGCGAAGATAACAATTTGGCATACGACATAATAGGAGACCCAGAATATTCTAAATTCCTAGAATTACTTTCTGTTTATTCCACTTTGGTTTTTCATCCCTCAACTCCGGAGACCTGTTGCAGGGTGGTGCTAGAAGCTAAAATGATGGACCTAAAAATAATAACAAACAAATTAATTGGAGCTTCTTACGAGGATTGGTATAATCTAAACGGGATAGACCTCGTAGACCACATGATAAACAAACGAGAAACTTTCGCCGACTTCATAAGCGAAATTAGAAGAGATGAATCCTAGAATTTCAATCATAACTTCCCTCTACAAAGGGGGTGACTTCATCAAAGGTTTCCTTGAAGACATAGTTAGTCAGACTATTTTTGACGAAAAATGCGAACTGATTATAATCGACGCCAATTCTCCAGATAATGAAAAAGATATTATTCTAGAGTATCAAAAAGAATATCCGAACATCGTCTACGCTAGACTAGAAAAAGATCCGGGAATTTATGCCTGCTGGAATAATGCAATAGAAATGTCGCGAGGAGAATTTATAACCAACGCTAATGTAGATGACCGTAAAAATAAAAAGTCTTTAGAAATACACCTTAAAGTCATGGAGGACAACCCGCAAGCTGACGTCATCTATGCGGACATTTTAGTCACTCATGCACCCAACGAAACTTTTGAAAAGAACACGGCTCTAGGCGTATACCCTTCCCCTCCAGAGGCTTCCTTGGACGCCATATTAAACCGAGGCGCTCCACATAATAACCCACTATGGAGAAAGTCTCTCCACGATAGAAGCGGGATGTTTAGCCATAAGTATAAGTCGGCCGGGGATTTAGACATGTGGCTGAGATTTTTAGAGAAGGGAGCCAACTTCGGTAAAATTAAGGGGGCCTTAGGGCTATACTACATGAACCCAACGGGAATGTCCACTAATACAGACACTAACGGCTGGAAGACAGAGGAAGAAAGCGAGGTTAGGGAAAAATTCCTTTCGCGACAAAAACCCCCTAAAAAAATCATAGCCTTCTCTTTGTGGGGGGACAACCCCAAATATACCATTGGAGCTATAAAAAACGCCGAACTAGCTAAAGATATTTACCCAGATTGGACATGCCGCTTTTTCACAGGAACAAGCGTGCCAAACGAAATCATTTCCAAGTTAAAAGAATTTGATAATACAGAAGTTGTAGAAATGGAAGAAGAGGGCAATTGGGCTGGAATGTTTTGGAGATTTATGGTTGCTGACGAAGCAGATACCGTAATGCTTTCCCGAGATACCGACAGCCGACTAAACCCGAGAGAAAAAGCGGCTGTTGACGAGTGGCTACGAGGTGACAAGCCCTTTCATATTATGCGCGATCACCCTTACCACAAAACCGAAATACTTGGAGGCATGTGGGGCTGCCGCATGGGAGTCTTAAATGGAGTCAATAAAATGATGGAGGGGTACGCAAAGGGAGACTTTTGGCAAGTAGATCAAAACTTTTTGCGCGAAAAGATATACCCATTGATAAAAGACAAGGCTTGCGTACATGATGAATTTTTTGAAAACAGACCCTTTCCTACCGCCCGCAAAGGCGAACAGTACGTGGGGGAAGCTTTTGACGCTAACGAAAAAACAATTGGGTATTTGGGGGCCATCCTGTTGGACCACAAGGCAAAGGAAGCGAAACTGTTAACCAACCAAAAAAAAACGAAAAAATCTAGTGGAAACAAATAAAGATATGGATGCCTTACATGGATGTAATCAAGAGCGTTGGCAACAGGCTCAAGAGTCCGAATTCGCTTGCTGGGGAGGCTTTGAGGTAGGAGACGGGGATGACTGGAGTGGATACTGGCAAGACAATATTAACGGCTACGAAGACCTAGAAGGTAAAACGTTTGACAACGTAATTGAAGTTGGATGTGGCCCCTTTGTTCAGAATTTAACTAAAATACTAGAGAAGATTTCCTACAAAAAAGCATACGCTCTTGACCCCCTCTTAGATTCGTATAATCTCCACCAAAAATCTCGACTTTATAAAGTGTGTGAATCTTTGGGGGTAATTAAAATCCCCCTCCCCCTCGAGAAAGCTTTAAGCTTCGAAGAAGATCTAGAGAAAAAAATGGATCTTGTTATCTGTAACAACGTGTTAGACCATTGCTTTGATTCGGACAAATGTTTTGAAAATATTTATAAGATGTTGAACAGTGGTGGATATTTAGTCTTTGGAAACGACTTAAAAGACCCCCAAGACGAATCTATTGCGCGAGATACCATGCACCCGATAATGCTTCAGGAAGGCTATCTCAACGAGATCTTTGCAACATATAAGACAATATACAAAAAGATAATACCTCGGGAAGAGTGCAGAAACCCGACGGCTACGTGCGGTTGTTTTTTTGGGGTATTTGCTAAAATTTGATTGTTGCCCCATGAAAATAATTTGCCACAGAGGAAACACCGACGGCCCAAACAAGGAAGAAGAGAATACGCTTAGCCATATAAACAAGGCCATCAAATCATTTGATGTAGAGATAGACGTTAGACTTAAGGATGGAAAATTGTGGCTTGGGCACGATACCCCTCAAGAGGAGGCTTCTGTCGAGTGGATAAACAGCAACAAAAACAAACTATGGATTCACTGCAAAGATATTGAATCTTTAAACTTCTTACGTTCTCTTGGCATCGATTTAAATTTTTTCGGGCACGAAAATGATGGTTTCGTTTTAACTTCTAAGAACTATATTTTCGCTCTCCCTTCAGAAGCGGAAAAAATACCTTCGGAGAGAACTATATTCGTAATGCCTGAATTTTTTAAATATAATAAAGATATTAAAAGAGGTGGAGTGTTGACCGATTACCCCCTCAATTACGTCTAGTCGACGGTTTATTTGTTGTGAAAATAGATAAAGTTATTTTTTCCTGCTCGCTCGAATATGGAGCTTTCTGGAATATAAACTCAAAAGTACTAAAAGAGTGCTTGGGTTTAGATTCAGTATGTCTTTTGTATGGGCACAAAAACGATTTAATCTCTGATGAGTACGGAGAAATAATAGAGTGCAGCTACAATCCCAACCTCCCCAAGATTGTTCAACTAGTATTAAATAAATTTTATCATACGCAAACTGAACCTGACACAACATGGATGATTGGAGACATAGACCAACTACCCCTCCAGTCTAAAAGATTCGTAGAGGAAATAGCAGATATTCCTACTAATTTTTATGTTCATCTAGCGGAAAACGCCAACACTATGAGGATGTCTCCTGACCCGATATACTGGCAGCAGCACCCCGTAAACAGTAACGATGGTAACGCACAACTTCCCGCTCATTACCATGTGGCTAAAGGCTCTACCCTCCAAGATTTCTTGAAACTTGACATTCCGTTCGAAGAGTATGTTAACAACCTAGTTAAGAAAAAACTACAAATAACAAGCATGAACCCATTAACAACTTTTAGCGAAATCTTAGAGCTGGAAAAGAAAATGTTTTTTTGGGCCTACGAAGAAGGGTATACTACAGATTTTTTGCGAGAAAAACTTCATTTAAATAGATATAAGGGGTTCGCTCGAAACACTTCCTTGGATCGAGTATGTCGAAGCACTGGTTGTTCTCACAACGATTCCGACTTAAGGAATAAAAAATATATTGATATCCATTGCCCTCGCCCCTATATTGAAAATAAAGAAACCATAAATAAAATTATAAACCAAGTTTGGGATATCGAATTGTGACAAATTTAGTTACTCTATCAGGCAACAGCGAAAGGTTTACGTCTGAAAACTTAAACCATAAAGCCTTATGCTTAATAGACGGAAAGACTATGATTAGCCACTTCGTGAAAAGTTTTCCCGACTTTAACCGTTACCCTAGTATTTTTTTATGTAGGCAAGAAGATTTAGATTCAGGCTTAATGGGTGAGGAAATACGGAAGCACGTAAGAAATCCAGTAATTTACGGAATAGAAAGAAATTCGCTTGGTCCAGTTTATTCAATTAGTCAAATTTTTAAAAATATTCCCGACGATGATTCAATTTTAGTTAGCTATATAGACACTCTACAGAAAACCACCCTTGAAAAAATAATTCAAGATTTCTCTGATTGCGATTCCGGACTTTCCGTTCATGATTTTAAAAACCCCCACTGGAGAACAAGCAATAGCTACTGCCTTGTCAAGCACAACGATTCGCTTGAAGTAAATGAAGTCATTGAGAAATTTGATTTTTCTTACTTTGACTTCACTACCCCTAACGCCGCAGGATCTAGTGGTAATTATTATTTCTCTTCAGGATCCTTAATGAAAAAAGCATTCAACAATCTTATGCGATCTTCCCTTACAGTCAATGGCGAATACTACGTCACCCAAGCGGTTGGCGCATTGTCTGAGTGCGGAGCAAAGGTTAAGTGTAGTTATTACCCTTATGCTGCCTTAGGGGTCCCTGAGGACTTGGAAAATTACGAATTCTGGAGTAAATGGTTTAAGGGAAAATGAACATCCTTTTAATACAGGAAAACGGCAGGCACGAAGCTAATAAAGATTTTCGTGAATGCTTTAGCCTGAAGAGAGCTTTTGAAAAGTTCGGCCATTTTTGTGACGTATGGGGACAAGGCCATTCAAATTTTGACATCTCTCCTGATTACGAAAATTATGATTGGATAATTAATCTTGAAAATTATGATTCAGGTTGGGTGCCTAACTTATCCTCCATCAAGAAGCCTACTAAATTCCTATGGAGCATAGACGCTCATTGTCGCGGTGAAGAAATATACGAAAACGTATTTGAAGAAGGGCGGTATGACTTTATGCTTCATTCGGCTCAATGTTTTGTAAAAAAAGATTATCATATCTGGTTTCCTAACTGCTTTGACGAAAACTTAATCAAAAAACTAGATGTCCCGAAAGTTCATGACTTTGGTTTTTGCGGAAACTACGTCAACAGAAAACCCCTCCTCGACTATCTTCAGAAAAGACACGGCATTCACCTAGACGTGTTCGTTATCGGAGATAAAATGGTAAAAGCTATCAACTCTTACAAATGCCACTTTAATTACAACATGGCCTTTGGGATTAACGAAGCTATAAATTACAGAAATTTTGAAACCCTAGGGTGCGGAACGTTACTCTTGACGAGCCATAGCACTGAATACAAAGACCTAAACTTGGTAGACGGGGAAAATTGTCTTGTTTACAAAGATCAAGCGGACCTTGATGCCAAAATTGATTACATAAAATCAGCAGATGTTTCCGAGATCGCAAATAAAGGGTTTGAAGAGTCCCACAATCACACTTATACTAAAAGAGTAGAAAATCTTCTTTCTCGAAATGGACTCTGACACAGGAATTAGAAATGTTAAAATGGGAAATAATGTTAAAGTTATTGATCCCAGTAACATATACGAATGCGAATTAGGAGATAACGTATTTATTGGACCTTTCGTCGAGATACAAAAAAATGTCAATATAGGGGGCAACACAAGAATCCAATCGCACTCTTTTATTTGTGAGGGCGTCAGCGTAGGCCGGGACTGCTTCGTTGGCCATGGCGTAATGTTTATAAATGACGTTTTTTCGGATTCTTTTTCGGTAAAAGAATGGAAAATTAAAAAAACCATTGTGGGCAAAAATGTTCGAATAGGCTCCAACTCGACTATTTTACCTGTCGTGATTGGCGATAACGCCATAATTGGAGCTGGAGCAGTGGTAACAAAAAATGTTCCGGCTAATTCAACAGTTTACGGAAATCCGGCTAAGATCAAATGAAATTAGGGGTAATAGGATTAGGGTATTGGGGTAAAATTCTCCACAAAACCCTTACAAAAATAGATGCGGAGATAATTACTTGCGACCCTGCCAGCAGAGAAGCGGACTTCTCTAGATATCAAGACTTAGAGACATGCGACAAGGTTTTTGTCGTTACCCCTGTTAGTTCTCATAGCGAGGTTTGTAGGTACTTTATCTCTCGAGGGATAGGCATTTTTTGTGAAAAGCCGTTGGTAATGTCCTACATGGAGGCAACTGACCTTTACAAATTAGCGAAACGAAACTCCTCAAAGCTTTTCGTAGACTGGATTTTTACTTACAACAATCAAGTTAATTTAATCAAGCGACTTATCCATGAGGATAGCGCCACCTACGGATGCCTCAGAAGCATCAGCATGAACAGACAAAACTTAGGGCCCGCTAGAAACGATGTAACAGCCAAGTATGATTTAGCTTCCCATGACGTAAGCGTAGCCTTGCACCTGCTAAACGAGACTCCCCAAAAAACAAACTGGATTGGATACAAGCGCAATAAGGATTCCCAAACTAATGACAGCTGCCATGGGTTAATGCAATTTCCCGACACAACTGTGCAAATAAACGCTAGCTGGCACTACGGAAAAAAAGATCGTTTATGTATTTTTGAATTTGAAAAAGGATTCCTTACGTGGGAAGACAACAAAAATAAACTAGACTTCAACGGGGTTGACCTTTTCGAGGAAGGGCCTTCTCCGTTGGAAAATTCCATAAAAGCATTCCTTTCAGGTGAAACAAACGAAGAACTGACGCTCACCACCCTACAAGTACTCGAACATGAAAATTCTTTTTAACGATCTTGGAGCACAAAACTTGCCCCTAAAGGAACCATTCTACAAAAGACTTAACGGTATCCTTGAAAACTCCAGTTACATTCTGGACGGAAACGTTTCAGAGTTCGAAGAGAAGTTTGCCCAGTTTTCTAACCGAAAACATTCCGTAGGAGTGAGCAATGGGACCGACGCCATAAAGTTATGTATCAAAAATTTCAACCCTTCAGCAAAAACCTTAGTCATAACTCAAGCTAATACTTTTGTCGCTACCGCTATAGCTATTCTTGACGCCTGCGAAAACGTAACATTAAAGCTCGTCGACGTGGACGATAGTTATCAAATAAGCTTCATCTCACTTGAGTATACCCTCTTGAACGAAAGAGAAAATTACGACACGTGCATAGTGGTTCCCGTAAGCATGTATGGACATACGTTTAATAAAGATGCACTTTTACGCCTGCAACACGAGTACAATTTTAATATAGTTGAAGATTGCTCTCAGGCTCATGGATCAAAATTCGAAGACGGAACTTTGGCTGGGACAGTGGGGGCTTGTTCTGCCTTTTCCTTGTATCCCGGTAAAAACTTAGGCTCTATAGGAGACGCTGGAGTCGTGAATACTGATTCAGACGAAACATATGAACAACTCAAAGCTCTGAGAAACTACGGAAGCAAAAAGAAATATCACCATGACACATTTGGGTACAACCATCGTCTGGACCCCGTGCAGGCAGCTTTTTTATGTGAAAAAATAAAATTCATCAACGATTACAACCAAAAAAGACACGCCATAGGCGAAAGGTACAGGAAAGAAATAAATAACCCCCTAATAGGAAACTTCAATAAAGCCTTCTATTGTAGTTACAATACCTACCATATTTACCCAGTGCTAGCTTCTGACAGAGAAAGTTTTTGCAGCTACTTAGACACGATGGGGATTCAAAACGGTATTCATTACCCCATACCAATAGAAGAAATGCCCTTTTTTAAAAAATATAATTTCAACAATCCCAATACCCTATCATTTAGCAAAAAACTAGTAAGCTTACCTATCCACCCTTTTTTAAGTGAGCCTGACGTGAGCTACGTAATCGAAAGTATCAATTCTTACACTTTATGAAATATCTAATAACAGGAGCTTCTGGTTTTATCGGATCCCACGTTCTTTACGCGCTACTAGAAAGCGCGAACGGAAACAACTTGGTTGACATAATAACCATTGACAAAAGAAAGGGTGAAAACGACGGGATCACTAAAGACAAGGACGGAAATTACGAGATTATTAAAAGGGGCCGCTGGAGTAATATTTTATTTGCCTCTACGGAGAACAATTCCCTCCAAGAAATCGTGGCTGACATTGCGGACCCTTCAAATAAAACAACTATTCTAGAAGCGCTTGAGGGCGTCGATACAGTATTCCACTTAGCTGCGAAGCCTTCCGTTCCTGCCTCCATAGAGGACCCAGTTGGGTCCAATGCCATTAATGTAAGCGGAACGTTAAACATGCTTGAGTTAAGCAGGGAAGCAGGAGTCCGAAGGTTTGTATTTAGCTCTTCGTCTTCAGTTTACGGAAACATAGAAGTCTTCCCAACTCCCGAAACGTCTCCCACAACCTGTCTAAGCCCCTACGCTACTCAGAAACTAATTGGTGAACAGTATTGCCAGCTCTACTCTAGGATTTACGGTCTAGAAACGGTTTCGTTGAGATACTTTAACGCGTACGGAGAAGGGATGCCCACCCAAGGAGCCTACTGTAACGTGATGGGGGCTTTTTCTTTAGCTAAAAAAGAAGAAAAGACTTTGAAAATTTCCGGGGACGGCTCTCAGAGAAGAGACTTCACATACGTGAAAGATATCGCGAAGGCAAACCTCCTTGCCGCCTCAAACGCTAAGGTTGGCTCGGGAGAGTGCATCAACATAGGAACGGGAACAAACTCATCCATTCAAGAAATCGCTAACATTTTCGGAGGGCCTTTTGAATATCTCCCAAAAAGGTTGGAACCTTCGCAGAGTTTGGCTGATAATACCAAAGCTAAAGAACTTCTGGGGTGGCTCCCGACGACAAACGTAAAGGATTGGTTAGATGAAAATATTCATAGCAGGACATAACGGGCTTGTTGGCTCCGCCATCAAGAGAAGGTTGGAAAAGGAAGACGTTTCTCTTCTTGTTGCAGACAGGAGTAGCCTAGACCTAATGGATCAGAAAATGACTGATTTATTTTTCGAAGCCAACAAGCCAGATGTAGTTATTGATGCAGCGGCAAAAGTGGGAGGCATTCACGCAAATAACGTTTACCCAGCGGACTTTATCTATCAAAACCTCCAGATACAAAACAACATCATCCATAACTGCCACAAACACGGAGTTAAAAAATTAATTTTCCTTGGCAGCATCTGTATTTATCCAAAATTCGCCGAGCAGCCCATAAAAGAAGAATATTTACTCACTTCCCCCCTCGAACCCACCAATGAACCCTATTCTGTATCAAAAATAGCGGGTATAAAGATGTGTCAAAGCTATTACCGCCAGCATGGCTGCGATTTCTTTTCTTTGATGCCCACCAACCAGTATGGTCCCAATGACAACTTTCACCCTGAAAATTCTCATGTTTTACCCGCGTTATTGCGCAGGTTTCATGAAGCCAAGAGGGACGATCTTGAATCGGTAGAGGTGTGGGGGACAGGGAAGGCCAAAAGA
>TARA_R110000851_G_C13100412_1_pt1 | contig 11457 bp, 16 predicted proteins | sample TARA_R110000851 | Tara Oceans TARA_R110000851 (sample SAMEA4397627) | marine metagenome | biome: Polar Biome; feature: [DCM] deep chlorophyll maximum layer (ENVO:01000326); material: water (ENVO:00002006), including particulate matter (ENVO:01000060) such as... | depth 17 m | reverse complement strand
AGCACCCTTTTCATGGGTTGTCAAGTCTTTTTTAGATTATTTATGTATTTTTCTAAATTATGCTGTGGGAGCCATCCAGTAGCAGACGTAGTTCTGGAAACGTCTGCTTTTGTCTCTCTTGATTCCCCAGGTCTTGCAGGGAGATGTATTTTTTCACAACCGAACATTTCAACCAATTCGTTGATAGAGTAATTAACCCCAGTTCCTAGATTAAAAATCTCTCCAGTCCATGGCTTCTCAGCTAGCTTTATCAGTCCAGCGCAAATGTCAAATACGTGAGTAAAGTCTCTGCGCTGTTCTCCATCGCCTACGACAGTCAAAGGTTTTCCCTTTCTCATCAGAGCTTCAAACTTTGCTATAATCGGAGTAAACTTGCCAATCATAGGATTTCTCGGACCATAAACATTGAAGAATCTTGCTGTAACAGTTGAGACTCCAAACACCTTTGAATACATTTCGCACATCTCTTCTGAAATCTTTTTAGAAAAAGTATATGGATTCATGAACTTACCTCCATAGCACGAAGAGGAACCTGCGAAAACAACTTTGCAGTTATTCTCCCTAGCGTATTCGCATACTGCGGCGGTGCCTAGAATGTTTGATTGTTGCCACCTTAATGGGTCTTTATAACTTGGCTGAATTCTTGCTTCTGCTGCTAGATGGAAGATGACGTCTATTTTTTCAAACTTGGTTGTCTCCAGAGCTAAAGATACATCTGTGAAAATGTATTTTGCTTTATCATTTCTCCATTGCATGTTTCCAGATGACATGTCATCAATCACTAACACATCCCAGTCAGATGCGATTAGTTTATCGACCAGATTACTACCGATGAAACCGCAGCCGCCTGTTACCAATGCTCTCATTTGCTAACGGCTCCTTTGATCCTTAGCCAATCCAAGTCATCTCTCACTTCTAAATTCTTTTCCCATGCAGCAATCATCATTGTTGGGTTAATACCTAGTGAGATAGATTTTGAAATCATTGCGTTAATGTCTTTTGGGAAACACTTTCCACCGAATCCAAGACTTCCATCATGGCCCGGAACGTCTATGTGAGAATTACCTATCCTACCGTCGGAGATAAAACCATCCATTGCTTCATCCCAGTTTCCGTCGATTGCACCACAAATCTGCTTCATTTCATTCATGAAAGAGATTTTCGTTGCAAAGAAGCAATTGGCCATGTATTTTATAAGCTGTGCGGTTCCAAAGTCGGTCTTGACAATTTTTACGTAAGGAAATCTAATTCTATACAAAGACTCTACCTTGTCTAAGGCGATCTTTGATGTTCCTCCAAGGACAACTCTGGATGTGTTAATAAAATCTAGGCGAGCTCTTCTCTCCGTTAGAAACTCCGGATTAAATACAAAGTCTATGTTTGGGAACTTCTCAGATAAAGATTCGACTGTTCCGGGAACGACTGTTGACTTAATTACCACAACTAGATCCTTGTTTCGATCACTAAATGAGCACATTTCGTTAACGACATCTTCAACAATTGATAGGTCACACTCACCTGTTTCAAACATGGGTGTTGGGACGCAAATGAAAGCAACATCTGATTGTTGTGCAATTTCATACAATGTATGGGTTGACCTACCTTGATCTTTATCATAGATTAAGATATCATCAACATGTAAAACAAAACCATGGATTATCGCCGACCCAACAAATCCATTTCCAACTATTCCAATTTTCATCTTCTCTCCCAGTTTTTAAATTCAGTAAACACATCTTGTGGACTAGGATGGTAAAGTTTGTCTCCCAAGAAAAGGACGGGGGTCCCTAAAGGATTCCACGTTGTAGAATACCTATCTAGCGACTTACTTTGATCTCCCCATACTACATGAGGGCAACCGCACAAACTAGCCAAATGCATAGGTCCGGATGATGGACCAAAAACACAATCGGAACTAGAGATTACACCAAAAAGATCGTCTAAAGGAACATCTCTTAAATCCTCAGTTCCCTCTATCCAACCGGATTTTGAACTAGTTCCGATGCAGGCTATCTTCTTATCTTTAAACAGACTCCTAAGTTCGACCCAATTCTCCATAGACCAGTTATCTTGCTCTCTAAGTTTCCTATTTCTAATGTGAAAAATGTAATCAAATTGACTTTCTATTTTTTCACCAAACTTTATATACTTTGGTTTCAAATTAAAATTTCCAACTCTAACAACATCATTATAATGAGTGTAGGGTGGCATACCAATTCTTCTAGGTATCAATAAGGTCGTATCCTTTAGGCTTATTTGCAATTCTTTTATGATCCTTAAGGCCTCTTTTTTAGAATCAAAGTTGTGCATAAAAAATGAGTCTGCTGGTCCAGTTACCTTATCAAATGGTACAAATTGATTGCAAAAGTCGCTATACAAATACTCCGATTTGGTGCGCGATATAATAATTGTTTTATCAAATGAGGTCGATAGAGAGCGTACATAGGCTTGCCAAGCAAACAATTCCCATCCGAACTCTCCAACCCAAGGGCCTGCTATTAATGTTTTCATTTGTAAATCCTTTTGTAATCCATCTTTGCTTGTTCCAACTTGTCTGAAATGCCCTCATCAAAAACCCCACGGCCGGCATAGTGTATTATGTGCGAATCAAATCTACAAGGGTTGTTGTTCCACGGTTCAGAATACATCGACATGTGATTAAATTTATAGTGCAATTCTTCTATTTTATAGCCAAGCTTTTTAATCCTATATCCAATGTGAACATCATCGGTCCCCCAATCAGTAAAATATCTACCATTAGTTTTTTGAAAAATGTCTCTGTGGCATTTACTAGTTACAAATACTCCAGTGTTTATGTAACCTGTGTTCCAGCCGATGTTTCCAAATTGCCGTTGGGCATTCATCATACAATTTACCCTATGTTGGGCTCGTGAGCCTTTGTCTTCAAGAATAGTGCCTATACTATCGTAAGGCACGACATCAAATAAATTTGGACAATCAGGCATCAACAACATGTCTGTATCAAAATGAATTATCCTATCATAATCAGAATGTAGGTCGTAATGATTCATAATTCTGAAATGCCATAATCCGTGACCGATCCCAGCCCTTGCTTCTTCGCAATTATAGCTATCGTCCAGCACCATAAAGTCCGCACCATGCTTTTCTGCGTATTTTCTAAAGACTGGGTGAGTTAATTCCATCCAGCCCAATACAGTACTATCTGCGCGAGTTGTTATTAGTTTTTTCATTTCTTCACCATTTAAAATTATTCTTATAATACTCTACTATCTTTGGCAACTGAGTGTTAAACAATTCTTGAGGCTTCCACCCAAGTGCACGAAGCTTATCATCGTTCAGGGCATAGCGAACATCTTGGCCGGGACGTTTATATCCTAAGTCACAATGCTTTGTCCAATCCTCATCGGGACCATAGTAGCATTCCACAATCTTCCGAAAAGTGTCTCGATTTTTTTGTTCAAAAATGCCTGCTACATTATAAATTTCATTGACTTGGCCACTTTCAATTATTTCAATTACAGCCCTTGCGGTATCGTTAGAGTGCAGCCAGTTTCTATATGGATCACCTTCATCGTGAAGCTTGATTTTTTTGCCTCTAATCAAACTCTTAACGCTTCCCGGTATTAATTTTTCTGGATATTGTCCGATTCCATAATTATTTGTAGGTCTCAAAATTACATATTTAGTACCATAAGTTCTTGCCGCTGAGAGAATGAACATGTCCGCTGCTGCTTTTGAGGCAGAGTATGGATTTGAAGGATTTAAATTATCACTTTCAAAGTGAGCTCCATCTATTATGTCTCCGTACACCTCATCAGTTGAAAAATGAAAAAATACAGGCTGGTCGACATCATGGACAGGTTTTTTTCTTATTAAGTCTAATAAGTTTTTCACACCTACGATGTTAGAGTGAATAAATGGATCGCTGTTTAAAATACTATTTCCAACATGAGATTCCGCTGCTATGTTAATGACATAGTCACAGTCAGGCAGCCATGACAAAGTAACTATATCTTCTTTTAAGAATGTAAAGTTATCGTTCTCCTTAAATTCCTCTAAAAAACTAAGGTTTGCCGCATAGGTACATTTATCAATACCGTAGACTTTCCAATTCTTCTCTAAGCACATTCTTGTAACATGTGAGCCAATAAGACCTAGGCAACCTGTGATGATGACCAGTTTCATTTTACCACCTCGACATCTTTGAATAATGGAAACTCTTTCAAGTCTCTATAGAACGGCTGTTCGGGCAAATCTTCTACTTGATCTGGGTAATTCTGCATGAGCATTAATCCTCGTGCGGCTTGTTCAGGAGACATATAAGCGTTCCAGCCATTAATTTCAATAACATCTTCATGATACATTACCTCTCCACGACCTTCATATCGGGCTTTCCTAAACCACTTAGCGGCTTCCTCACTGTCTGTTAGTATCATTCCACCTTTACCGATTTTCAAATGTTTCTTGATGTGAAACGAGAGACACATCAAAGAACCCGGAATGTACATATTGCTCGTAAATCTTTTTGCTGCGTCCCAAATTGGATAAGGCTCTAGTTGATATATACCCTGCCAGCGATAGTCTTTGAATTTTGGCGTTCCGCCGGCGTGCATGATAGATTGTGGTACTGATAAGTATGTTCTAGATGGAATCGTAACCTCATCAACATTACAATATTCACAGCACAATAGAAGTGCATCAGTACAATTATCAGTTGATACTGCATACTTAGAGCCGCAATAATCTGCCACTGTTTCTTCAAACATTTTTACTATTTTATATGGATTATGTCTCATTTCTTTCACTATTTGTTATCCTTTTATTTTTTTATAAATCATTTCTGCAACCATGAAATCAAATTCAGTATCAATGTCAATTGATTCAATCTCATCCAATACCTTAAATGTTGGATTGTCCGTAACAACATTGGCATACTTTATCATGTCTTCTCTATGGATCAAACATATTCCATACGTAATCATGTAAATGTCTGGTAGGTCTTGGCTATTTGGAGACTCTTGGATCTTATAGTTGAGTGGTTCATTGTTTAACCACATGTGGTGTCTAACTGGTGTTACGGTTACGACGTTGTCGCTATTTTCAAACATGTTAATGGTCTCTACAATTGTCTCTCGAGAAATTAATGGACACGTAACGGGACTATACATGAGATAGTCTCCCTCAATAGACTCTGCTAAGTTTCTAAAAAAATCAGAATTTGATGCTTCTGAGGAAGCAAAAAAGGCTTCCCTATGATGCGTATCCACCCCTAGTTCTCTAGCAATTGATAGCATTTCTAGGCAGTCGGAACTTACAACTATTCTATGAATTAGATCAATTTTTTTTAAAGATTCTATTTTAATTTTTAACAAATTGGAATTATGAAATTTTTTTATGTTTTTATTTTTGACTCTTTGCGAACCCTTTCTGACAGGAATTACTGCTGTGATTTTTTTCATTTTGAAATCCTCGATAGGATGTGGTCCCAATCATTATGGGGCATTTTGAATTCTAAAGCTTTATCATCAATGTAATACTCTGCTCTAGGTTTTTCATGAGTTACCTCTGAGATGAACTGGAGAACTTCATGTTTCTCAAGCCACTCCTCTACTAGTTCTTGACCTGTTTTGCCATTTACGAGTGGCCTATCCGGCCTAACTTTTGCAGTAAAAATGATAATGTTCCAGTCTTTCGATAATGACTTTATTGCACTAAGTGAACCTTCAATTGGGTCCCCATAACAAGTTCCATCATGCCAACCTTTATCGAAATTGTGAATAACACCATCAAAATCTATGGCTAGGTTTCTCAATTGATTTTCAAATCCGGGTGGCACATGTTTATCAGAAATCTCTTTGACCTCTGATTTTATCCCTAATTTTTCAAACTTTCTCTGTCTGGCCTTCTTAAATACAGAAGGGCACTCAAATCCAGCTGAGTGTGTTAATTGGTAAGTCAGCGTTAAAGAGAGTATTTCCGAGGTATGATAAAGACTAACATTTTGAGATACCGCCACTATTCTTTCATCTAAATCTGGCTTTGGTTGGGCAGAAATTAAAACCGATGAGATACCATTCTCTATAGCATAATTTAGTGCTCTAACTGAGGCATTTGAACTAGTGCCACTAGTGGAACAAGATAGGCAAATCACCATACATTTGGATGGGTCCAGCCCTCTCAGTCTGTATTTTAGCCAAGTTTCAAACCAAGACTCTGGATCTTTATCTCCAATGATTGATGTAGCTGTTACTCCTGATCCGGGTGCAATTGCATTCTTATCCGTCAATCTAGAAATATCAATTGCAGCATGATCAGCAATGGCTAAATTTCCACCGTTTCCAAACAGAAAAACATTTTCTGCTTCTTTGAAGAGTCTCTCAGTTTCTCTCCAAGATGGTGATGTTATAATGTTTTTAAACTTTTGTTCAAAATTTTCTATTTCTAACATTTAAACTTCCTTATTTAATTTCATCAACCGTTGCTGTTGGAAAAATGTTCAAAGCAACAGGGTTTATTATTTTCACTTCCACATCGGGATAATTTTTTGAAATCCATGGCGCAACAATCTTCCAATATCTTAAGATGTAGTGGTCAGCGCGTTGTGATTTACCAATCATTATTTTTGCAAAAGTGCCATTGGAATAATCACAATCATGTCCAACAAGAAAAATTTTCTTAATTCCACAATACAACATAAATTGTAAAACCTCAAAAGAAATTGAAGCCACTGCTGTCATGTATCCTTCGGAAATGTCATTTTTAAACAAACACTCCTCAGGATTTCCTCCAGAGTCACACATGTAGTATTTTGCGCCGTCCATGTCCAATGGAAGCTGTCCATTTCTAGGAACTTTTCCAAAGTTTGGTACAGAAATTTCCCTATCATCCGGCCATGTACAATATCTTATAAACTTCTGTTCATTTGGCTTATAGTCATTATATTTATCGAACCTGTTATAAAATTTGGATGGAACTTGCGGTAGTGCATCTCCCATAAACCAATAATCTAAATTTAAATTTAAGAACACTTGGTCATTAACACCAAATCTAAGAACATCATTTGGAACATTGGAGTTGTCGAATTGAAGTATTGATGGTCCGGAACCGAAAAGTATGGCACTTTTGCCAACATGCTTATTGTAATAGTGACCAAATGGATTTGGATAACTTATTTTCATAATCAACTCTCCTCTTGATTTATCATTTATTACACACATTATAACACATCCTACAGGCTTTGTCAATCTTTTTTAAAAATTTATTAGTTACACTCTTTACAAGGGGCAACGACATTAAACCCAGTCTCTTCCCAGCCCTTGTGACAATTGTGACTAATGTTTCTTGTGAACGGGTCCATGTTACTCCCAATGTCAATAAAAGTAACATCCGGATACTCTTGAAACCACTGTCTTGCTAGAACCCTAGCTGTTGGACCTAATGAGATAGCAACGACATCGCCAGATTGAAAAAAAGGTGGAACCTTTTTTCTTAGGTCCCCATAGAGTCGCCAACTATTTTTTCTTGGGACCTTAATTGTCTTAATTATATTAAGGCCCATTTCTTTTAAGGGGCTTGTATCTTGATCATTACCACCTATCCATATTAGTCGACGGTTACCCATGGATTTTGGAAATGAATCAACAAAATGTTTCCAGTTTCTATTTGTTGTAATAACTGCACTTGTTAAAAATGGGTAGTCGTTACCAGCAATTTTATTGCCTAAATCATGGTGTTTAGGATAGCATAGTGAACAAGGGATGCCAACATAATAATTCTCTTGCTTGTACCCAAGAGCTTCTGTGAGAGCATCTTGCAGGCTCTTGTCAACAAATTGATCTCCTCTTGCAACTACAGTGTGTACTTGCGAGATACCCATCATTTCGCCATCATTAAATCTAGCAAATGCAAATGGTATTTTATTTTTAAGATTATCATTAAACCAATCCATGTTTCGAATCATCCCTTACTCCTTCGTTGAACTTTAATTTTCTCCTCTGGTATTAAGATAAATTCTCCCCATCGTTCATCAAAAATACTTGGACTACATCTTCTGCCTTGTTCATCAAAAATTAGATAACCTAACTCATGAAACCTATTGAAATCAAAACCGCCATCCTTTACGTCTACCCAGCCCGGATAACCTTCGACTTCAGAATAAAATTTAAAATGATATCCTAGGGACCAAATAGGTCTTACATTTTCTAAAAGATTTTTCATACCATGAAGAGCGAGAGTCTCCATTCCTTCTATGTCCACTTTTACTAAATCTGGTGGTGGAATAGAATGTGTAGTAACGTAGTCATCAAAGTGATAATAATTAATCTTTCTAACTTGGGGTTCGTCGTCAGTACAGTCATTAAATTTTGATTCTACTGTATATGTTTTATCACTAACTGCACATAGATAATTTGTTACGTTAAATGGTTCACAGTTTTTTTTGCATCGGTTGAAGTTGTCTGGAAAACCTTCAAATGAATGAACCTCCATGCCTTCAATTGCTAGTGGAATTGAGAAAGTGCCTATGTATGATCCCAAATCATATACTATAGAGCCTTTTTTTAATAGTCCCACGAGCATGTCAAAGTTGTGGTCTGGGCGATTGTAGACAGTGCCCTCTTTTATAAATTTATCCATATTGTATCCGTCGGATAACAAGTCATGGAATTCAATCTCACGTCCTTTATATTTTATAATTTTGTTCATCTTATTCTCCTTATTTAATCGCCTTTGGTAATTCTATAGCTGTCGCTATCAAAATGCTGTGTTGAAAACTCGTACAACTCAGTGTCCTCTAGGGCTTCCATTTGATGTCTCAGTCCAATTGGTACATGAAAATTATCCCCGCGTTCCAAAACCACTGTTTGGCAACTATCAAGATCATCCCCATCAGAATACCTTACTAGAATCTTACCAGATTGAACGTAGAAAACCTCATCTTTTATCTTGTGATAATGCCAAGAACATTTCTTACCCTTAACAAAATACAGAAGTTTGCCACAATACTTTTCACAATTCACAATCCACTTTTCAAAACCCCATCCTTTTGGGACAAATTTAATCTCTAAAGAAGTCGACATCTCGAGCTCCCTTGTCATCTATATAAATGTCACCTGAGGGTTTACCGAGGAACAGTTTGTGATATTTTACTCCCCACGAGTCTAGTTGGTCTTTTGTAAACTTATACAAAAGTCGATGGGCAAAAATTGGCGAATTATCAGTTCTACCCATCCCTCTTGCAGTTAAAAAGTGGATCATATTACCTTCTTCATATAGTTCATTAATCACCATAATTCTATTTTCGAATGGAGTTGCTTTTTCATAATCCCCATCCACAATTGAACAAATAGTTCCATCTATATCAAATACATAAGTCATTAATTTCCTCCTCACTTAGAACATAGGTTCCCATTTTGGAAACGGAATAGGCTGCGCACCTGTTTGCTAAAGGTATGGCATCTTCAATACTGTTTCTCTCCAAAAATCCATAAACCAAAGCAGAAATAAAGACGTCTCCAGCGCCGCAGATGTCAAAAACTTCTGTTTTTACAGTAGGATAATTCTTATTATCATAAATGGCGCCATTTTGACCAAGGGTTACAATAAATTCAGATTCTTTTGGCCAATCTTTTATGTTGGAAAATTCTCTTTCGTTAATCTTTATGTAACAACCTGTGAAGCAAGATAAGTACTGTTTCTTGGAATCAACAAAAATAGGGGTGTTATTAAAAATTTTGCAAATTTGCGTGATTGTTTTTGGTTGGAGAAAGCCCTTATCGTAATCACTAATGACAACGGCATCAACACTTTCTACATTAACTAATTGTTGTATGTCGAATTCATCTACTGGGACTTCTTCACCTTCATCAAATCGCAAAATGTGCTGGTTAAACCTACTATCTATAAATCTATGTTTCTTAATTGTGGTTTCATTTTTTTGATGGTCCACTTCTATTCCAAAAGACCTTAAGTTAGAAGCTACATTTGAAGACATTCCCATTTTAATTTCTACTTTAGTTTGTTTTAAAACAGGAACTGGGGCTTCTGGGCTTAATCTATCACAAACTCCGTAATGATAGATGTCTAAACAGTGATCACCTATCAGAAGAATTTTCCAAAATTTTCGTTGTTGAATATCCATCAATCCTCCTAAAAAATAATAATTCTTTGGCAAACTCGGCACCAATAACTTTTTTGTTTTCATAGTCTGATCCAACTATCATAACATCTGGGTGTATCGATTCTATTGTACTTTCCAATTCAGAGACCGTCATAAAGCTTCTAACCTCGTCTACGTACCTAATTGCAGTCAACATAGATGCGCGGTCATTAAGTTTGTTGAAGGGTCTGTCTTGGCCCTTTAAAAAGGCAACGCGTTCATCACTATCGATGGCCACTATTAAATAGTCACACTTTGTCTTGGCAAAACTCAACAACTTAACATGTCCAACATGAAGAATGTCAAAACACCCATTAACAAAACCAACCTTCATTGTTTCTCCCATATGCAATCCCTAAAGAAACTTAATGCTTCACGATTTTTATCTTTCATTTTCGTGACCAACTCTATCCCTTGAAGGTTTGAACTATCTTCACTAAAAAAACCAATCATCTTCTTGTTTGTCATCACATTTAAATTCATCATTTTCGCCTCTGCGCATACTCGTGAGAAAGTTTCAAGCACTGTTGGTATGAACAAGAAAGTTTCATACTCAGACATGGTTCTCAAGAATTGTTCACTGTTGTTACTAGAGATTGGGTGACATGTCATTTCATTTTTATTACAAAATTGCATCGTGTAATGAAAATTCTTAGTTGGATTAGAACTTTTCATTACGCAAACCCCTCTCACCTTACTTGTTTGCGAAAGTTGCTCTAAAAGGTTAAATTTTCTTTCAGACCACAGGCTGCACCCTATGTTTTTCGTATTAACAAGAGGCAAGTTTTTGTTCAATACCTCTTCACAAATACTGCTCAACACAACGGTGTATTTTGAATTTTCATAAAAATCTTTATTGACTAGGTCAACATCAGGAATTAGAAAGTCAGAGAATCTAGAAGGGTCTCTAGTATTTACATATTTGTGGTCATGCTCATAGATGACATAATCCTTATTCCTTACTAGGTAAGACTTGTTCTCCTCCGATAACATAACAAAGTTGCCTACAATTATAAAATCTTTACTTTGTAGAAATTCCTTTGTGACTTCAGTGGAGTTAATACAATTTACCTCAAAAAAATCACTCAAATATTTAATTAAATTTGAATCATTAGACTCTCCTCCACCCAAAATTTGATCGGAGAAGAAGTCAGCTATAAACCCTATCTTTTTCATAGTATCTCAATTTCCGATAGTTCCTGTATCCACTCCAATTCTTCTTCAGATGGATTCCATATCGCATCGCAAAAACCCTTGAACAAAACTTCGTCTCGGAAGTTTGTATCAACATGGGCTTGCAGTTCTTCCGCTTGATTCAT
>TARA_R110000851_G_scaffold107605_3_pt1 | contig 11467 bp, 8 predicted proteins | sample TARA_R110000851 | Tara Oceans TARA_R110000851 (sample SAMEA4397627) | marine metagenome | biome: Polar Biome; feature: [DCM] deep chlorophyll maximum layer (ENVO:01000326); material: water (ENVO:00002006), including particulate matter (ENVO:01000060) such as... | depth 17 m | reverse complement strand
ATTAAAAGGTTTAAATGTATTCGTAGAGATAGTAGAAGTCCATATCCTCTCGGTCGGTGGAAATCCATTATCTTCTAATGTATATAATTCTTCTTCTTGTGTTTTTTGTAATTGTTCCGTCAATCTTGTAGCGATGTTCTCGGGGGAATTAAATCCTATCGGTAGAGTTAATTCTATCAGTTCATTATAAATATTATATTTTCCTAAGGCGGGGTCTCTCGCGTTATTATCCCAGTATGACGCGGTCTCGGTATTGTATGTTTTATCTTGAATCATCTCCTCACGACATATAATCGTATATCTTGTTCCATCATTCCGAGGACGATAATACCCCAGAGACTTCGTATCATTAAAAAATAATTGATAATCCGCCATACATAAACTCTCTACATCATCGCCAGATTGATAACCAGTTTCACTGAAACAGCGACCCGAGGCAAATGTATCATGAGTATCCCACCACGCGGGGGATTGAGGTTTAATCGTAGAAAGAGCAGTTCCCGCACCAGTTCCGGGAGCAGTCGTAAAAACTAACCCCTCATATATATCGGGTAAATTCGTCTCATTATCAAACGCCCCGACGTTCGGCTCAGTTGTCGGCAGAGGTTCATAAGCGAAACGACGAGGAAGGAAATAATATCCCTCACAATTCGCCTCCTTATAATAATTCGTCTCCACATGAGCGACGTCATCCCTTAATGTTTTCGTAATTAATGTAGGTTTTAAGGTTTGATATAAAGATGTCTCCATTCTCGTCCTTGTCGCCACGGGTTCAATCCCTTCGCTCTTTTTATCTATGACATACCACGATTTAGATTGATCCAGACTTATCCCTTTAATCTCAACAGCGTTCGGAGTTCCACACCCTCTCTCATTCACGAAACAATAATCAACGGATACTTTATCTCCTCTTTGTAGTCTTAATGAATTATCTAATTTATTCGTATATGACGCGGGCGAGCTGAGGTTTCCCGCTCTCACCTCTGAGGACGCTTGATTATTACATTCTATAATCGTCGTATCTGTATATTCAGTCATTTATATTAAGGAAATATATTTTAATTTCAGATGAATCCATCAAATAAACCTTATTGACATGAAACAATTAATAATATGTCAATAAGGTTTAGAATATATATCAATAAAATATTGTTTTTTCCTTTTAGGTTTTTATCTTGTAATCGTATGAGGTCAAATTTTGCAGTGATTTTAGGTTTTATCGTGGAAATGTTTTTTTATGATGTATCTACTCACATTTTTATCTAAATATCAATATAAATGAATAATAAGAAAATGAATCATAATGAAATCAAGATAAAACAATTAGAACATGATAATGACCGAAATAATAGACTTCTTCACATGGTAGAGATAAAGAGAGAGATTAAAATCGTAAGGACTGATATAGAGATAATTAAGAGCGATATAAAAATTATCCTTCAACTCATTCAAGAAAAGAACGAAAAGAAAGACGAGAAAATAGCCCCCGCTCCAGAAAAGGAGGAAAATTCTTCATGGTGGTATTCTTAATTTCCCTTTTTTTTATGTTTCCTAATTATTATTTTTATCTAATTCATCATTATAAATATGAGCGGGTTTTTTGAGAGCGGACAGAAGATTAATCTGGATCAAAGTGATGTGAGAATTTCTGCGGAAAATGGTTTAAATTTTAGTCAAGACCAGACGATAGGGATTTATATTCCTCCATCAGTAAAATATTTCTCGGGTAAGGATAGTTATCTCCAGTTTGATGCTGAGATAGCGGGTGATGTTAATCACGCGAATGAATCATTCGCTACTCGTCTCCAACTTGATCCAAACACGGGAGGAAATTCTTTATTTTCCTCGCTGAGAGTGTATGCGGGAAATCGCGAAACATTATTAGAGGAGAATACTGAATATGCTTCTTATGTATCGGTTAAATACGATTACTCTAAGACGGAAACAGAACAGAAAAAGAGAGCGTTAAGAGAGGGATGCGGTCTATGGACGCCAGCGACCGCGGGAACGTGTGGAACTACTAAATCTATCGGTAATAATTATCTATATTCTCCTTTCATGAAGAAACCTAATTCGGGCGGTGCGACTGACCCCGACGCGACCCTTGATAAAGCGTGGGATAATACTGACTTCATCCCCGCTAAAATTACTGTCCCACTCCACTGCGGAGTATTCGCGGAAAATTCTAAGGTATTCCCTAATCTCCTTACTAACGGATGCTATATTGAGTTAGTCATGGCGGGTCAGAGAAATCTTTTCAGACAGATGGACGGCGTCTTGAAGGAGAGACGGATGAGATTAAATCCCGTTTTCTTCGGTAAGGATAACGCTGGAACGAAGATTACAGCGGGCGATACTGTGACCGCTATCTGGTGTCGTGCGGGTGTCAATAATCAGAGAGACCCTCAATCGTGTCCCTTCGTAGTAGGTGAGAAGGTGAATTTCGTTAAGGATACTAAGAATGGATCAACCTCTACGACGAATACGATTACATTAGGACCCGCTGGGAAGGGAGCCGTTATTGATGAAATCATTAAAGATGGAACTCTTCTCAAGATATCCTTCGGGGCGACTGCTATCGGGGTCGCGACCGAGATGAATGAAGCGACTGAGAACTGGTTTTTATTTAGTGAGAGTTTATCTGGTGCGACGGCGTATGCTCCGTCATGTAAAGTATCCAACGTTGAGATGATATGTCATCAGATTGATATGGGTGATACATATGAAAGAGATATGCTGAGTAAAGTCTCTAAGGGTGGAGTAGTGATGTTTGATATTCCTTCGGTCGGCGTCCAAACTCATTCTCAACTCTCCTCTGACATCCAAGCGACGATCCCGCTCAGTTTAGAATATTCTAAGGCGAGAGGAATTCTCGCCATGCCGACTGACGCGTCTATCTATACGACCCAAACCCAGACATCGGCTACGGGGACGTATCTCACTCGTAAAGACGCGGGGGCGTTGTATCAAGAGGATACTCTCAATCGGTCTAATCGGACGGGTATCTCTGGATGCTCTAACGGTCTGACGAAATATAATTTCTTCCTCGCTGGTAAGATGATTCCATCGCGAGAAATCTCTACGAGAAAGACAACCGATAAGCGAGGCGGTATAGATGCTCATTTTATTTCGGAGTTAGAGAAGGGATTAATCGCTTGTGGTATCCCCGCGAATTCCTTTGAGGATTACAGTTCTAACTTCGTCATAGGTCGTCAGCTCGCTGTCGGCGAGAAAGCGGTCTTTGATGGTCGTGGTAAGACTGCTCGCCTTAACTGTAAATTTGAGGGTCAAGTCGTTGATGTAGATAAACCGAGCGTGAATACGTTATGGAAGGTATTCGTGAAACATATCAAAACCCTCATCATCAAAGGGGATAATATCTCGGTGGAAATCTAAACCATATTGACAAAAACAAATTATAATCGTTGAATATATATAAACCTTATTGACATATTATTAATTGTTTCATGTCAATAAGGTATATTCGTTTAATTCCTTATTTTTTTTTTCTATTTAAGTATATAAATGGAATCAAAACATCTTACAGATGGAGACATTAAGAAAATCGTGGATCAATATAATAAGAAGAGAGAGAGAGAAACGAAACAATATCATGAAGTCAAAAAACTGGATGAGGTATTCATGAAAGAAAATAATGAAAGAGCGAAAAAATATTATCTTGATAATAAAGATAAAGTTAAGTCAAGATATATTAACAATCAAAACCCGACTCAGATTAAATGTTTATTCAGATATTATAAAAATCAAAATCGCGTAGGGGAGTTTAAGATAAAACATAATGAGAAATATAATTATTTAGTAGGGGAAGGTATAATCGTAGATGACTCTCAAATTAAATCAAATATCACAGATTTTATGAAAGAGATTTAGTGAGGGTTTATCGTGGGGTCAGAAATATATTTTTTAGGTTTTATCGTGGAGAAAATTATTTATGAGGGGTTGATGAGGAAAATATCTCATTTTTTCATGTTTTTGATTGATTTTGATTAATTTGTTTAATTTTTCCGCGCGGAAAAATTAAGTTCCTCTTGATAACGACATAATTTTAGATTTTGTATTAACTTTTTTATCGCTGGATCAAGCGTAAAAAAATATATCCTTATATTTCTTGACCGCGTTTATTTCCAGAATTTTTTTTTATATTTAAGTAATATAAAAATGACTACTCTTTCTTCTTCCGCTTCTGACTTTAATTTATCCTCTTCTTCTAATACGATGTTTAAGACTTTTTCTCTCCTTCCTAATTCCAAATCCCCTTCGGGTGAATGGTCTAAGGATAAGGAGACGAAGAAGTTTATCAATAAGCATCTATGGAAGAATGAATCTATTTCTGATTTAATTTCATCTCCTTCATGTAGAGGCGTCCCTTGTGGGCGTATTAATAATTGTATCGTTGTTGATATTGATTTCTACGATAAGAAGGATAAAGATGGAGAGGTCAAAAAATTCAAGGAGGGTGAATTTACTAAATTATTCGGGTCTCTGGATCAAATCGTTAAGCGATTTAAGGATACCTTAATTATCAAAACCGCGAGAGGCGGTCTTCATCTCTATTATCAGTTTGATAAAAGAATAAAGACAACCGCTAACAGCGAGCATCAAATAGATATTCGGTCTAATGGGTCTTATGTCGTAGGAGCGGGCTCAGTTGTCCCTACTGGGTCATATTCTGTTGTAAGTAATTCTCCTATATCGGTTATACCCGAGGAATTGTCCTCATGGTTAATCAATAATCTATGGAAAAATAAGAAGGTCGTTAAAGCACCAATCAACCGCGACGCGGATGATAGTGAAGTCTATGAGCAAGATGAAGTAGATTTAACCGCTTACAATTACGATATTGACGAGGATATTATGGATGATATCGTTGATAAACTTCCTAATGATTACTTCGTTGATAATTCTAAATGGTTAATTTTCTCTACCGCTATGAAACAGACGGGACATAAAGACCTCTGGAGAATGTATAGCGAGGATAAGGGTGGCGACACCTTTAACCATGAGCGGAACGAATCCAAATGGACTTACCTCAAGGATAAATCTCTAATGTGTTTAGAGCATATCTTAGACGCCTCCTCGGCTGTTGAGGACCCTAAATTATTCTTAGGTTATGTGAAATACAAACCGACCTCAAATCATACCCTTACCCCTCATCTAAAATTAGATAAACGGAGATATCTTGATCCACTGAACGACGGACAATTTATAATTGATAATCATCAGCAAGGAAAGGCGATGATAATTAAATCTGATACGGGAACGGGAAAGACGACCGCTTTTAAGAACTTCGTTAAGCGGTCTTCTAACCCCTTTATCTCTATCGTTTCTCGCATTACATTAGGCGAGGAACAAGTGAGAATATTTAGAAAGGAGGGGATTAAATGTTATTTTCATCAAGAAATTACCGATACAATTAAAGATGGTCTCATGATAGACGGGTCTGAGCAAGGTGTATCATTTCCTAAGGCGGGTTTCTACGAGTATGAAGGCGAGAATATCGTGATTACAATTGATAGCATTATGAAAATCGGCGGATGGGGTGACGAGGATTATAATCCTTTTGAGGGGTATTCTGTTTATCTTGACGAGTTAAACTCGTTGATAGAATATTTCCTTGATTGTCCTAACCTTTCTTATAAGAGATTAGTCGTCTATAAATTCCTTATCAAAGTCCTACGCGGGGCGGATATTGTCATCGGGACTGACGCGGATATCAGCGATGTCGCCTTAAATTTTTTCTCTGGAAACAAACTTCCCTATCAGTATATCTCCAACGAATACAAGCATAACAAGGGAATAGAAGCGACCGAATTATTCTCATATAAATCCCTCGTTGATGAAGTATTTAAGGAAGAAAAATATATGGTCGCGTGTGACGAGAAAGGAACCGCGATAAAATTAGCCGACGATTTAACCACTCTCGGGCATCAAAATGTTTTAGTTATATCCGCTGATAGTCCATTTGAGATTCTCAAAAACCTTAATTTAGATGACCATGATAAGGTCATTTTCTCTCCTAAGATTGTCTATGGATTAGACAGCGTTATGGAGAGAAAAGTATTCGGGTATTTCAGATGTCGGACTATTGATCCAAGAGGGATGATACAACAAATCGCCCGCTGTCGTAATATCGTTTCTCTCCAATTCCTCTTTGAGGATAAATCGTGGAAGGCATTTAAATATGATAGTGTTGAGGAGTGTCAATCTTCGCTCATGAGCGGGGTGAAAATCTTTAATAACACCTTCGCCATGTGTGATTTAATTGAGGACCAAGAGACATTTAATAGTCTCTATTCTCAGTATGTTTATAATCAAGACGCTTTTAAATCTAATTACTTCGCTCATTTCCTTAACCTATTACGGGTCAGAGGGTTTAACTTAGAGATAGACCACACGATAATGAAAAAGTCATCGGGTCAGACTGGGTCTATCGCTAAGGAGATTTCTGAAAAGAAAGAATCAATAGTCCTTGATGAATTTGAGAAATTCATAGAGGTCTATGAGAAACATGAGGGGGAAAAGGTATATATCTATCAAAAATATTGTGATTTAATTATGTCGGTTGATGAACCACGCTTAAGCGAGGAGGTTGAGGATTACGCTGATAAATATGATATTAAAGCGAGAGTAGGACACGATAACCCCGCTAAATATTGTGAGTATGTTATGAACCGTGATGAGGGAGATTTAGCGGATGAACTAACCCTTATGAGACGGGATTTAGTGAAGGAATATTTCTCCAAACCTTTCGCCGATGTAATCAATCTCCTTAACCTTAAACCGAAGATGATTGAAGGATGTAAGGAAATCATAACCGACCCGAGGATATTATCTCGGTATTACAACATGAAAAGGTATTTCTTTGATCCAAAGGTCTTCGCTGAAGACCCGATAGACGGTATCATAGCGAACGCGAAGGACTTTGATATCAAGAAGGTGACGAGCATAAATAATCAGATTATCTTTCTCAAGAAATTAAAGGAAGCGGTCGGGATAACCGAGAGAACCGACCTTAAAATGACGAAGCAAATCAGCCCCGAGTCCGCTGAGAAGTTATGGTTAGAATATACATCTATCAGACGGGTAAGGGCGAAGGAAAATTATTTCCTATATCCCGCGGGAATTAAGAAACAAATCATCGTCATGTATAAGGACCTTTTCGGGGTTGATATTATCAACACGAAGAGCACTACGAAGAAGAACACGAAGACTGGAAAGATAGATAAAATTCAGATATACTCGTTGAACGAGAAATACTACGACCATTATAAGGATGTTTTCATGAACACGATGGAAGGAGGTTTAGAATTTTAGACTCACAAATAAATAATTTAAATTTCTTTTTTTTAAAAAATCTACATAAAAATAGATTTAAGTTTTATCTTGTAATCGTATGAGGTCAAATTTTGCAGTGATTTTAGGTTTTATCGTGGGGAAAAATATTTATGAGGTATATACTCATAAAAATGGATCAAAAATGAAATATACCTTATTGACAATAACAAGTTAATAATATGTCAATAAGGTTTAGAAATACACAGAATAAAATATTGTTTTTTCCTTTTCGGTTTAATATGTCCCCGCCTTCTGTTTCTCAATCGCGGACTGAACGCCGATATTAGCGATTGAACCCGTATTAATCGGTTGTTTAATGAGAGGGGTCGGAGGAGGTTTTAGAGGAGCGTTAGTCTTATCCTTGTCATGGTCGCCGAATAATTTCGTGATGTTTCCCGCTTCACCGATAAGATTACCCAGACCCGCGACCCACTCCGCTCCCGGAATCAACCCGATTACATCTGACGCCGAGGCGATAGTGGAAGTAATATTATTTACATCATCCGACGCTGACGCTCCCTTATCAAAGAGTCGCTTACCATGAGATTTAACTAAATTATCAACATCATCATAAATAGATAATCCTCCCATCGTCGCGTTGGAGACAGCTCCCCCGACGCGTCCTACTAATTCCGCGGTCTCTTCATCTGTCCCCGAAGCACCCGAAATGAATTTAGTTAATGTAGAGGGTTTCGGTTTATCTCCATCTTCCCCAGTTGATAAGGATGGTTTTGATCCAGTGGAAGGAGGAGGAGGAGGAGGATGATATCCTCCTCTTTCTCGTGGAACGGGTTTCACGCTCATGAAGGATGTATCCAGATTAATCGGACGCCTCGGCCCCCCTTCACCCGCTAACGAGGGGGTCGCTTGATTTTTGTAAGCATCAGATACGGCATCACTTAATCCAGCAGAACCTAACCTCGCTTTTTTTAGATTTTCCGCCGTCTTCGCTACTCGGGCATTACGAGCATCAAACGCCCCTTTAATCGCTGATCCAGAGAAGAGATTTGACGCTAAATCTTTTCCATAATTAAGATCGTTAAGGACGTCTCTCTCGGCGACTTGTTTATTATAATCGTCTGTCGCTGTGAGGTTATTCGCTTGTTTTAGATCATTCGCTTCTTGTATTGATTCTAATCTTCTATTCTGACCTTGTATCGCCGACTGATATCCGAACATATCCGCCATATTTTATACTGATAAATATATTAAAAAATTATCATTCAACCGATTAAAAAACTAAATCGGATACATCATCCCCATCCTTCACAACGTCTTTGATTTTTAATTCTCCCTCATCTTTAAACGGTTTCATCGCTTCTTTTGGATTTTCATTTGTCATTTTCTTATCGCCGATACCTAACAGAACCTCATGGCGACGATAAAATCTCGCGGGATTTGACTGAGCATCTATATACAAAAAGGAGAATGGAGAATCATGAGCGAGGTTGTAATACGTCATAAATAATTCCTCTGACCCACACAGCTCGGAATACTCCTCTTTCACCTTGTCTAACTCCTTAGAATTATTCTGACGGAAAATTAAAATATTCGTAGCGTTATTCCTTATGATAGTCCCGACTGACCTAAATGATTGAGTAGTTAAAAATATTGACATCTCATAATGACGAAATTTACTACATAAATACGTGATATCATTCGTCTTTTTAAAATCTCTTGATAGGATATCATCAAGTAAAATTAACATGGTCGGCATATCTTCTCTCTCGTATTTCTTCTGAGATTGGATCAATTCCTTTATCATTTGGTCTGTATAATGGTCTTCACAATCAGCGAAAGCATCAGTAAAATATTTTCCCTTCGTATCGTTATTCAGAGTATTTGATATGATTTTATATGTATCCCAGTAATCTTCTCCATAAAAATCATCTCCATTTCTCAGAGCGTTTATGAGGTAATTCGTTTTTCCACTTCTTACTGAACCGATTATCAGAGTTAAAAATTGAGGTTTAGGGAGGAACTCATGAATCTCTTTGTATTTATTATTCTCTAAAACGTCATTAACCTTTAAGACCTTCGGAACTTTTTTCTTACTCATTTATAATAAGGAAATATATTTTAATTTGAGTTTATATATTTAAAAATAAAAGGACAGAATTTTAGATTTTTTGACGGTACTCTTTATGGAGATGATTACACGATACAAAATTTTGCAGTGATTTTCGTTTTTAGAGAGGAAGTTTTTTTTATGAGGTATATACTCATAAAAAAATTCATGGATCAAAAAGAAGGATAAACCTTAATGGATATAACACGCTTTTATAGGATGGTTTATTTTTATATTTAATAATAGAAAATAAACCTTATTGACATCATATTAACTTGTTTATGGCAATAAGGTTTATTTTTTATACTTATGAATCAATTTTAGAAACAGTTCTTAAAATAGTCGTTAGGTAATTGTCTTCCGTAATACGCTTTCGTATCTGGCAACGCCCTCTTAATTTTCTCTCTTACTATGTCCTCTTCTTTTTGTATTGTTTCTAATACTTTCTTCTCTTCCTTCCTTTTCTTTCTTAACGCTTCATACTTCATTATCGCTTGTAGATTACTCTCTTCTAATTCTTCCTTTGTAATGTATTCTCTTTTAGAAATAGGTTCTGGTTCTGGTTCTGGTTCTTTAACTTTCATGACTTTCGGGGGTTCTGGATCAACCTCCTTAACGATTACTTCTTTCTTTGTCTTTCCTTCAACAAAATCTATGAGGTTTTGTTTCTCCATCTGTTTCTTTTTCTTTTCTAATTCCTTCATCTCTTTCTTTTCTAAAGAGTTCTTTCTTCTTGTCGCTAACGCTTTAACCCTCGCCTCAGCCAATTTCGCTTTGTGTTCATCACTCATGGGGGGTCGTTTTTTCTTCTTCGGTTTAGGTTCTACTTCTTTCTCACCTTCCCTTAAAAAAATATCTTCCTTTTTTATCTGGGGTATCTTAGCGACAATCTCGGGCATCAAATCCGCTTCCTCCTCATAAATAAAATTCTCATTATTCTCTCCCGTCTCTTGATTTGTTAATGATTCATCGTTGATTTGTTCGGGTTCCTCTATCACTTCGGGCATCAAATCCATTTTATATTACTCTAATTTATTTAAATTTTGTATAAATTAGGATAAAAAGGGGTAATTAAATCTAAAAATTAAAACGTCTCTTATAATCAGCGATAGACGCTTTTAAGGTGGGTTTATTCCATAGGATAAATCTACTGAGAGATCCAGCAGTCATGGGGTCGTTCCAATTCTCTCTTGACTTATGGCGACTTAAATATCTTTCCTTTCTCGTATCGTCTCTATGTTTCGTATAATCAGACATTCCCTCGGCACCGAAATGAATCGTTTTTATTTTCTTCTTGTCTTCGTAGAAGATAGCGACCTTTTTTTTTCCTTTGTTCGGTGAGTTCTTTATGATAACGGTTTTCATGTATATCTATATATATATTTAATTTATATGAGGTCTATCCCTAAAATGTAAGCAGATAATCGTCTGGTCTTGTAATGTCTTCGCTAAAACTTCATTCTCATCGCATACAGATAGATCAAAAGTATTTATCGTAAGAGGTTCTGGATTTCCGACTTTAACATATACTCGGTCGTGAGGTTCGTAGTATAAAATTCCAGACGAGCCCCCGCTCTGGTCTTGTTGAGGTAATGTATAAAGGATTTTAGAAGGACGTCCGACCGCTCCGTTAATAGTTTTTTGAGTGAGGTTATCAAGACGAATAAATAAAGACCCCGAATTTAAAACCGAAGGAGCAGATACGGGTTCATACGACCATCCATTTAAAGCACCAATCCCACCTAACGCGACCCCATTAATATCGGGTCTTAGAAGATGAAGGTCTCCATAACCTAACTTACGAGACATATACTCGTCTGTCGCTTTATCCGTCGGGATATAGAATTTTTCATCTTGATATAGTATGACAGTAAATACGAAATCTTTCATTTGATTTGTTCCTACACCCGAATAAGTATATTTCGTCGTATTTGTCATCTGGTTCATGTATCTTGAATCAACATCGTATAATTGTTCGTTCTCAAGAGGGTTCCCGTCGTCCATTCTGGCGTTCCACGAATACTTAGACTTATTATAAGGTTT